>Ga0214544_1001203_pt1 | contig 52699 bp, 51 predicted proteins | sample CNSS3metaG_FD_160074 | JGI IMG/M metagenome (GOLD analysis project Ga0214544, IMG submission 160074) | Root nodule microbial communities from cowpea collected in UCLA plant growth center, Los Angeles, California, USA - CNSS3 | ecosystem: Host-associated > Plants > Roots > Nodule | place: USA...
GTGGGGGGGGGGTGGGTGTGTGTGTGATTAATGAGTATGTTTTTGGTAGTGCTTGCTGAGCCATATTGAATATATAGGTTAGCTCGAATATATGATGTTATAAGTGTCTAAAAAAGGCCAGTATTGATAATATGACTATGATTGAGTGTTGCATGATCATGGTGGGTTTTGGGCAAGTATAGGAACATGATAATCATACTTTAAATGTAACGAAATTGCATAGACATGCGGAATAAGTATATAGCTTTGATTGTGTCTTATGTGGTGTATGTGAATTGTATGCATGCAAAGGGTTGGGAAAATGAGAATGAGAAAATAATGTGTGTGTTGGATTGGTTGGTGAAATCATTAAAGTTGTGAATATGAGTGATGGTTGGTGAAATACATGTTTAATATATGATATTTGTGTACAAGTATGTTAAAGCTATCTAAGTTAAGACTGTGCATTTGAGTCATGTGATTTATATATATATATATATTCTTAATTGTGGACATGTATAATTGTAAGAGTAGAATTGAATGTAACCTGTTTTGGGATGCTAAACCAGCAACAGGTCGTTATTGGTATAGAGCCTGGTGACACAGTTGTGGTCGCCAAGAGATAGGAGTCTTAGGGATGTCCTTGAAGCGCATGGCGCCTAGCGGTGAGGAGTGAACTGGCAAACGATAACCACTAAGATAGTTACTCTATTTGTGTCTAGCGCCTGGCGGCGAGAGGGTTTCTCTAGGCGGTGTGAGTTGGCATGTCGCCTGGCGACGCTTAGGCGGTGCCAGGCGATAGCGCAAAAGGTAGTGAGTTTTTTTGGCTTGTGTTTTATGTGTTTGTGATGTTGGGCTTGGGCCAAGAGATGCTTGATTGTGTCATGAGCGGGTACATATGTTTCGTGATAATATGAATAGGGAGGTTCATATTATGATGCTCTCGTGTGAGGATATGAACGAGGATGTTCGTATGTTTCGTGCTCACACTTGAGGGTTGTTGTGAGCGGGGAGGTTCGTAGTTGTTGGATCACGTGTGTTGGACTTCGGGCACGAAGGTCCATAGAGTTGGACTACGAGTAGGGAGGTTCACAAAGGCAGGACCACAAGCAGGCAAGTTCGTGGTAAGCATGTTTATCCTAGGTCCATGGTCAAGTATTAGTATGATGTGCTTGGAATAGTAGTTACAAGTGCATAATGAGACTTAGAGTTTTACACGACTTGTGGCTTGTTCTTTGGATGTGCATGGTCTACGAGGCTTTGGGTGATACCTTAAAGATCGACTTGCTAGCGTGTTCCTTGAGTTGTGGCTTGGAAAGATATCCTTTGAGTTGTGGCTTGGAACGATATCCCTTGAGTTGTGGCTTGGGATTGAGGGTAAACACGTGGCATTCCTTGAGTTGTGCCTCGGAATGACATCTATTGAGTTGTGGCTCAGGATGGTGGATAACATAAGGAATCCTTGAGTTGTGGCTTGGATTGGCGAGTGTTGTCAGTGTGAATGTGCGAGTTGTGGCTCGTACGGATGGGTCTAGAAAGATTGCCCTCCTCGGTATTTAGCCGAAAAGTTTAGTAGTCTTGGGACATTACGAACTATCCTTCGTATCAAAAACTCCACCTGGCGTTACGGAGTGTGGTTCGTAGTAGGCTTCCCACATGTGTTCTACAAGTTGTGGCAGCAAGGACATCTTGAGGTATTCGTCTAAAGACGTAGAACATGGATAACATGGTGGTGGCCATGTGCTATGGAATCAAAGGATAAAGTTCCTTTGATGAGTGTATGCATATATATATATATATATTTGAATTTTCTATATGTTTATCTGTTAGCTCACCCTATCTACTTGTGTTTGGCGATGATCGTGTAATTCGTTACATAAGAGCAAATGATGTTGCAGGTGGTGCTGGTGAGGCATAGGGCCGAAGAGGGGCTAGCGTGGGGAAGCTTTTCATGGATTTTAATGATTTCGTAAACTTCTTTTTTTTTATAAACTTGAAACTTGTAGTTGGTTTTTATATTTTTGAGGAATTTGAATCTTTAGCGATGTAATAAATGATTTAATTTTCTCGTGTTTTGGGAAGCGAAGTAGTAATAAATGCAATTTTGATTTTATTTTCTACTTTATCTTATTTAAATTAGCAATATCCAACCGGGATGTTACAAAATCTCTAATAATATTATTATGGAATCTATAAATGTGGTTTTCTTCAAAAATGTTTTCCTTTAAGATATAAATTGAGTAAAATTGTTTATGATACCTCTAATTTTGGTTTTCCTTCTGGTGGTGCTGTTATTTGTGATGGTTCTAATTATGTTTTTCCTTCAAGTGAAAAGGCTAATACAATTATTCAAAATGAACCTAGGAGGAGTAAAAGAAAAAGAAAAGCTAAATATTCTAGTCCTAACTTTTATTCTTTTCTTCTTGAGGATGATCCTAAAACTTATGGTGAAGCAATGAGATCTATGTATGCTCCTTTTGGGAAAGAAGCTACTAATAATGAAATAAATTCTCTTAAAGAAAATAAAAATTGGTTTTTAACTGGTCTTCACCCAGGTTATAAAAGTATTGGATGTAAATGGATTATTAAGCAAAAATTAAGGATTAATGGGTTTGTAGATAAATTTAAGGCAAGACTTGTTGTTATGGGCCAACAAGTAGAAGGTGTAGATTTCTTTCATACATATTCACCTATTTCAAAAGTCACTACCATTAGAGTTTTTATTACTTTTGCTTGCATTTTTAGTTTACAAAATCATCAAATGGATGTTAAAACTACCTTTTTATATGTTGATTTGGAAAAAGAAATATATATGAAATATCTTGAGGGCTTTATTGAGTCGGGAAAAGAAAATAAAGTGTGTAAACTTGTTAAGTTTTTTTATGGTTTAAAAGAAGCACCAAAGCAATGGCATAAAGAATTTGATCAAGTTATCTTTCATATGGTTTCCATATTAATAATAGTGATAAATGTGTGTATGTAAAACAATATGATGATTGTGTTTATGTTATTTTATTATTGTATGTAGATGACATATTAATATTTGGTAGCAATATAGATATTATAATGATGTCAAAGACCTCGGTCCTGTAGATGTTATTTGGATGTTAAAATTTTAAAGAAAGCTGGTAACATTATTTTAACGTAGTCTCATTATGTAGAGAAACTGATAAGTGTCAAGAATAAGTAAATTTTCCATCTGAAATTGACACTTATCATGTATCAAATGGTGTTAATGAGATATTCAGAAATAAATTTGATTTATTATTATTTTTATTATCTTAATTTTAAATAAGTAATCTTTGGTTAGGACGTTACAGTATGAACCACATGGCCCCATTAAGGCCCAATGTGTAGCCGATTTTATCAGCAACTTGCACGCAATACACGTACCAGAGGAGGATTAGCGAACCATATATGTTGATGAATCTTCCAATCCAAAAGGATTGGGAACCGATAACGTATTGGAAGCCCCAACCAGATATTTGTTTAGAAGTCCCTGCATTTGGCTTTCAAAACATCGAACAACCAAGCAGAATATGAAGCCATCTTGGCCAGATTAATACTCACCAGAGAAGTAGGAGTGCGTCGAGTAATATGCAAAATTGATTCGAGACTTAGAGTAGGCCATTTGAATAACGAATACCAGATAAAGGACCCTATGTTGCTTCAGTACTACCATCAAGTCCAAGACATTATGGATACCGATTTTGACGAGATACTAATACAACATGTACGAAGGGGTGACAACGCCAGGGCAGATGCACTCTCTAAACTAGCCTGAATGACGAAAAAAGGGAAGTATAGATCTATGCTCCAGCAGACGTTGATAACACCTTCAACGGGCAACACTTGCATGAATATAGATAGCAGCGGAGGAACTTTGATGACGTCATACATACAATACTTGAAGAAAGGGAACATGTCAGACCTTGTAACACCTGAGGAATTTAATTAATTAAATAATTAATTAATTAATAAATGTGAGTAGTGGGAGCCTTTATGACATTTAATGCTAACTTGTATGACGTGAAAAAGTACTAGCTCAAGTGGTTGAGAGTACTTAGGCATGTCTAGAGGAATTGGGTTTGAGTCTTGTGTATGCCATTTATGTGTTATTTTTATTTGTGTGTTATTTGATAATATAATTGAGCATGATGAGTGATACTATAATCACGGAATTATAGGAATTATCATATCTAGAGGACTTGGGTTTTGAGATTCCTTGGCTACACAAAATAACTTTCTTTTTGCTAAAATCATTTTTGGCATGAATGTGAAAGGCTAGAAACCCTAGCTGATAGGGGAGCAGACAAGAAGGCTGGAAAACAACTCATAATGATCCTTGAATTGCAATTACAATCACCATTAAAGTGATTTTCGTCTTCTTGACATTAACCACCATTATGCCTTAGTAATTGGCCAATTAAGGGGAAAAGAGAGAGGTTTCAAGGTTGTTGATTAATGAGCACATGGAGGAGAGGTTTTTATGGAATATAAAAGTGCCAATTGAGTGAGAAGAACTGAACTAAGGAAGCACTAAGGAGACCATTATTGATCAAGGAAGAAGCTTAAGAACTATCAATTTTAATCTAGGAATCCATGTTAAAGGAGTTCTCTTACGTGTTTTATTTGAAGTGCATGCTTCTGGATTGAATAACATGATTGTGATCTTTGCACTAGGTGAAAATCCCGAAATCTATTATGTTGACATGAGAAGCCAAAGTGGTTTGCTTCTTGAAGAATGAAGCACTTTTGAACTATCTTGAAGCCATTACCATTGGAATGAAGGCTACATTGATGGAGGAAAGGAGATTTGATGATACTCATGTTGATCAAGGCTAGAATGTGTGCTCTCCACATAATTGCATCATTTAGAAAGTGTATTTTAAGTTTGTAATTCATGTTGTAGACCTTATAGCATTAATTAGATGTTTTTGGTCTTAGGTGTGTCTTTTAATCTGTTGAATGGTTTTTCAATAGGTTAAAATGTCTCTCTTAATCTGTTGAATGGTTTTTTAACAGGTTAAAAGGTTGGCTGCAGTCGTCTTAAACTACAACAAATTCAATCAGTTCATTTAGTTTTTAATCGACTGATTTCACTTAAGTCAAGTGAAATCAATCGATTGATTTGAAAATCAACCTGTTGAATTTCATAATAGTTTGACTATAAAGCTATGATTTTCGAAAGAGAGGTCTATTGATCATTTTAGAGCGCGAATTTGTTCTGGAAACGTGTGGAAACTCTCTCCTTCATGATCATACAATTTGCAGTAGTTGAATACTGATTTTGGAACAATTCTTGGAGCTTTTGGCTTGGTTTGAAGCTTGGAGAAAGTGGTTTGTGGTAGGTTGGGTTGTGCTACCACTGAGGTTTGATCTTTCTCAAGCTTTGTGTGTGTGCCTGGTGGTTTTCTAGGTCTGCAAGAGGGTTCTTGTTGTGCTGATGTGATTCTTGTGTGATTTAAGAGTCTTTTATGGTGTTTTTGCATATTTTGAAAGTGTAAGGGTGGATACTTTGTAAATCTTTTGAAATAGTGCAAAGTCAAGCTCAGGTTGTCTAGACAAACTGGATGTAGCTCAGGTTTGAGTGAACCAATATAAAAATCTCGTGGTCTCCTCTCTTCTCTAACATTTCTCTCTTGCATTTTCATTTTAAAGTTTAAAGAACTTGTGCTTCAATCATGTTTTTCATGATCTTGCATGTTTTCATGACATTTGCAACATTGAGCATGTTTGCATAATTATTTAGAACCTGTCTTGATCATTCTTGTGCATTGTTTCTGGTTTAAAACTCAAATCTGCATTTCTGCATTTTTCCTAGTATTTCAGTCGACTGTTTTCCTGTTTCAATCGATTGATTATACCATAACAGAATCTATTTAGTAAAATCAATTTGTTAACTCTATTTTTGATTGATTGAAAGTATATTATCCAACACCTTTTGCATCCTAACTTGGTGATCTATTTGATTCAATTAAAGGTGTTTTTTAGCTTTCAAAGATAGCCTAAATTTTTAAGGTTAAAATACCTTTTTGGTCCCAATTTTCGTCAAGTTTTTTCAAATAAGTCATAATTTTGGTTTTGTGTTGAAATAAGTCCCAAATTTCGTCAATTTTGTTCAATTGGGTCCTTTTTTACTAACACCGTTTAAATCATTAACGGCCATGAACCGTGACTGCCACGTGTCACTTCATGGTTTTTTTGAATTTTTTTTTATTTTTTATTTTTTATAGTTTTTTTTAAATTTTTTTAAATTTTTTTTAAATGTACACGTGTCAACCCAGTAATGTGCCACGTGTCAAAGTCAATATTCTATATTCAATTTGGTCCCTATATTTGTTATTTTTGTTCATTTAGGTCCCAATTTTTGTTAACATTAACCAATTTGGTCCCTATCAAAGATGTGACCAAATTTAATTTTTATATCAAAGTTATAATGATGTGAATTTTAATATATTATATAAAAATATTTAATAAAGAATGTGAATTTTAATATAAAAATTAAATTTGGTTTTAATTTGGAGAGGGACCAAATTGGTTAATGTTAACAAAAATTGGGACCTAATTGAACAAAAATAACAAATATAGGGACCAAATTGAATTTAGAACATTGACTTTGACACGTGGCACGGTACTGGGTTGACACATGGACATTTTAAAAAATAACAAATTTAAAAAAAATTCAAAAAAACCACGAAGTGACACATGACAGTCATTGTTCATGGTCGTTAATGATTTAAACGGTGTTAGCAAAAAAGGACCCAATTGAACAAAAGTGACGAAAATTGGGACCTATTTGAACACAAAACCAAAATTAGGACTTATTTGAAAAAACTTGACGAAAATTGGGACCAAAAAGGTATTTTAACCAATTTTTAACTAGCCAATTCAATGTAAGATCCGTGAAAATTAATTAATTAAATAATTAATTAATTAATTAATGCGAGTAGTGGGAGCCTTTATGGCATTAACTATTGATTGATATGACGTGGAAAAGTACTAACTCAAATGCTTGAGAGTACTTGGTTGTGTGAGAGGACTTGGGTTCAAGTCCTATGTGTGCAAATTATGTGTTGTTTGATTTATTATTAATTTTAATATTATACATGGTCAGGTTGGGTGATAACATGATTATAGAAGTATGTGAATTGTCAAGAAACATGAATTGGCTTGATGGTTTAGCTTTGACTTAGCATTGGTATGGTCATGGGTTTAAACCTTGGTGAGCCAGATTTAACAAACCTAGCAGGATGGGCAGCCAAGGGGCTGAGAAACAAAAGTAATGGCCCTTGAATAGCAATTAAGCCATATTCTCATTTTTTTTTTTGCATTAACCAAGTACTAAGGCCTATAAAAGGCAAATTTTGAGAGAAGAAGAGGGTTTTGAGAGGCTTTTTTCAGAGAGTTTGGTGAGGTACACGAATTTAAGGAAAAACAGTGGGTTGAGAGTGAATTACAAGGGGCTAATTGAAGTGGTGATAAGGAAAGCTTTAGTGATCAAAGGAACTTTCCAATTTCAAGGTTTAACAAGGGGAAATTCCAGGTTAGGGGAGCCGAACTCGAAATTTTATGTCTGTTGTATTGTCTTGCATGATTGTGATGAAACTATGCCTGAAATTCGTGCTGCACATGAAGGAATTTGGGGTTATGGGTTTCGGTACTGTTTTATTGAATTTTTTGCCTAAATATGTGAATATAATGGGGTTCTGCACTGTATATGCTGTGATTATGCAAATTTGGGGTTGGGGCTTATATTGTGTATAAATTATGCTTGTAATGTGGGTACAAGGTAGTCACAACTGAACTGGTATGAATTGGAATGTGTTTTGGTCTCTGGTGCTGGTGTTTGTGTGCATGAAACAATGCAAGAGTTTGCACTACTCGCCCAAGCGAGCCAGGCTCGCCTAGGCAAGATATGCAAGGACGCGTACCACTTTTCTGCTCGAGATTATCGCTCAGGCGGAGGGTTTTTGGTTTGGGTAAAAGGTCATCTTGCTTAGGCGAGTGAGTCTCGCCTAAGCGAGAACTCGAGAAGGTTGAGTGATTTGACTTGGGCATTCTGCTTAGGCGTGGACCTCATTTTTTTTTAGTGAAAGAGTGTCTCGCTCAGGCGAGAGTCCCTTGCCTAAGCGAGAATTCGAAGAATGTTTTGATGTTGGCTTAACTCGCTGCCCAGGCGGGAGATTTGATTCTGGGGCGAAATGTGGTCTCGCCCAGGCGAGTGTAACTCGCCTAAGCGAGAGTTCGAGGCTGGTTTTGTGTGAGGTGCTCGCTTGGGCGAGGTAACCTAGCCTAAGCGAGATGGACTAGAGTACTTAGGCAAAGGCTTGAAGCTTAGCAAAGGATGGATGGATTATGTGTTTAAAGGCAAACAGTTATGTGGTATTAGACTGATTGGTGGTTGATTTGTGATGTGTGTACTATAAGGCTTCTGGGATATCTCATAAGTGGGTTTGCTGGTGTTCCTTGGGTTGTGGCCCGAAACGTATCCTTGAGTTGTGGCTCAAGATAGGGGTTAAGCACGTGGCATTCTATGGGTTGTGGCCCGGAATGACTTCCCTTGAGTTGTGGCTCGGGATAGCGGATGAACACGAGGAACTCTTGAGTTATGGCTCGGGTTCGCAAGTGTTGTCGGTGTGAGTGTGCTGGTTGTGGCCAGTACGGATGGGTCTAGATGGATTGCCCTCCTCAGTGATTGGTGACGAGTTTAGTAGTCTTGGGACGTTACGGACTATGTTCGTATTTGAGAATTCCACCTAGCGTTACGGTGTGTAATCCGTAGCATGGTTCCCGCACGTGCTCTATCGGTTGAACACTGCTAGCATGGTTGTGGCCATGTGGAAGGAAGGGAACGATTTTCCTTGATGTGCATTGATATTACATGGTTGTGGCCATGTGGAAGGAAAGGAACAAGTTTCCTTGATGTGCATTGAAATTTCATGGTTGTGGCCATGTGAAAGAGAAGGTGGAGGTTCCTTTGTGGTGAAATGATATCATACATGGTTGTGGCCATGTGGGATAAAAGAAGGGATTTTTCTTTTGATGTGTGATATATGTATGTGTTGATTATATTAGCTCACCCTATCTGCTTGTGTTTGGCGATGATCGTGTACGTGGTACACGTAACTAGATGATGTGGATGTAGGTGGTGCTGGTGAGGCTTAGACTCGGAGCGTGGGCTAGCTTGGGAGTTTTGTGTTTATCTATTTTATGTTTTTGGAAATAAATTGTAATCATTTCTCATTCAAACTTTGGAGGTTTTACTATGGATTATAATTATGATTTTGGATTACACTGGTTATATTAAAAGATTCGAATTTTCCCGTGTTTTTGGGAATTGATGAATGAATAAATGAAGCTGACGTATTATTTCTAGTTTATTTTATTTAAAACAGTGATATCCTGATGGGATGTTACATTCAACCAACCCCCCTTCTTGGCATTTCAACTATTTCAAAACTAACAATTGGTATCTAGAGCTAGGTACTTGAAATTTGCTCAAGTAAGGTCCTAAATCTGTTTTGAACTACTTGAAATGGTTGAAAACAAGTTACCCTTTGTTGAAGGTGCCTCAATTCATAGACCCCCTATGTTTAGTGGCATTAATTACCAATTTTGGAAAATTATGATGAAAATCTTTATTAAATCAATAGATCAAGGGATATGGGATGCAATCATAAATGGACCATATACTCCTAAGCATACTGTTGAAAATGTGCAGGTTGATAAGCCATGGACTCAATGGACCGAGGAAGAAAGGAGGAGAGCTCAATATGATTGCAATGCAAAGAATATCCTCACTTCATCTCTCAACATGGATGAGTTTATTTGTGTTTCACACTGCAAGAGTGCCAAGGAAATGTGAGAGGTTCTTGAAGTGACTTATGAAGGAACCAATGATGTTAAGAGAGTAAGGAAGCATGCCTTAATTCAAGAGTATGAGCTATTCAAAATGAAACAAGGAGAATCTATAGTGGGTGTGCAAAAGAGATTCACTCACATAGTCAATCATCTCATGGGTTTGGGTAAGGAATTTGACAAAGAAAAGTTAAACATCAAAGTGCTGAAGTGTCTTGATAGATCTTGGCAACCAAAGGTCACAGCTATCTCAGAAACAAGAGATCTATCCACTTTGACTACAGCTGCATTGTTTGGCAAGATTAAGGAGCATGAGATTGAGATGCAAAGGATTAATGAGCTTGAGTCAAGTGAGAAAAAGGTAAAGAACATAGCCTTGAAGACTAGCACCAAGAAGAATGAGGAACCTGAGGATGAGGTGGCTGAATCAAGTGAACGTGAGAACTTGAATCTCCTTGTCAAAAGGTTTGGTAAGTATCTCAAAAGGAAAGGTATCAAAGGTAATCCAAAGAGGTATACTTCCGAACACAATGAATCAAAATCTTCTAATTTTATATGTTATAAACTGTGGAAAACAAGGACATATAAAAATTGAATGTCCAGCTGCTAACAAAGAAAAAGAGAAAAGTGTTGATAGGAAAAAGGAGAAGAAGCCAAAGGAGAAACGTGCATACATTGCATGGGAGGACAATGATGATTCACCAACAAGTAGCTCCTCACAAGATGAGAGTGAAGAAGCCAACTTGTGCCTCATGGCTGGTTATGAGTCATCTTCTTCAAGCCAAGTAAGTTCTCTAGACATAAATGACTATAATCAATTGTTGCATGATTTTGAAGAGTTGCATATTGAAGCAAACAAGATTTCTGCATTAAACAATCGGTTGAAAGGCTTAAACAACTAGCTGGAAAATAGAGTTAGTCAACTGGAAAAAGAAACAGCTAATTTAAAAACTAATTTTGAACATTTAAAAATGATTTACAGTAATTCAATTGACTGCTTTAGAAATTAGTAAGCTGAAAAACCCTATAAAAACTACACAGTTTTGAAAAATCAAGTGACATACCTTATAAAGACCTGTGCAAGGTTCACAAAAGGGGAAGCAAACGTAGAGGTTGTTCTTGGTTCACAAAATTGTGTGTTTGGCAAAGCTGGACTTGGTTACAATCCTTCTTTTCAAAAGAAAACCAAGAAGTTCTCTAGTTTCTTTTCAAAAAGTATGCCAAATGACATGTCATTCATTTCATGCAACTATTATATGTAAAGAGGTCATGTTATTAAGAACTGTCATGCTAGAAAATATGATGTTCCTAAAGGGATTATGAAATGGATCCTAAAAGGATCTAGAAAGGCATAACCATGATGGACCCAACCTATCAAAGGGTACCAAGTAAACCAAATCTGTTTTGCAGGTCATGAAAGGTGATAAGAAAGATTTGTGGTACCTTGATAGTGGCTGTTCGAGACACATGACAGGAGATAAGACCAAATTAGCAAAGTTGGAGTTGAAGGAGGAAGGATTTGTAACCTATGGAGACAACAACAAAGGAAGAATCCTTGGAAATGGAGTCATAGGCAATGGATCCTCTTTCAACATCAAGAATGTGTTGCTGGTAGAAGGACTTAAAACACAATTTGATAAGTATAAGTCAACTATGTGATAAAGGCTTTAAAGTCATGTTTGAACCAAATAGTTGTTTGATATATGATGCATGTGGTAGTATTGTTTTGATAGGCAAAAGAGTCAATAACATATACCTACTTGATCTGCATCTTGCATAATTTAGCATCCATTGTTTGCTTAAAAAATAGGATGAGACTTGGTTATGGCATAGAAGACTTTGTCACATACACATGCAACATTTCAATCGGCTGAATAGAAAACAGCTGGTTGAAGGACTACCAAAACTCAAGTTTGAGAAGGATAGAGTGTGTGAAGCATGTCAAAAAGGAAAACAAACTAAGGTCTCTTTTAAATCCAAAAATGTTGTTTCAACTGAAAGACCTTTAGAGATGCTTCACATGGATCTATTTAGTCCATCTCGAACTATGAGCCCTGGTGGCAATCTTTATGCATTAGTCATTGTTGATGATTTTTCAAAGTACACATGGACTTTGTTCTTAACTGCCAAAAATGACACTTTTCATGCCTTTAAAAGACTTGCCAAGATGCTTGAAAATGAAAAGAGTTCCAAGATAGTGTCTATTCGAAGTGATCATGGTGGGGAATTTTAAAATGAAAAATTTGAACACTTTTGTGAAAAGCATGGCATTAAGCATAATTTTTCTGCACCAAGAACCCCACAACAAAATGGTGTTGTTGAAAGGAAAAACAGGTCACTTGAGGAACTAGCTAGAACTATGTTGAATGCAAACTCACTACCTAAGTATTTTTGGGCTGATGTAGTCAACACTACTTGTTATGTCTTAAATAAAGTGTTGATTAGGCCAATTTTGAAGAAAACCCCCTATGAGTTTTTCAAAGGGAGGAGGCATGTTTTAAGTCACCTAAAAATATTTGGATGTAAGTGTTTCATCTTAAATAATGGTAAAGAAAGTCTTGGCAAATTTGATGCAAAAGTGGATGAAGGTGTTTTTCTAGGCTATGCTACACAAAGTCATGCATATAGAGTCTATAATAAGAGATTAATGACTGTTGAAGAGTTTACGGATGTTGTATTTGATGAAACTAACCCAAAGTTGCAAGATCAAGTGCCAAAAAATGCAGATGAAGAAGATTTACTGCAGAAACAGATTTCTGGTGCAGAAAAGCCCTCTGTTGTAGGAAATCAATCGGCTGAAAAGGAAAAACAGTCGATTGAAAAAGTTGCAGACAACAACTTGCCCAAGGATTGGATCCAGCCTAGAGGTTTATCAAAAGACAACATCATAAATGATATCAAACAGGGAGTTATCTACTAGACGTAGGATTGTATTTTGTGAACATATTGCTTTTGTATCTCAAATTGAACCTAAAAATGTGAATGATGCTTTGAATGATAGTAATTGGATTGTTGCTATGCAAGATGAACTCAATCAATTCACAAGAAATGATGTGTGGTTTCTAGTGCCTAAAATTGATGATATAAATATAATTGGAACCAAATGGGTTTTTAGAAACAAAATGGATGAAGATGGTAATATAGTAAGAAACAAAGCTAGACTAGTTGCTAAAGGTTATAATCAAGAAGAAGGCATTGATTTTGATGAAACTTATGCACCTGTAGCTAGGCTAGAAGCTGTGAGATTACTCTTAGCATGTGCTTGCATGTGTAACTTTAAATTACATCAAATGGATGTGAAAAGTGCATTCTTGAATGGTTTCCTAAATGAAGAAGTGTATGTATCACAACCTCCTGGATTTGACGATCATCTCTATCCTAACCATGTTTTCAAATTGAAAAAGACCTTATATGGTTTGAAACAAGCACTAATACAATGGTATGAAAGGCTAAGCAATTTTGTCTTATCAAAAGGTTATGCTAGAGGTACAATGGATAAAACACTCTTCATTAGAAAACATGAAAATGATGTTATACTTGTTCAAGTGTATGTTGATGATATCATCTTTGTTTCAAATAACAACACATTGTGTGAAGAGTTTGTTGTAGCTATACAGAGAGAATTTGAGATGTCCATGATGGGTGAGCTTACCTACTTTCTAGGGTTGCAAGTCAAGCAACTCAAGCATGAAACATTTTTAAATCAATCAAAATACTGTTTTAACTTGTTGAAAAAGTTCAAAATGGAGGATTGCAAGGAAGATGCCACTCCAATTGCAACAAACTACCTTATGGATGCAGATGAGGCTAGCCAACCAGTAGATTCAACCCAATATAGAGGGTTGATTGGGTCTTTGCTCTATCTTATAACAAGTAGGCCATAAATTCAGTTTGGAGTATGCTTATGTGCTAGATTTCAAGCAAATCCAAAGAAATCACACTTTAAGGCTGCAAAAAGGATTCTAAAGTACCTTAAAGGAACAACCAATGTTGGTCTATGGTATCCATGTGATTCTAACATAACTCTTACTGGTTTTTCAGATTCGGATTATGTAGGGTGCAAACTGGATAGGAAAAGCACAAGTGGTACTTTCCATTTGCTTGGATCAAGTCTAATCAAATGGAATAGCAAAAAGCAACCATGTGTGGCACTGTTGAAGCTGAGTATATTGCTGTTGGACATGGTTGTGCACAAATCATATGGTTGAAGCATAAACTTTTGGACTATGGTGTAAGGCTAAGCAAGGTACCTTTGTATTGTGATAATACTAGTGCCATCAACTTAACCAAGAATCCAATACAACATTCTACAACCAAGCATATAGAGATTAGGCATCATTTCATTCATGATCATGTTCAAAAGGGAGATTGTGAAATCAAAATTGTTAAAACTGAAAATCAATTGGCGGATTTGTTTACAAAATCATTGGTTATAGATAGGTTTAACAAGTTAAGAACTGAACTAGGCATATTAGACATCAAGAATATGGTCTGATGTGTTTTTAGCATGTTAATCTTATGTACTCATGCATCGATTTTCTAAAAATCTAATGTTGTATGCAAAAATTGAAAATTGTCGTATTCAACCTATTGATTTTTCATTTAAACGTGTTGATTTCACTTAAATTTGCCTCTGTTCGTAAAAAACATGATCTATCAACTTGTTGATTATGTTTTTCAACATGTTTATTTCACTTAAATTGCCATTGAATGATGAAAAATTGATCTGCTATAATTTTTAATCTATTGTTTTCACAATTCAGTATGTTGATTTCATTAAAACTAAATCTGGAAAAATGAAGTTCAATTTTATGATTTTCAATCGATTGATTTTCAAAATTAGTCAGCTGATTTCACTTAACTAGATTCTGGTTTTAATCTCTAATGCTCTGATGTTGTTTTAATCGATTGATTCTGTTTTTCAACGTGTTTATTTTACTTAAACTGTGCATTTACTCACGAATTGAATTGTTAAGCTGACCCAGTCAAGGAAAGCATCTTTTTGTCAACGTGTTTAATCTCTAATCTTTTTGTCATCTTTTTGTCACTTAACTAGATTCTGGTTTTAATCTCTAATGCTCTGATGTTGTTTTAATCGACTGATTCTGTTTTTCAACGTGTTTATTTTACTTAAATTGTGCATTTACTCACGAATTGAATTGTTAAGCTGACCCAGTCAAAGAAAGCATCTTTTTGTCAAGTACTATATGCTCTTAACTGCCTATTTCATCAGCCATGTGCTACTTTTACTAATTGTTTGACCAAAAAGCATGTTTAGTGTACAATTCCAATGTGCATGCAGCTCACATGATCAGAACTGATTGATTCACTCATAAAAACACATTAAAAACACATGAATGCGTGAGATCCTATTTTGGATTGCATTAAACTGGTTTGGATAACCTAAAATGAATTAATTAGGAAAATCTGCACCATTTAATCAACTATTTCTGAAAATCAACTTGTTTAATTATAAATACTGCACTTGTATTGCTGCATTTGCATCATACTTCTCTTAGAAACAGCCATACCCATACTCATAATGCCTCATCGTCAACAAAGAGTTATCCAATCTGATGATGAACACTCTACTCCTCCTTCCCCAAGGTCTCCAAATCACGAAAGCCATGGGAGAATTGAAGCATGATTTGAGGATCATGATGACAACATTCAAGTGTTCCTCATTGAGATGAATAGGAAACAGATCAGCATTCCTAAGGTTCTAATATTCTCATGGTTGAGGGTTGAAGGCTTTGAGAGCCTAGTTCAACAACTCAAGCATCAAAAGTTGAAGTCTTTCCTTGAACTTTCAGGGAAAATCTATCCGGACTTGGTGAAGGTGTTTTTCACCAACTTGGAGTTCAAAAATGATGTGATGTTGTCCAGCATCAAGGGTGTTCAAATGGAGATCAACAAGAGAGCTTAGAAAGATGTGGTTGGACTCAAACCAATGGGTGTGCAAGTGAGGAAATGTGAAACTGGGGTTGTTCCAGAATTCAACAAGGTGCAATACTATGGCCAATGCTTGAGAAATCCTATTGTTGAAATCAAGCACTTTCATGTTGGTGGTCTCAAGGTGGATCAAAGGTTGCTTGGTATGATTGTCACAAAATCCTTGTTCCACGTGGTAGTAACCATTCAACATTGAATGAGGGAGATTTGATTCTCATGTACTGCATACAACATAACATTCAAGTGGATTGGATCTATGTGTTTCGTGATCACATGCTTAAGGCCAAGAGACTCACGGATTTTAGGTTGCCATTTGTGGTTTTGGTGTCCAAATTCATAGAATACTTTGGAATTGATGTAGAAGATGAGCTAGAAGAGTCAACTGGAGTGTTGAACCATACCTCCAATCAAAATCTGCACAAAATGGGCTTTCTCAAGGTGGAAATGCATGGACAGCTGCTGGTGTTGTAGTTGGTGGTGCACATGACCATGAAGCTAGCCCAAGTGGTGCAAATCAAGAGGAAGAACCAACTGTTGGACCCATGGACTTAATTTCCTACAACCCTCCAAAGGATAGAGGCCCTATGTACTCACATTTTGAGAGGATGGTGCTGAACCAGCTGCATGAGCTCAATGTGTCCCAACATGCACATCACAACTATTGCAGTGAGAGGTTCAATGCATTGGATGGCCAAATTCATGATATGCATGACATGCTGAACTCATTCCAAATAAGAAATGATACTCAGGATGACTGAGTGTGTTGGTTGTTTAGGATCATGCATTGCATCCATGTGTTTGTGCTTTTTCAGTTTCAGCTCTGTCAGTTTCAGCTCTATCAGTTTCAGTTGGTTGTTTTTCATTTCAGTCGGCTGATTATATCAGCTTTATGATTTTTCTTCTTTATTTCAATTTTAGTTGCTATATTATGTTCCATTATTAATGAAAGGATATGCAATGCTTGTTCTCTTTATGCATTTGTTCTGTTTGATGAATCCAAAGGCGGAGAAAAATTGGAAAATGGAAAATTGATCAAATTGAAAGCATAGAAGCATTAAAGTTGGAATTAAAATCAAATCTGAATTTGAACCATATTATTGATAGGGGGAGCATGTGCATATGTGTGTGCTTGCTAGCTTGTGTGCATTGCTACTGTAAAATGTTTTTCAGGTTCACAAGCTTCAAGCTAAGGTGTCACTTCATCAATTGGTATCCAACAAATGGAAGCATTTTGCAATGGAAGATAGAAGAAGATAGATGAAAGAAGATAGAGGTTTGCTTCATCAAATCAGGGTGAGATTGTTCACATGAGAAGCCAAGGTGGTTTGCTTCCTAAAGATTTGATGAATATTAAATAAAGCACTTTTGAACTATCTTCAAGCCATTACCATTGGAATGAAGGCTACATTGATGGAGAAAAGGATATTTGATGATACTCATATTGATCAAGGCTAGAACGTGTGCTCTCCACATAGTTACATCATTTAGAAAGTGTATTTTAAGTTTGTAATCCATGTTGTAGACCTTATAGCATTAATAAGATGTTTTTGGTCTTAGGTGTGTCTTTTAATCTATTAAATGGTTTTTCAATAGGTTAAAATGTCTCTTTTAATTTCTTGAATGGTTTTTTAACAGGTTAAAAGGTTGGTTGCAGTAGTCTTAAACTACAACAAATTCAATCAGTTGATTTAGTTTTTAATCAACTGATTTCACTTAAGTCAAGTGAAATCAACCAATTGATTTGAAAATCAACCTGTTGAATTTCATAATAATTTGACTATAAAAGTTGTGATTTTCGAAAGAGAGGTATGTTGATCATTTTAGAGCGCAAATTTGTTCTAGAAACGTGTGGAAACTCTCTCCTTCGTGATCATATAGTTTGCAGCAGTTGAATATTGATCTTGGATCAATTCTTGGAGCTTTTGGCTTGGTTTGTAGCTTGGAGAAAGTGGTTTGTTGTAGGTTGGGTTATGCTACCACTGAGGTTTGATCTTTCTGAAGCTTTATGTTTGTGCCTGGTGGTTTTCCAGGTCTACAAAAGGGTTCTTGTTGTGCTAGTGTGATTCTTGTATGATTCAAGAGTCTTTTTTGCATATTTTGAAAGTGTAAAGGTGAATACTTTGTAAATCTTTGGAAATAGGGCAAAGTCAAGCACATGTTGTCTTGACAAATTGGATGTAGCTCAGATTTGACTGAACCAGTATAAAAATCTCATGGTCTCCTCTCTTCTCTAACCTTTCTCTCTTGCATTTTCATTTTAAAGTTTAAAGAACTTGTGCTTTAATAATCTTTTTCATGATCTTGCATGTGTTCATGACATCTGCAGCATTGAGCATGTTTGTATAATCATTTAGAGCCTATCTTGATCATTCTTGTGCATTGTTTCTGGTTTAAAACTCAAATCTAGATTTCTGCATTTTTCCCAGTATTTCAGTCGACTGTTTTCCTGTTTGAATCGATTGATTATACCAGAATAGAATCTGTTTAGTAAAATCAATATGTTAACTCTGTTTTTGATCGACTGAAAGTATACTGTCCAGCACCTTTTGCATCCTAACTTGGTGATCTATTTGATTCAATTAAAGGTGGTTTTTAGCTTTCAAAGATAGCCTAAGTTTTTAACTAGCCAATTCAACCCCCCCTTCTTGGCATTTCAACCATTTCAAAACTAAAATATTTATGTTTCTAGAATTTTCTAGAAACCGCCTAGCGGTTGGGTGTGACCCATCCAGAATCCATTTTCTGGGTTTCTCTATGAACTGCCTGGCGGCAGTGTGTTGCCGCCAAGCAACATGAACTGGCTTGCCCAGTTTTCTTGAGTTTTTGTGACGTTTGTGAATACTTGAATTAATCTCTATGATTGGCAGAATGATTAAATGTTTGGATCGTATGACTGATGTAAATTACATGAATTTGGCATGATTGGGGGAATTATGGTTCATGTTGGGATTACAGATGAATAAATGTGACCTTTGATAATGATTTATGATATATTGCATGAAAGTAATCTTAAATTGAATAAGCATGAACTCTATTTGATGATAACACATTAAATTTTCATCAAAACTCATATTGAAACTATAGGGTGGGGGTTTTAAGGTTCGTTCAGGTGCATGAAATTATAGGCATAACCCAGAATTTGTATGCACCGCCTGGTAACACATGAACTTCCACCAGGAGACACATCGGTATATCAAAACATTTTGAGTTGATTATATGATTTGCGTTTTGAGGGGTTTATTTAGTAATTTTGTGCATAAAGTGGGTTAATTGGCAGATGATGTATAAAGTAAATGTATATAAGACAACTAATTATACATATATAAGTGTGTGATGATGGGGACCAAATGCATGTAAAAGTAAAGGTTTCTATGATTGTGATTTGATAAAGTGCTTGTTTCGGTTACTGTTATTATGTGCAATCTATTATGTTTGTAGAAGTGTAGTGTGGCATGTTGCATTGGGTAAAAGAATAAGTGTATGGTAAATTTTATAGATAATTGTATAAATGTATGTTTTAATTATGAAAAGCTAGTAAATGGATGTGTGCATTATGATTCAGTCATAGGGATTATGATTGGATAATTGTAGTGTGATATGAATTGTGTGTTGTATGATTGGGGTTCATTGGAACCTATTCAAGAGTGCCAAAAACCAGTAGCATTGCGCTACTGGTAAAGCACATGGTGACGCAGGACAAGCCGCTAGGCAATAGAGACACAAAATACTAGCAGTGGCCACTAGATTCACGTGGCGCCTAGCGATAGGGGAGGCTCTACCAGGCAGAGTTCATTGACAGAGGGACTAGGAAGGCTTGTAACCTGGTAACAGGAGGAGATCGCCAGACAGTCTAGGACCAATTTCCACATAGCGACGCGAGTGATGTGCCAGGCAGTTTTGGGTGCAGAGTTGGATCACGAAGAGGATTCTACACAGCTTTAGATGGAGGTCTTGATGTGATGCTTTGTTGGAGGCCTAGTTACGAGTGAAACTTTTATTGGGGAACACGCGGCTACTCGAGGTTGTAGCCTGGTGGTTTTGGAAGTCTAGTGGAGTGTGCGACATCGTGGCTCATACGGATGGGTTTCGAAAGATTGCTTTCCTCAGTGTTAGTTGAAGAGTTTGGTAGTCTTGGGACAAATACGGACTGCGATTCGTATTGGGGAACTCCACTTGGTGTTGCGAATTGTGGTCGTAACATTTTTATTCCCGCGTGTGGATTATTGGGTGGTGGCCTGTTTTCGGAGAGACATGTAGATACTCGTGGCAGCAAAGTCGATCAATGTAATCATCAAAGGGTGTAGAATCAAGAGGCGTCCAGAGCAAGATATGAATGTCCGGTTTTACGAATGGGTCTTTGATTAGAGATTCTGAGTTTAGAATTATTACTTATTATTTATTGCTTTTATTTTCATTTTTATTTGAGCTCACCCTATTTGTGTGTGTTTGGCAATGATCATGTAACTCGTTACATGGGAGCAGAGGTTGATGCAGGTGAATATGGGGATACTTAGGCCGAAGAGGGGCCAGCGGTGGAAATTTTCATGGATTCATTTTATGGTTTTTATTTTCTTGTAATAACAGACTAGTTAGTATTTTTAGAATTTTGTAAACACTATATGGATTTATATGGCTTTGAAACTCGACTTTTACAATAAAGAAAAATTTTCCCCCGCTCTAGGAAGGTATTTTGATAATTAAATGCGACATACCATTATATTTCTTATTTTTAAATTTAAATAAGTAATATCCGGCTAGAATGTTACAAACCCAATGGATAAGGGGTGGTTAAGAAAAGCAACATGATACACACTGATAGGAGAAGATGTATACAAATGAGGGCACAACCAACCCCTACTAAAGTGTATTACAAAAGAACAAGCAAAGTATGTGATAAAAGAGATTCATGAGGGGATTTATGGCTACCATTCCGGGTCTTGAACGATGTAAGACCCGGGAAAATTAAATAAATAAATATTTATTTATTTAATAAATGCGAAGGCAAGAATCCCTAAATTAATTAATATGGAGAGAGAAGATAAGGAGCAATGGTAGCTTAAGTGGTTAAGAGTACTTGGCTATTATGAGAGGACTTAGGTTCAAGCTTTGTGTATGCCATTAGCATATTAATTTAATTGTTTTATTATTTTAGTAATATGTTTGACCATGATGCATGATAATATAATCCTAGATGTGTAGGAATTATCATGAAACATAAATTGACTGAATGGTTGTTCAAACCTTCGCTAGAATGAGTGAAGAGAGTGTTAGACAGCTGGAAAAATGAGAGTTTTATTTTAATACTGATTTTATTATCATTATTATTGTTTTACTATTATTTATTTATTTTATTATTATTGTTTTCTCTTATTAGTATTACTATTTTATTATTATTTTTTATTTTATTTTGTTATTATTTTCATTATTTTTATTTTTATTTATTTTTGTAGTTTTGTTTTATTATTATTATGATTATTATTACTAATGTACACATAGGCACTGTCACGCCTCTCTGTATGCATTTTTTAAATATGTGTAATATTACATTAATAAGTGATGATAATATAATGTTATTAAGTTAATATATAAAATAAAATCATATTTATTAAAAATAAAGTGAAATATATAAGAAAAGATGAGAGAATAATTGTTGATAAATAGAGAAAAAAAAGTTTGTAAAAATAATGGTCAATTTTGTAAGGCCCAATTATTTTTTGTCCTTATTTTATAGGGGCTGCCCTAAATCAGTTGGGCCTAGGGCTGGCACATTGGGAGCCAAGGATCCTAAACTGCCCTAACCTCATTCATTTCGCTCCACTTTCAGAAAATAGTCTCCCCTTTCCTTAGAGCTGTAGTCGTTTCTCTGATAGGGTTTCGAGACCCCTTCGTCTTCAAGTGAGTTCAACTCATTTCCTCGCTCACGTAAGTTGCTCTCAATTCATACTCTTCTCCTTCAGTTTGATTTTCGCATTTTTTGTTCCGCTATTTTTCCTGCTCTTTATTTTGTTCCTAGAATTGTTGTGCTCCGTTGTTCGTTGTCAAGGTCTTATACTAGCTCTTTCCAGGTAAGGGAAGTTAGGGTTTCTTATTTCAAGCGTATTTTGCCTATATTTGGGTTTTGTTAGGTATCTTTGGTGATTGTATGGTGCCTGCTTTGAAATGGATATGATTGATATATTGTTTTGGATAAATCTCGGATTTTACAGGTGTAGAACAGTGAGGGAGAATTGTTATTTTCTCACATGGTTGTTATTGATTGTATGGTTGGCTGGTTTGCCCTATTTAAAATATGAGGTATCCGAATATGCATGGAATATCTAAGGGTATGAACTCGATTGATGTGTTGGTATGATCTTAGCATGTAAAACGAATGAGATGGTTGGTTATAAAAGTGGCATGGTTTTGGCATGAGAAATGATTCTATATTGATTGATTGAAACATGATGTTGGTTTGGTTAGGGCGTAATTCCACGATAGTTTCGTGGTGGTGCCGCATTGGTCAGGGCGTAATTCCATCAATCTCTAGGTGAGATCTCGTGGTGGTGCCTCATTTGGTCAGGACGTAATTCCATGACCCCTGTTAGTGGGAGTTCATAGTGGTGCCTCATTTGTATAATTTAGTAAGGATTCAAGGTAAGGATTGCATCCTGACGCTTTAAAGAGTTAGTTAGTCTCACTTGCAGAGCGTACTGACTCAAGTGGTGAGAGTAGCAAGAGGCCTTGAACACTTTAAGGGCTAACCTTGGGTGTGGGGGATGAAACACTATAACAAATAGCCCGGTAGAGCAGCTTAGTAGAGCAGTAAAGGCCACCACAAGTGCAAGCATCCGCTGAATCTGACTAAATATATGTATCTAGATCAGTCGTGAGTCTTAGTGTATTGTTTGAAAGTCATAACATGATTGGTTGATATATGTATTTTGAATTATGAAAGTGTATGTAACTGCATGATAAATAATTTTCTACTCTAGCTTACCCTTTCTGCTTGTTGTATGTTCTGAGTGTGTGGTTTTCTCTTTTTGCGATGATCATCAATTTATTGATGTGAGCATATGCGAAAACTCTGCGTGGTCAACAGGGAAATGGTGATTCCGCTGCATAGTCATCTGGATTTGGATTCTGCTCGTTTATGCCTTCTTTTAGGGTTGTGGCCCATGTATTGCCTTATCCTAGAACTTTATTTGGAATACTTTATATTCCTTATTCTATTTTGTTACTGGCATCGTGGTGTGCCTTAGTTTCTTTCTTGTTTTCTTCTGGACAACTGTAAGGAGTAACGTTTATACTCCAGGACCGTGCTTACTATATTATTTTGTGTGACACTTCCTTTAATTAGGGTTATTAATTAAATGGGATGTTACAAATTTTCAAAAATTTAATAAATAATTATACTTTAAAGGATAAAATTGGTATTTTGAAATGTAGACACAAAAGAGGGAATCCTTTTTATATATTGTTATAGATTTTAATTATTATTATTATTATTTATATTATTTATATTATTATTATTTATTATTATTATTATTATTATTATTATTTTGATTTTAGGAACAGGGTGTATTTCCATGGGGACCAAGGTTGAGAAAGAGAATTCTAGAAGAGGGCCACAAGATTCGTCTTAGCATACATCTTGGTATGACTAAGATGTATAAGGACTTGAAAGACTCTTTCTAGTACACTGGCATGAACACAAATGTGGCAAATTTTGTAGCATCTTGCCTAGTGTGTCAAAAGGTAAAGATAGAACACCAGAGGTCAGGAGGTACGTTGGAACCATTAGAAATTCCTCAGTGGAAGTGGGACAACATAGCGATGGACTTCGTGACTCACCTGCCAAAGTTTACAAGGGGTTACGATGCGATATGGGTCATTGTGGATCGACCAATGAAGTGCGCTCATATCTTACTGATCAATCAGAAATTGTCGATGGATAGATTGGCGGAGCTATATGTTAAAGATGTGGTTAGATTACATGGGGTGACAACGAGCATAGTGTCAAAGATGTGGTCAGGTTACCTAAGGTTTACGTCGAGATTCTAGCAGTCATTGTAAGCGGCATTAGGAACGTAGTTAAAGATGAGTTCAACATATCATCCTCAGACTGACGGGTAGTCCAAAAGGATTATCCAGTCCTTGGAGGACTTGTTGAGAGCTTGCGTACTAGATCACCTGGGCAGTTGGAGTGAGATACTTCCTTTGGTGGAGTTTACTTACAATAATAATTATCACTCCAGCATCATAATGACACCTTATGAGGCACTATATGGGAGGAGATGTAGGAATCCATTGTGCTGGAATCAGGATGGTGAATATGTAGTGCTTGGTCCTGAGTTTTTACAGATGACCATTGATAAAGTGAAATTGATCCAAGAATGGATGTGAGCTACATAGAGCAAACATAAATCTTACGCTGACAAGAGGAGGCGACCATTGGAGTTTGAAGCTAGAGACCATGTGTTTCTCATGGTGACTCCAACCATTGGTGTTGGGAGGGTTCTCAAGTCGAGGAAGTTGACTCCAAGATTCATCATGTCGTATCAGATTACTCGGAGGATCGACCTAGTAGCGTATGAGATTGCATTGCCACCACACTTGGCGAACTTGCATAATGTCTTCCATGTGTCATAGTTGAGGAAATACATTGCAAGTCCCTCACATGTGCCAGAAGCGGATGATATCCAGGTTAGAGAGGATTTGACAATAGATGTTAGATCGGTGAGGATTTTGGACTTACAGGTTAAATAGTTAAGGGGAAAGGAAATCAAGACAGTGAAGGTCCTTTGGGATGAAGCGACTCAGGAGATGGAGGATCTGATGAGGCAGTCCTATCCGGATCTATTTCCTGGTAAGCTTTAATTTTCGAGGATGAAAATTTTATAAGGTGGGGGGAATGTAAGACCCAAGGAATTTAAATAATTAAATAAATAATTATTTAATAAATGCGGGTAGTGGGAGCCCTTATGGCATTAAATGTTAACTTTCATGATGTGGAAAAGTACTAGCTTAAGTGGTTGAGAGTATTTAGTCATTTTAAAAGGACTTGGGTTTGAGTCTTGTGTATGCCAAATTGTGTGTTATTTAATTGTATTAATTTTATGATGTTTGAGCGTGATAAGAGAGTATAAATTTCTAGATTTATAAAAATTACAAAGACCAAGAAACACGAATTGGCTTATTGGTAAGTAGTGCACTTGCTTTGATATTGAAGGGTTATGGGTTTGAACTTTGGCTTAAACAAAATAACTTTCTTTTTGAAAAAATCAGTTTTGGCATGAATGTGAAAGGACACCGAAACCCTAGCTAAAAAGAGATAGCCAATAAAGGCTAGAAAAACAACTCCTAATGAGCCTTGAATGTCAATTAAATCCACCTTAATGCCATTTTTCGTTTCTGAACCATTAACCACCATTAAGACTTGATTAATTGGACAAGTAGGTGGGAAGAGAGTGTTGAAATGTGCATTTTCATGTGGGCTGCCTAAGGGAGAGTTTCTGAGCATAAACTTGAACCTAAAGAGAGTGAGTGAGCGTGCTTGGGTGGAGACAAGACTTGGAATCAAAAAGAGACTCTAGAAGAGGATTGGTGCGAGAAAAAAATGCAGGTAGGGAAGTTCCACTTCATGTTTTGATTTTAATCGTATGAATATGTAATGTATGGAATGCTTGAAGTGTATGTCTTGGCCATGCTTGAATTCTTTTCGCATTTCTGGATTTTTCTAGAAACCGCCTGGCGGCACATGAACTGCCGCCAGGCGACACATGCTGCAGAACCCAATTTTTGGGTTTGTCGATGAATCGCATGGTGATGTGACGTTATCCGCCAGGCGACGTGAACTGGTTTCTCCAGTTCATTGCCTTCTTGATCCTTCTGTGTTGTTGATGTTGCTTGGATGAACCCTTGAGGTATACTCGAGTGTATTTTGATGTGATTGGATAACTGCAAGTAAATTTTACGATGATGGTATGAATCGTGTATGGATTTGGGGTTAGGGTTCATTTTGGAATTGGGGGATGATGAACATGATCTGAGATTTGATAATTTATGTGTTGCCTTGATGAAGGATTGACCCCAACCAAGGATGGAGGCACATGCTTAAGAAGACTAAGCATGTTTAGAAAGGAAATTCACTAATCCTTCATCCCTTTCATTTGTGTTTGTTATTTTTGATTCCCAAAGTTGACTTAGTTGATTCAACTTTAGTTGACTTGTTGACCTTTGACTAGGTTTGACTTGTTGACTATAATTGACTTGAATTAAGCCAACATGCTAATCTATGCTTATTTGCTTTGTAGGTTAATTAGGAGTAAGAAAGCAATGCTAGGTGGCGCATGGTGATTGGGGAGCATAAATGATGTGTAGGAGAGAGTAAAGCAAAGGCATAAAGCATAAAGTAAAAGGCATGAAGCAAGTGTACCTATGTATCTTTGGTCTCCTTTGTTTTTAACACACTTTGGCCACTTTTTGGAGACATATGAGACACATTCTTTGCCTCCTTTTGTGCTAGAACGAAATTAGCCTTGCACACACCATAGTTAGCTCTTTTGTCTCTCATTTTTTGTAACCTTATTTGACCTAGTTTCTAGAAGCTAGGGTTAGTTTTTGTAGAGACATCCTTATGTATCTTTTATTTGCTTAGAGGCCCCTAAGTTCTTCTATATAAGGGGTGCTCCTAGACATGTAAAAGGGTTGAACATTTTGAAGTAAAAACACTCTTGTGTCTCAACTATTTGTGAGAGTTTCCTCCCTTGGGAGTGAATACTTTTAAGCCTTATCTTGCATAACAAGTGGCGGCACATATCCACTCATCTTCAAGGTTGCCATGGCTTCTAGCCTAGCCTTGTAGTGACGTGCTTCTCACATTTTTACCATTTCTTTCCTTTCCATTTTATGTTTTCTTCTTCCTTTAATTGTTCTAGGTTTTCTACGGTTTATGTGCTTTCCATTTCCTTTTTGTTTTGAATCAATCTATCTTCTTCTTCTCTTGAGCTTTGTGAAAGGAACCTTCACATCTAGATAGCTTGCTATCTTAATGTCCAGTGGGGATTTCACTTAGCTTTCTTAATTAACTCACACCATATTCAATAATCTTAAAAAGTAACAAGATAATCCTTCATCATGCCTCCATGATATTAATGGTATTGGAACCAACATGAACTCTCCTAATGACATGTAATTATATAAATGTGCTAATAATCTGTAAAAATGATAGGAATTGCATATTTGGGGTTCGCGCAAGTGTAGAAATTTGGGCAAGAACCCAGATTTTATATGCATCGCCTGGCGGCGCAGGAACTGCCGCTAGGTGACACATTAGGAGAGTATGTGTTCTGAGCTGATTCTGTGAATTGGCATGATTTGGGGGCATTAGGTTATGATATGTGTAAACTATTAGGTGGTGGCCGGTAGTCGGAGGGGCGAGTAGATACTCGTGCAACAAAGATCGATCGGTGTACTCATCAAAAGGCGTAGAATCAAGAGGCGTCCAACAAAAGGTTTGAAAGTTGAGGAATTGATGATTGGGATGTTAACATAGATCATGGTCTTGAAATGTTTTATTATTTCCTATTATGATTTTTTATTATCTTTGAGCTCACCCTATCTGTGTGTTTGGCGATGATCATGTAACTTGTTACATGGAAAAAATGTTGATGCAAGTGAGCACGTGGATGCTTAGAGTCAGAGTGAGGCCAACTATTGGAGTTTTATACTAGTTTTCTTCATGGAAGTTTATGGACTATTTTTGTAATGGTTTTATAAATAGTTTATAGTTGTAATAATTGAATGCCGTGATTTTTGGTTATAATTGGCGTGTTGAAATCGATTTAAATTTCCTGGGTTTTTGGGAAAGTTCTTAATAATAAAGGCGGATTATTATTATATTTCCTATTTTAATTTTCACATAAGTAATTTCCGGCTAGGACGTTACAATATCCTAGGATGCATCCTTCTCGAACACAAAAATACATCATAGCCAAAACTTCAGCACCCATTCAGAGAAGATTTCTCTTAGCCACCTCTTCAGCTGGGTCCTACCGAACATCTAGTATGATCTCCATATCTACTCCTTCATCCCTATAAGTAAACCCATTAGACAACTCATCTAATGGACGACTACTCTTACTACCCACACCCTGTCCAAAACCATCTCTAAATTCATTATGAGACATACCTTACTAAAATGAAGTTGTCGGCACTGGATAATATGTCAGACACTAAAACCTTGGGAGAAGCAAATACACAGCTCTTCTCTCTTCAACGATCTTTGTGAAAATGAAACCAAGTGACCACTTCTGACCCTAACATCCTTATTTATAGCATTAGGGTCGTGACTTTTCCTCTTTCCCCGTCTAAATCTCCCATTATTACACCTTACAAACCCATAAATGTCACCATAAACAATGCACTTCTACGTCTCCCTTGACATGACTTTTTGTCTTCCTATGAACTCACAACGACTGACAATGCAAGCATAAGAAACAAATAGATGCTTATAACAACCTCTAAGAGTGTAGATCACGCCAAAGACTAGGGGCTGATGTACCATAAGGGCCGGATTGGTCACTATTCCAAAAGGCCATTAGCTGAAATGATCTCCAACCCTAAGAGCCGCTAACTCAAAGTAATTGTTGAACCTAACATATACCACGGACACCGCAATCAGATACATAGCAGAATAATGAGTCATCAGGTGCCTGACCGCTAACTACATCACATATGAATAAACTCGCCTACATAGCAACAAAGCTAGTCGACTATCTGGTCCCATCAGGTAAAGAAAGGATACATATGCTAACTAGTCATATCCATGGAAGACAAGTATGGAGCCAGTAATGTCCAATATGTCAATATGTTAGCAAGCCTATTCTAACTTAGGTAAAAACTAGCTAAACACTTTCAAGGAATATTGGGCTTGCAACATAGGCCCAATTAAGTCTAATCAGACCCAATAAAGTTGGGCCAAAATGAACATAGTCGAAGTCCAACCCATAATTTAACTAATGTGAATAAAATTAGTCCTCTATAAATAAGAGTGGACCCCATCAATTAGAGATACGCAATTCATTAATGCATAATCTGAACTTGATTTTGAGAGCTTTTGCTGACTTGATTGTTAGGATCTTTTCTGTAGGTAATCCCTCATGTTCCACCAAGTATTCAATAATGAAGGCATCACGAACAAGACCATGGAATATCCATCAGAGGAGTTCAAAGATTTTGTGATAAGATAAAGTTTGAGTCCCTTAATAACTTTAGATTGTCCATGTAGGAACATATAGTAATAACAATCAGTTGTACAAAAATTTTCAAGCCCTTATCCTCCAGCAACTCCTAAACATCAATAGTTGTGAGTAATAAGGCATGTGACCTTCCACTTATTTTCTAAGAGCATATGGACATATTGATCATATATCCGACCATTCACTCATTTTCCCTTGTTCCTCAAAATTACTCTTTTAATTATTTTAGATTGTGAGGGAGAATCCATTCTAACAAAAAATAATTTGTAGGCAAAGTATGGAAGAAAGAAACATAGTTTTCAAAGATTGCAAGCAAGATGAACGAATAGGTTGTTCTTGCACAAAGGACTTTTATAGATCCCAAAGGTTACAATTGATCATTGAAGAACATTTATTTCAAGTCACTGAAGGTTGGAGTTTAGGATTAATGTATTTTCAGTAAAATTTTCATTACTAAGAGGTGGAAAGTCATGAAATGGTCCGAATACTTGATTATTTGCTAGTCTAGCAGATTATCTTATACTAAAAAATGCAATAAAAACTAAAATCAACATGATTAATTAATTGACACAGTAATTAATGTTACGAATCGGTATAAGTTTTCGAGACTAATATAATTGATTATTTTTTTTTCAAATGATTACTTGAAAATGATAGCATAGATAAATAATAAATTATTTCTTAAAATAATTATTATTTGAATGGTAGAAGCCATGAATAAAAATAATCATTTTTTTCAAGTTTCTTGAGATCATCCTCTCTTGTTGTAATTGCTTTGACTATAAATAAATTGAAATTAAAAGTGATCTTCAATATTCTTTTGAGTAAAAGTACTTTTTTTCATCGAATATTAATATTTCCTGCAATATCTTTCAAAATAATGACATGTGCATGTTATATTTGCGTAAGTGGAAATAAATATTCCTCAAGCTTTTAGTGAAAATTTAATGACTAGAGTTTTAGGTTTTGCATAAAAAGAAAGGATTCAATCGAGGCGACCGACAGGGGATGAATGTCTCGTGCAAAACTTTTCTTGCAATCATATATATCAAGATTATAGCTTTTTTGGAACAACTACTATTTGTTAGGGTGAGAATATTTGTGTTTTATATAGGATGTGTGGTGAGAATATTACTGTGAGGATATTTGGGTTTAATACTATATTCACTCAACATTATCTTTAATTAATGATAAAATCATCTGAAACTTGATTGCATTTATATTTGATTATTTTCAAATAAATGCTATACTTCAAATAAATTTTAATTATCATTGGTTTTTTATTTGATTTAATAGTGACAGCATATTACTCATACAGGCAAAGGCATTACATTTTTTATAATAAAATTTAAAAACTAGTTTTGCTTAACTGTCCTTCATTGTTTACCTGTAGACTAATATAAGTTACATAAATATGGCTTCTATTACAATATATTAACCATTTTCACACCTTTTTTGTTAACCCTTTTATTATTTGCTACCAGACCATCTTGGACCCCGTTCAACAAAATAAAATTGCTTAAATATTTATAAAAATATATTTTTTTCAAAATTTCGTGGAATATTTTTCTTTATTTCTTCTTTTTTCCTTGGTGGATGATGCCTCGATCTATATCCCTTTGTCGTTTCATTTCCTTCATTCTTCCATCCTTCTTGGTGCTCCTTTATAACTTCTGCCGAACAGATCGTGTATTCCCGGCGACGATTCTAGAACCTTCATGAATCTTACCTCAGCGACGGCGCTCTCCCTCTTTATGGCCTTACGAAGCCCACAAAAGCACAATCCCCCTCACCATGCCTGAACTCCGAAGCGGAAGAAACCGGGCAACGTTCCATGACCCAAACCCAAACCCAAACCCGAACCCGAACACAAAAACCCGCCAGAGAAGAACGAGAAGAACCACTGTCAACACCGGGAGGTACAATCGCAACACGCTCGCGCGCTGTAGAATCGGTAACCGTGAATTAGAAGAGAAGGAGCAACAACAACAGCAACACGCGCCTCTGCTTAGGGTTTCGGAAGAAGATAAAGAGAAAGAGATGGATGACGAGTTCGACAGCGGCGGTGGCCGGAGCCCCGACAAGGCTGCGCCCGCAGAAGACGAAGGAAGCACTGCCCCCATTCCCGAGAGGGTATGATTTTATTTTGTTTTTCGTTTTTTGTTATTAAATGTTGGAAATGGAATCTTGTTATTTATTTTTGAAAGATATTTGGAAACAGGTACAGGTAGGTGGTTCTCCGTTGTACAAATTAGACAGAAAACTTGGGAAGGGAGGGTTTGGACAGGTTTACGTAGGTCGGCGAGTTGGGGCTGGTGCCGGAGCGTTAGAGGTACGTGCGGATAAGTGGTATTAAGACCGTGTTTGACTTAGATTATTTGGGTTTTTTATGATTCACAGTGTGGTTTGTGGAATAATTGCAGGTAGCATTGAAGTTTGAACATAGAAGCAGTAAGGGGTGCAATTATGGACCTCCATATGAGTGGCAAGTTTACAAGTGCGTTACCTTTTCTTACCCAAACGCTTCAATCAATCTTTTTAATCTACTGTTTGATTTTGTCGCCATCCTTTATACTTGGCAAATTGCGGATAATGTGGCTTATTGGGTCACGTCCAAAAGCCGGTCACATCCGCCCAAAAGTCAAGGCCTTAATAAAATGATCTGAATCGCGATTTTCGCTACCTCAAGGTTTTTGGCGGTGTCTGCAACTTTAATTGTAGCCATATCAGCTGCATTTGTTTGTAACGTCTCACAATATCAAGAAACATAGTGAAACTGCAACTTAAAATTTTACCAGAAAACTTTGACACTGACTGAAATCGCTGCTACCATTTTCTAAAACCTTATTTCAAATGTTCCATGGCATTGTAATTCAAATTCACTCTGTTTATTTTTCTTTATAGTGCATTGGGTGGTAGTCATGGTGTTCCACGTGTTCATTACAAGGGACGGCAGGGTGATTACTATATTATGGTATGTGTGCTAAAATAAAATCTTTGTCGGAAGTTTGTCTACTGTGTTTCTCACCCAATGCTTTTGGAACTTGACGTCGCATTTTGTTGCATTGCAGGTCATGGATATGCTTGGCCCTAGTCTGTGGGATGTCTGGAATAACAACTCAAACACGTAAGTATTTCTGAGACTGGAATGTCATGAAAGGGAATATATTATTTTGTTAATATTATGGAGAATATTGCGTAGATAACTCCGTTTTATCTTTTTCTGGCTTTAGAATGTCTGCGGAAATGGTGGCATGTATAGCAATTGAAGCCATCTCCATATTAGAGAAGATGCATTCTAAAGGGTCATTCTCTCTCTCTCTCTCTCTCTCTCTCTCTCTCTCTCCTTTTTCTATTCTGCTTATAATATATATCTGAAGTTTCTTTAATTGAGCTGAACAGACCCGATTTGGATTTTATTTTTGTATGTTTCCATTGTTTTTGTTACAACGTACCTAGATAAATATTTTATGTTATCTCTAACTTCAAATGACATCGTACCATCAATGTATACAATTTTTAAGCAACTTGTACCGCACAAAAGGTAGTATTTTATATTTTTTTAAATATAGGATTTTGGTGAAAGAGAGCGAGCTGGTCTGATTGCCATTTGTGACTGATTGGTCACAAGTTTGAACCCAGAAACAATCTCTTGCATATGCATGGGGAACAATAATTCTCCCCTGTACCTTTGCAAAGTGAGGAGCCTTCCTGCACTAGTACATCAGTAATACAATTTTGGAAAAAAAGGAGTGAAATGTGAAAAGTGGCCCACTAGTAGAAATTTTATAAGATTTGTATGATATGGGATGTAATTGATTCGTGTTAGAAACAAACCTCTAGCTCATATCAGTATGTCTCTATTGGGAATAATGACATCATGTTGCTGTCATTTTTCAGGTATGTGCACGGTGATGTAAAGCCTGAGAATTTTTTGCTTGGCACTCCTGGAACTGCTGATGAGAAAAAGCTTTTCTTAGTTGATCTTGGATTAGGTAAATATTCTACCTTATTATTGAAGTTGTGATGCTATCACTTATTGAATATTTGCTTAATTTCTCAAAACACATCCATGCGCTCTGCCCTCTTTTATTGTGCAGCAACCCGTTGGCGCGATAGTTCAACTGGCCTTCATGTTGAGTATGATCAACGTCCCGATGTATTTAGGTGAATTATTGGCATGTTTATTTTGCTAAATACTTTCTTTGCAAAATCCAGACTGTTTGATGTAGTATAACATATTATTGCCACAGAGGAACAGTTCGTTATGCTAGTGTGCATGCTCATCTTGGTAGAACAGGAAGCAGGAGAGATGATTTGGAATCTCTTGCTTACACATTGATTTTCCTTCTTCGTGGCCGGCTACCTTGGCAAGGATACCAGGTTCTAAATGCTTCAAATATAGTCATTTTGGTGTTAATAATAATCAAAATTTTCCATTCTAATAAAATTTGGTTTCAGGGAGAAAATAAAGGATTTCTTGTGTGCAAGAAAAAGATGGCAACCTCACCAGAAACTTTGTGTAGTGTCTGTCCTCCACCTTTCCGGCAGTTTGTGGAGTACGTGGTGAATTTGAAATTTGATGAAGAACCAAATTATGCAAAGTATATATCACTTTTTGATGGAATTGTTGGACCAAATCCTGACTTCAGACCCATAAATACCGAAGGTGCACAAAAGGTATTAAATACTTTATTGCTTTAATGTATATTGTTTACTATTTGTAGGTAAGGGATGACTCCTGTGGATATTTATTTGATTTGTGCTTTGAAGCTTATATATCTGGTTGGACATAAGAGAGGACGATTAACTGTGGAAGAAGATGACGACGAACAACCAAAGAAGAGAGTCAGAATGGGAATGCCAGCAATGCAATGGATTAGTGTGTACAATGCCCGCCGACCAATGAAGCAAAGGTTTTCTCCTGAATACAAATAAATAAGTAATTGCAGCATTGTGAAAGTGGTCGGATTTTACTGCTTTTATTTTCTTATGCAGGTACCATTACAATGTTGCTGATGTGCGGCTGTCCCAACACATTGAAAAGGGATATGAGGATGGGTTATTTATCAGCAGCGTAGCTTGTTGTTCTAACCTCTGGGCACTTATTATGGATGCTGGCACTGGTTTCAACTCTCAAGTTCATGAACTCTCACCCCACTTTCTTCATAAGGTAGGGACATGACTTATTTTAAGATTATTTAGAATTGGTGACATTGTATTTGTTAGTAATGTTATGTTGGTGAATTAATATAGGTTTTTCTTTTTTTGGTAGGAATGGATTATGGAACAGTGGGAAAATAATTATTACATTAGTGCAATAGCAGGATCTAATAATGGGAGCTCATTGGTTGTAATGTCTAAAGGTAAGTCGTTTTTGGTCTGTTCTTTAGGCATGGAGTATTTTATTGACAATAGTTTACTTGATTGTTTTGAGGAACTGTTTGCATAAATTAGGGAGTAGTATTGTGTTTGGATTGTTTTCTCATGTCTGTTGGTGGTTTGTTTTGTTATCTTCAGGGACCCAATACATGCAGCAATCCTATAAAGTCAGCGAGTCATTTCCATTTAAGTGGATCAATAAAAAATGGAGAGAAGGATTTTCTGTCACTGCTATGGCGACTGCTGGGAGTAGATGGGCAATTGTAATGTCCCGTGGTGCTGGATATTCAGACCAGGTTTTACAGTTATTTCTTAAGCATTTTTTAACTAAGTTGTATTAAACAGTATGTGATATGAAGTTTTCTCTTTCAAAATTTAATTCCAGGTTGTGGAACTTGATTTCCTGTATCCTAGTGAAGGCATTCATCGCAGGTGGGACAATGGTTACCGCATCACTTCAACTGCTGCCACATGGGACCAAGCTGCTTTTGTTCTTAGTGTCCCAAGAAGAAAACCGGCTGATGAAACTCAAGAGACACTCCGCACATCCGCCTTTCCTAGTAGTCACGTCAAGGTAAATACTACTGCTTCTGAGTTTGCTGAGTTTGATTCATTTCTGGTCTGAAATGCTTACATTTGAGATATCATTTATGCAGGAAAAATGGTCAAAAAATCTCTATATTGCATCAATATGCTATGGGAGAACAGTTTCATGAACTGAGAAGTTTTAAGATTTCAGCTGACTATTGACTTTTTGCATCAAAGTTTCTGTTCTTAGATGGGCCATTTTGGAATCTGGAATCATATCTGATGAGTTCGCTGAACAAAGCCATTCAGTATTGATGTATGCTAAACCTTTCTTTATGGACGCCATCACTTATCATATGATACAATACCTGTGCACTGTATATCAACTGTATCAAAATGCTTCTGAGCAACTTTAGATTCTGTTCATTGGGATGAGTCTTCTGATAAAAGGATTGTAGAGATTTGAACAGTAATTACTATGTTGAAGGCGTTGTGTGCAGGTTAGGTTTTAGTTTATTGATGGCATTTTGGCCAATGTGCAACTTTAATTTGCCAGTGGGAACAGGATATTTTTAGCTGTGCAGCCCTGTATTTAGACCACTTATCTTTTTTACTTTTGACTTTAAGCTTCAAGGCTCTTGGATGCCTGAATTTGACTTTGACATAAGATGGAAAATGGTGATAACTCTAGCAGCTGCATATGACTCTTTGAATCTTTATAATTATTGTTTATAATTATTTATTTCTTTTATATGTCAATTGTATTTAATTTTATATTCAGTTACATACAGTTGGATTCTTGACAGAGCACCATGCTTCATTTTTCTCTGTAGCCTGCCCACCTAGTGGTAAAAGGTGTTTGTTGCTGCTGTATTCTGTGTTACTTCTAACTTTTTTTAATTTTCTACACGTGTGTTCATATGATTTAATGTGAACAGTATTAAACTAATTGAAACGAAATGATCTCTTCAGTTTCAAAATTTGCTAGTATTATGCTTAACTCATTGTCTTTTTGTTCATGCGATCTAGTTATTTACTCAGACTGTGAATTTCTATAGTTCTGTAGTGTGAATATTGGTTATTTAAATCTTTAACTGTTGATACTTTTGGAAGATCAAGATGTGTACATGTGAGGTGTGGCTCACTTTCTAGGAGTTGTTGCAATTGATAGCCATCTATTTGTTGCCTATATGGGTGCTAATTTTCTTTTAATTGTTTCTACCATCATGCATGGCGGAATACACTCTTGATTCTGATGAGCAGTTGGCTATCGGGGCAGCTCAGTTGTTGTGATACAGTTAAAAAGATTGTTGTGACCATTATTGACTTTTATATCGCCTGACACTTTTGGAGCATCTGGAGCAGGTATTTGTTTTTGCAGCTACTGTTATCAAATGTCTAATATTTTGTGCAGCTGAAACGTTTGCGTACTTTGATCTAGATATGCCTTTATATCGACGGAATGTTTGATTTGGCCTGATGGCACGAGACTTCAGTTCCTGGCATTGTGGTGGTAATTGTTTTCTTGCAGTTGTATGCCTCGTTACTTGTTAGTTGATTTCCGTGTCTTTTCCTTGATAAAATCTGAAGTTCTTTATGTACTTAATTTTCAAGGGCTGTAGTATCTTGCAGATTTGTATTATTTGTTCATTCTCCGACTATGATTCTGGAGAGCCCCACACCCTTAAGCAGCGGTGAAGCATTTCAAGGTACTGGAGCATTTGGAACTATTTACCGTATGTGATTCTTTCCTTAAATAGTTGAACCTTTGGTAGGTAGCAGTAGCATGGGGCTTTAGTTGAATCTGAAGCAAAGTCTTTTTTAATGATATTTATTTTGTCAAAAAGGTATCTTATTTGAATTTCAAATCAATATCAGCTGTTTTGAATCCCGATCGAGGTCTATTTGTTTTCCCTTGTGGTTCAATTGTTTCAATATTTCATTTGTGCTTATTCGTGGTTGTGCTTTCCATGACACGATGAAATTATGCATGAAGGCACTACAAGGCTAAATGTTGTTTCTGGAAGGCAACTCTGAAGCAATGCAGCTTTGTGAGCTTTTGGTGGTGCAGAAAGGATCAAATGAATTTACTTGTAGATGAACGGCATCACTGATGAATAAATTAATTTCTTTGCCAGTGTTCATCCATATTCTTCCTTGATTAATCAAATTAATTTCTTAAAGGCAGGTAATCACCTTTAATCTTCGTACATGGTAATAGGTTAAATGTCACTGCAAAAATATATTGAATTGGTTATTTTTGGCGTTGTTTGTGATAGGTTTGACTTTGTTTCTGGTGATATTGGATTCTTCCTTTCTAAAATTCCTTTAATACAAATTATTATTATTTAATTTCTTTTCAATAATTATTTTCATTTTTTCTCTTTACTCCTGTTTTTAATATCTATATATATATATATATATATATATATATTTTGTTGAAATGTTTTTTTACATAGTTCAATTGTAAAAAATTAAATTGGTTATTAAAAGATTATTCTGAGTCATCAAATAAAAATGATCTAATCTATCAATTTTCTTTGAAGATAAAATCACTTTCCGCAATTATTAAATTTGTTCTTTTATTAATCAGAGACTTAAATATTAATTTGATTCCTATTTTTGACTTGTTAATTGTAGTGTTAATTATTTTTTTTTTCCAATCAAATTTCAATTTTGGTCGATTTTAGTTTTTTAAGTAATGTCGTTTAAATAGTTACCAACATAGTGAACGATGTGGTCTAGATGTGATCCTTTTGGTCATTTTTTTAACACATGCTCACATAAACGTTTATTATTTTTCTTCCTCCAACCAACACAAATTTTCATCAAAATCTTCACTTTTCACATTTTATCATCACCAGACCTTCCTAATTACTCACTCTCCAAACGATCTCCAAACACCTGTATTACACAAAAAACACCTACAAAAATCACAATTCCATTATTTTATACGCATTGTCGACATTATTACACAAAAACACCTACACTATCACTATTGTATTTAAATCGTGAACTCGATGATGGATCCAAATTATGCTTTGGTACACGCCCTTCTCACTTCCTGTCGGTGTAACTATCTCATTGTTGGTGAAAAAGCTGGAAGGTGAAATTAGTGCTGATGAATCGATGATGAAAAATAGAGAGGGATGTGATTGGGTGTTCTATTGGTAATTAGTTGGGGATGAAGATGAAGCTGATCGAGGTTTCTTGAATTTGAAGTGGATTAAAGTAGACGAGCTCCATTAATTAATAAGGTTTTGATTATAATAAAACACTTTATCAGTTTATCAGATGAGTAAGTCTTTTGTCAGAAGTGAAGATTAAGTAAAAATGTGATTAGAAGACTAAAAAAAGAGTCTACAAATAGTGAGAATGAGAAATAGATCAGTATGGTTCGAACATCAAAATATATAAGATATTTTTTTCATGTGCTTAATTTATTATACCCATACACTGTATGTGTGAATGAAATCAATAAGTTTGGTTAATGTAATGGTCAAATCTTAGTATTAGATGAGTATAAGAATTAAGAATTAGATGAATTAGAATGCTAAACGAGTCTAGCAGTAGAAATCATAAGCTAAAAGCATTAGACAACCAAAGGTTAGATAAACCAGGTAGTTCAAATTATCATATGACTAAGTGTCGATGAATTACCAAGGAATAGACAACCAAGATAAATCGTAAAATCTTTCTTAAAATGTCTTGAGTGTTAAAATATGACCAATGTCTATTTATTCCGATTGTTGGTTTATATACAACGCACCTCTTCTTTTAACCTAGAAATTTCTTATGATAATGAGTTCTAAGAAGAACATTCTTATCTCTTATAAGAGAAAAATCTTCATTACCATGTCTTCTTAGCCTAGTTTACCTTAAAGATGTCATACATGTAGCAAGCCACAAACTGCAGCATTTTCATCCTCTTTAGACAAAGAGGCTTTGTTGTCATTTATGACACTACTTCTAAAACATACTTCCCTCATGATACTTTTCCATATGAGTTTCTAGATTCCCCTAACATATCAAACATGCTTTATGGCCTGAAACTCCTAGAACCATCAAATGGTAGATATTTTGAAAAGAATCCTAGAGATTACTATAGCACAAGAAAGGAGATATGTCATTCATCACTTTCAAGCCTATAAAGTTCGACAACAGGAATGAGCATGTCAATGAAAATTAGGGGTGGCAAAGGCTTGGTCCATCGGGTCGATCCGCAAACTTGTAAAAAATGTGGGGCGGGCCAGTAAAAAATGTGGGGCGGGCCAGCGTAGTGAGTCCGCAAGCCCACATAAGCCCACAACCTGCGTTGGCTGGCCTGCGGCTTGTGCGGACCGGCCATAAGCCTGCATAAAAAAAAAACTTGCACTTATGTATATTAATTACTTTTTTATGGACTCTTGCATTAACGTTTCAAATTCTTGTATAACTGGAAAAGACAAGTATTATGTATTTTTTTAATGTGCTAAAATTTAAAGAATACATTATGTATGTCATAGTATGAATATGAATATGATGAAAATGTTGAATTATCAATTTATCATCAAACTTCCCAAAGTTTTTACTTAATTTTGTGAACTTCTTAAAGTTTTCCAATTTTAAAACATTGAAATTTTTATGGTAAAAATAAAAAAAAAAAAGTAGGCCTGCCCGCGGGCCAAGTGCGGGGTGCGGCGGGCCAATGATTTCAGCTCACATAAATTGTGCGGGACAGGACAAGCCAGCCTGCGATGTGCAGGCCTTATGCGAGCTAGGTCTAAACGGGCTGGGTTGGCCTGCATTGTCATCCCTAATGAAAATGGATGCTCTGTTTCATAACATCTTTTATCCTCATGACATACTTCCCGTTCCTTCTTTATCCAAGGCTTCTTCCTGCCATGATGACATCTTTTATTTCAATCTTTTTTTGAATTTGATAAAAAGGAGGAGAAGCAAAAGAAGAAGTTTAGATTAATAAGAGAGAATGTAAAATTGAAGGGCTCACAAGATCCCTCTTGTGATATTCTATTTATAATGATAGAAATTTAATACAATGGGAAGATTAAAAAACTATTCTAGACTTCTAGGTACAACTCATAAAGTGCATTACTTATTACATATTTCAACATTCATTCTTAAGCTAGAACATACAAATTGTATGTCCCAAGTTTGGAACATATAAACACAATTTGAGGTCCCCTTAAAGGTTTAGTTAACACATCTATAAGCTGATCATTTGATCCAACAAACTCCATACAAATTTCTTTTGACAACAACATTTTTCGAATAAAATTGCTGCCAATTTTATGTGCTTAGTTCTTTTGTGGAATACTGGATTGGATGCAATGTGGAGAGCAACTTGATTATAACAATACATCTTCATGGCCTTAATCTCACAAAATTTAAGCTCTTGTAGAAGTTGTTTTACCCATACAAGTTCACAAGTAAGAGATGCCATTGTCCTATATTTAATTTCAGTAGATGATTAGGCAACAACATTTTGTTTTTTGCATTTCCATGAGATAATATTTTCTCCAAGAAAAACATAATATCCAATGGTAGATCGCCTATCCATAGGAGAACCGGCTATATCAAGCATCATAGTATCCAAAAACTTGGGTAGTCCCTTTATCTTCCATAAAGTAGTCACTACCCTAAAGCCTTTTTAATATAACTTAGAATATGAATAACAACATTCCAATGATCAACACAAGGATTTTGCATTAATTGACTTATAACACTAACTGCAAAAGAAAAATCTGCAAAAGAAAAATCTGGTCTGGTTATAGTAAAATAAATAAGTTTTCCAAACAAGCTTCTATGTACCTTTTTGGATAAGAGAAAACTTCTCTATGATCTGCCATTAATTTCTAATTGGGGTTCATGGGAACAATCCCATGGTTTACAATCCACCATACATGTCTCTTTAAGGATGTCAAGAGCATATTTTTAGAGACAACTCCTTTCTTTGATTGGGTTACCTTTATGCCTATAAAATATTTTGGACTTTCAAAATGCTTAGTCTAAAATTGATGACATTAGTGTTTCTTCAATTGACAAATTTTAATTGATAGATTTTAATAGTATCATTTTCCGTAATCATTATACTATCAACATACACTATTAAGTACACACACTTTTCAGGGGCGGTGTGACAATAGAAAATAGAGCGATTTGTTTCATTACGTTTCAACCCAAAGGATTGAACAATGTCGCAAAACTTTCTGAACCTTGCACGAAGAGATTGTTTAAGACCATAGAGCGGTTGCCCCATGTATACCTCCTATTCTAGATCATTATGGAGAAAAAACATTTTTAATATTTAATTGATGAAGGGCCAATGACGGATAACTGCCATGGCAAGGAAAAGTTTGACAGTGGTCATTTTGGCCATGGAGAAAATGTATCACTATACGAAAGCTCATATATCTGACTATATCCTTTTTCTACTAATCGAGCTTTGAGGTGATCAATTTCACCATTAAGGTTGACTTTAACGGAATAGACCCAACGACAACCACCTGTCTTCTTTCTAGATGGAAGAGGAACTAATTTCCACGTACCATTTTGTTCAAGGACTTGCATTTTAGCAATCATGACTTGTCGCCATCCAGGATGATTAAGAGCCTTTTTCACATTTTTAGGAATGATAATAAAAGAGATAGATGATATAAAAGAATAATATAATGGAGACACACAATGATAACTTATAAAACTATAAATAGGATGAGGGTTTCGAGAAGAGTGAGTACCTTTGCGAATGACAATAGGCTAACTAGAATGCTCATTATCATGGGTTGTAATGTGGGATGATGATAATGATGGACTTGATGAAGAGGACTCATTATGTGGCATTTGACTAGACATTAGAGTTGAAGGTGATGGACTAAGCGGATTAGGTGGATGTGAGGAATTTTGAGTATTGGAAGAAGATGGAACAAAGTTTGGAATTGTATTCATAGAGGGGGTTCAACATAAGGCATAGGTAAGACCAGTTAGACAAAATTTTCATCTTGCAAAGATAAAGGGAAGAAAGGTGTTTCTTCAAAAAAGGTGACACTTGTAGACATATAATATGCCTTAGTGTCAGGGGAATAACATGGATATCCTTTTTAAAGAAGAGAATATCCCAAGAAAACAATTTTGATGGCAGGCTGAAAGTTTATCTAACCTTGGAGATACATCATGTACAAAGCATACAAAACCAAAGACTTGAGAAGGAGTGTGAAACAAAGGTTCATTTGGATACACAATAAAATATGGAACTTTATTGTTCAAAGATGAAGAGGGAATTCTATTAATAAGATAACATGCAGACAAAATGGCATGACCCTAGTGAACAGTGGAACCAAGCAACAAGGTACGAGCACTTTCAACTAAGTGTTTATTCTTTTGCTCTGCTATACCATTTTGTTGAGGTGTATGAGAACATGTAAATTGATGTAAAATGTCATGTGAGTTTAAAAGTGTGGAAAAACCAGAAGAAAAGTATTCTCTGGCATTATCACTCCTTAAGACCTTAATCAATTTCTCAAATTGCTTCTTGATTTCATTAAGGAATGACATGAAGATATTCAAAAGTTCAGATCAATCTTTCTTTAAGTAAACCCAAGTACACCGAGAATGTTCATTAATAAAAGTGACAAAATAATGAAACCCAAAGGAAGAGACCTGACTCAGACCCCAAATATTAGAATGAATATAGAAAAAATAGAGTTGCATCTTGTTTCAATTCTTTTCGGAAAAGAAGATCGAACATGCTTACCTAATTGACACAACTCACATTGTAAGACTTGAAGTTTTCTAAGCTCAAGAATCATTCTTTTTAATTTTGATAAACTTGGATGACCTAAGTGATAATGTAAAAGCTTAGGAGACCGGGAAGCTAAACAAGACACTGGTGGTCTAGTACAAAGATAATAGAGTTCTTTGGATTCATGTCCCTCACTAATCAATTGTCCTATACTACAATGTTGTATGATGATGGAATTGGCATCAAAGGTTATAGAACAATTCAATGATTTAGTTAATTGACTTAAATATATTAGGTTAAAAGGACAATTAGGAGCAAGAAGAACATTCTTGAGGTTTAGGAAGGAAGAAAGGGAAATTTGACCAACTCTTTCAGAAGTAACTTTGGAACCATTGGCTAAAGTAATAAAATAAGGAGTTTTAGGATGAGAAATAAAGGAAAATAATGAAGCATTATTAGAGATATGATTAGAGGTGCCTAAATTAGTTATCCATGAACTTTGACACTCTAAGGTTTGAGAAATGCAAGTTTTTGATAGAATAGAATGGGTGAAGAAGATGGTTGGCTGGGAGATTTTAACTTGAGATATTCCTGAAATTCTTCATTGGAAATCTTAGGCTCCGAAACTATAAATATTGAAATATTGCATGAGGAAAACCATGTAAAAGGTAACAATTTCTTTGGATATGACCAATTATTTTACATTGATTGCATTGAAGATGTACTACTCAATTGCAACAATCTCCCTTTTTACAAGTAAGCATGTTGAACAGAGATGAGATACAACCCACAAATGCAACGAGAAAACCTAGAGTTCTAAGACAAAGAACGTAGGCTTTTAAGTGAGCAAAACCATGATTAACACATGAAGACACACCAAATGCTTTCAAAACGAAGAACAAAAGATGATAACTGGCTGAGGAAGCTTTGGCGAGTTAGATTGTGGCTAGTGGTTAGGCCAACTCAATAAGAAAGTCGTTGGAGGAAACCTAAAAGGGATGTTCTAGCCTTGATTTTGGAGGCAAGTAGAATGACTCAATATTTTGACAACATTTCATTACTAATCTTGAAGTGAATTTTTGCAAAAGGAGAGGGCCTTTACTTATAGCCCAAGAAATTCTAAAAGAGTCTCACAAAAGAGAAGAAAGAGAAACTTTGAGACCATTCTACCTGTGGAGAGCACAAGGATTCACTAGTGCATTTTAGAGTTTTTACATCGCAGTATATGCCTCGGTTCCTGCATACCCGCTGCATATAAACATGCGGTGGCATTTTTGTAATTAAATGCACCTTTTATGCCTCGGTTGTTATACTAACCGAGGCATATAGCTTAAAAAAAATTGCGAATTCGCGCTGTTCACAAAATTTGAAAATTTTTAACTGCTTTTATGCCTTAGTTACTTGGCTGTATTTTTTTTTGTTTTAATTCACTGATAGAATATGCCTCGGTTCTTTTATAACCGAGGCAGTATGGACCTTTGTGCTTCGGGTCTATTGCCAACCGAGGCATATAGTAAGACAATATGCCTCGGTTTCGAATTAACTGAGGCAGTATGGCTTCGTAGGGTTTAAAAAACCATCACGATTTTCTTCTTCTCCGAGCATCCCCACACCACATCCAAATCTTTTCTTCTTCTTCCACTGCACCCCAGCCTTTATTCCGGCTTCACCACCGCTCCGTGGGGGTATCGCTGGACCGGCTTCCGTCGTCCAAGGGGGGTGGCGGCGGCAGCGAGGAGGAACTCGCTCTGGTGTCGAACTCGCTCATGGCGGCCATCAAGCGGTCGCAGGCGAACCAGCGGTGGCAGCCAGAGAGCTTCCATGCGTACCAGCAGAGCCAGCACGGGGGCACAGCGTCGTTTCTGAAGCACTTCGTTTTGTCAATCCTCGACGATCCAATCGTGAGTCGGGTTTTCGCGGAAGCAGGATTTCGAAGCTGTGATGGGTGTTTATGCAAAGAGTGCTCTAAGAGGTTTTGTTGAGATGGTTCAAAAGGGTTGATGGTGGTTTGTTTGGAGAGGGAGATTGGGGAATTTGTGAAAAGGGGTGGGAGTGGGGAAGAGGTGGTGGGTGTGAAGTTGAAGGACTTGGAGCAGCAACCCTTCATTCCGCCTGCACTGCCGCTGCTCCGTCAAATTTTTTTTTTTTTATTTCTGATACACAATTAGGCCTCGGTTGGAGGAAACCGAGGCAGTAACTACTTTTTCTGCCTCGGGTTAATAACCGAGGCATAAACGAGAGTCTTTTTACCTCGGCAGTATATGCCTCGGGTGCGAACCCAAAGCCAAAAGTGCAAAATAACCGCTGTCGTTTGCCTTCCCTGTACTAGTGATTATATCCTAGAATGATTTGCCATGTGGCAAGATCACTTTCTCCACATATGAGACACATAAGAAGAAGCTTGGGAAGCAAGCTTGCGCACCCCTAATACTATGACCCATCTCCTCTAGGCCTAAAACCCTAAACTACAAGTCCAAGGCCCAAATACAAAGCCTAAAGAAAACTCTAGACTACTTGGTCCATTATACAAAGCCAAAAAGAAAACCCTATACTACTTGACCCATAATACAATGTCCAAAGAAATCTACTTTACTAAGAATAAAAACATTCATTGACCTAAGAGAAACTTGGGCCCACCTATCACAGATGAAGCCCTCTTCATATATGTGCTTGGTCATGACTCTTATGGATAGTTACTTGGTTAGGGGGTTTGCCATCATCTCTTATAGTCCTTCTTCTCATAAGAGCTAGAAGGGTTATCTTTCAAACATTTTCTCAAATTTTGTTGCTCTACCTCTATGCAAATTTGAACCAAGTCATTTAAGTCTTAGTAGGGTAACAATTCCACTCTCTCTTATGTCAAGGTTAAAACCACTTAGGAACCTAGAGATAGTGGTATCCTCATGCTCCCTAATCCCAACCCTCATCATGTATAACTCCATCTTTTGCTTATATTTCTCAACATTCATACTTCTTTATTGGAGTCTCTAGAGCTTATCCACAAGCTTTCTATGATAGTAGGAGGGGATGTGTCTCCTCCTAAGGACACTCTTTAAATCATTCCAATATTGCATTGGAGGAATTGTTAATTCTTCTCTCCCTCTCTAGGGGGTTCCACCAATACATGGCATATATTTGAAAACTAAGGATGGCCAATGGCACTTTCCTCTCCTCACTCACTTGGTAGCATGCAAAGGGTTGTTCCACCTTCACCTCCCAGTCAAGATATACCTTAACATCATCCTTCCCATGAAAGTGAAGGAGATTTAACCTTGTTTCCCTATACACATGCTCTCTTATATTTCGCCTTGGTGGAAGAGTAAGAGATTGATAAATGTTGTCTACAAGTCTACTATCCTCCTCAAAATGGTTTGTCGAGTCTTGGAACTCCTACTTGAGTTGCTCTTACTCTTTATTCTTTCTTGCAACCTTTCATCTTTTTGTCTCAAAATCCAAAGTTCCTCTTCTAGAATGACAAGTTGGGTCTCTCTTTCAATTTTATCCTTCTTATTGAATGTCCTCTTGCTTTGTCCAAATTAGTGGTGACTTTAGCTCTTGAGTTATTTTTGTTAAACATTTCGGAGCTTCATCACTAGAGTGACTACCAATTTGGTAAGAAAGATATCTAAATATGATTTTTATTTGTTTTTTCTGTCAAAGAAATTCCTAAGGAGAAGAAGATAACAAGTTTCTCAAAAGTTCACTTATAAGAAAGAAAGGTGAATTACTAGGATTGCTTAAGTACCAAGTCTTTCCTATCTAAAGTTTACTTCGATACCTTTTGCACTAATCTTCTCAATTGGAATTAATTGAAAGAGAAAGTTGACTCACTAAACTAAAAAACAAAAACAAACAAAGCAAGAAATTAAAGCACTTAAACTAAGCATGTCCTAGGTGGGGCTTTTTGGCACTTGTGAACCTTCAAGATACATTCGTCATTTAATGCGTTTTTATTATTCAATTAAGGTTCTAATTAGGAGATAAAAAAACAACAAAGACTCTCGAAGACACTAACTAGGCCGAATACAAATATGTTCAAAACCAAGAAATTACAAACAAAATCAAAGCAAATCTTCTCTAAGTGTTTTGCTTCTTGCACTCCTTACACCTTGTAAAACCATTTATAGCCAAGAATTTATACAAAAAAAAAAAACTGATTTCTCTTCTTTATATAGCATAGGGTCAACCAAGAGTCAATCCTAGGAGATGGTGTGCGTATTAAGTGTAGTTTGTATGTTATTCTTGCTAAAATGAGAATGCAATGAGGAAAATCAAAAGATATGTAGCTATTTAAAATTAATTAAAATTATGCTATGCAATTACAAAAGGCTATGAATGAGGATAAAATGGAAGAATACGTAAAAGGGTGGATATTAATAACTAATGCATGTAACAGTCTTAGATACTTTGCTAAAGCTAGAAATGCAACTAAAATATGCAACACAAATGTAGAAGGTAAAGTCATGAGTGCAGAACTAGACTTGACAGATTATGCTAATATAGAATGGATATTTGGTGCCGATTTCCAAATGGAATGTAGAGCTATCTAAATGAGTGCATCCGCAGTCCTAAAATGACTAATCTGAATAAGATGCTCAATTATAGAGAAGGAGTGCAGGCTGAAAATCGGGTTTTAAAACCAGAAATTAAGCAGATTGTAATGTATGTAGCCTGATCTAATAATGACATATTGTTAATTCCTAAGATGCTAATGTCAATGTGATGACCTAAACAAGTGTAAAATGGTGGTTATAAGTACAGAATGGTAAATGAGCAAATGAATGAATGCCAGAAATTCAAATTGCCTATGAACACCTAAATGACAGCACAAAATAACGTGGTAGCAAATTGGTGCAACAACGGAACTAGTTCTATGCAGTGCCTATTTTGACTAATCTTCTAATGCAAACTAAAATGAATCTAATCACATCTAAGCCGTACAGGGAATGCATAAAAAGTAAAATTCCCAAATCGGTGTGAAGTAAGATGCGCAAAACTGGGGATTCTATATAATTGCAGTGGCATAAAAATAAACATGAATACAAACCTATTATTAACTGGTCTAATGATGCTTAAACAACTAATCTGAATGCAATGCAAGAATTTAAAGACATGTGTCAACACCTAATTTCGTCCGGGTGAATAAATTTATTTTCGAAAAAAATAAAAAAAAATAAAACAAGGGTTTTTTAGTTAATGGAAAATAAAAAAAAATGTGAAACAAAATTTTCTTTAAAAAGATTTTCAAACATCAACTTTAAAAAAAAAAGAGAGAAAAAAAAAAGAAGAAAAAAAAGGAATAAAGAAGGAAAAACCCAATTTGTTATTAATTATCGCACTCCTTCTCATGAGCCCAACAACTCAACCTGCTTTCTACCCGTTCCTAGAAGAAAAATTAGTAATATGATTCTAATAATTAGAAGAAATATTTCTTCAAATGGTTATAATCAATATTACTAATTGGGATTGATTTTGTGCTCTGATTTGTTAATGGTTAGAATCAATATTACTAATTGGGATTGATTTTGTGCTCTGATTTACTATGAGTTGATTCTCATGATGTGTTGCTATCATGCCAATTCCTTCCTTATATTGTTAGTTACAATTAAGACTGGGATTGCATTGATATTGAAAGGTGTGAGTATAAATACGCACTCTGTCATATCGAAAAAAAAAAAAATTTCTCTACAATACTCTGATTCTTTCCCATCACCACTCCCACGTACACACCTCTTTTTAATCTCTCTTTTGAAGAAGGTAGAAAAAAGAAAAAAAAACATTTTCTACACTCTCTCTTTCTCTCGTTACCACCCACAAAGACAAACACCTTTCATCTTTATTTCTCTAGAAAAAAAAATATTAGAAAAGGAGGCAAAGAATAAGAAAAAGAGAAAAGGTAGGGAGATATTGAACATTTTTTAAGACTTTTGTTCCTTTTTTTTTCTAAAAAATATATATCAATCTAAGAACAAAATATAATTTTCTTTGTTTACTCTTTTATATCTATTTGGCTGTTCACGTCGCAATGACATCCACAACTACTCTAAAATAACTTTAAAAAAATATTAAAATTTATAAATGATTAAAAAATAAAAAAAATAAAAGATTAGAAAAAAATATTTGAAGTGTCTATCCGGCCGCTCTCGTCGCATGACACCAATTTTAAAATAATACTAAAATTTAAATAAAAAGATTGTCAAAATTATAAAACAAATTAAATCATTTTCAAATAATTTTTCAAATAGATTTTTTAAAAAGAACAACGTAACCCTGATTCTCCATTCACATGGAGATACGTAGGAGCGAGGATTAATCCTCGTCGGGTCCAAAAAATAAAAAAAAATAGTTTTGTTTTTTGTACATTCTTTTATTACTAATTTTGGGAAAACTTAAATATTTTGAAAAACCACACAACTTTTGCACATTTAATTAACGGTACCGTCTTAGGACGGACGTCATGGGATGCTAATACCTTCTCCACGCGTAACCGACTCCCGAACCAAAATTCTGATTTTTTTGCAGACCTTGCTTTTTTTTTTATGGTTTTCCATAGTTTCCTATAATAAATATGGCAGCGACTCCAAACTCTGTTTTTACAAATTTTATTTTTTTAGTTCGTCGTGCCGTCGCGATTTCGGTTGCGACAACATGAAATGCAGAACTTCAAGTTACTACTTTCAACTTCAATTAAAAGAACCATTGTACAGAAAATGACCTAATATGCAGAAAAATTTAGTTTTACAGATGATGATATGCAGAGAGGTAGAGAACTAAAATCATGAAATGCATATTATGCAAGATGCTACTGGGTATCAATTCGGTTACACAGAATGTAAGAAAATAAAATTCAAGAACAGTTGTGATCTAAACAACTGAATTATATTAATCACAAATAAAGCACAAGAAAATGTTAGAAGTAAGAATTAGAGTTTGCAATGCAGAAATGGAAATATGTGATATTAGAAGCAGAAATGTAACAAAACCAATCAAAGTCCAGAATTAAAACTCTTGCTTGAATTGGTGCAATTGAAATAAAAACTGTCTCCAGAAGACATCTTGTAGGCTCTCAAGCAGAAACCGAAATATGCAGATTTTAACATTCAACTTAACCAATCATGACCCAGAATTTTAATTCTGAAACAACGGGCAATGTAGACTAACAAAAGCAAAAATCATGAAAGCTGGAAGAATAAAGAGCAAGACTAGAATTGAAAAGGCAAGAAAAGAATACAATTCTAATGGACATCAACAGATTTAACTACACGAACAGCTACTGACCTGAACATGAACATTGAATTGCAAGATCAGAAAAAAATTCTAAACGGGCAACAACAATTATCATATGACTAAAGCCTAAAGAATCACTTTCTGATTTCAGAAACAAGAAAATTGAAATGGCTGGAACGTAAATTGTGCCAGAATAGTAAAAGCATAGAATATGTAAACTAAAGAAAGGATAAGAACAATGGCAGAAAGAAAATGGAATTAGAAAAGAGAATTATACATTGTATTGAGTTGAAGAAATGTACAGAAATTTACACTGGGTCTTTTGAGGTTACTATTTACACCCAAGAAACCTTCGAATATTCCTCTGCACCACAGTCTTAAGGCTCACGCTGCGCTATATTGAACCCTCTACAATGAACACTCTCCTTTCAACTCTCAAACAAGATTCAAAGGAAACGAATTCCATACTTACTATCCTCTATACTACAGAAATTCTATTCTCTACTAAGAAGAAGAAGTTGAAGACTGAAGAAGAAGGCGAAGAAGATATCTTTTTATTAGAACTAGAACTAACTCCTTGCAAAGACCAAAAATTTGCCAATGTAGCTTCCTGATGCAGCGCCCAACGCCTTTAATCCAAACTTGAGTTCGCACTTCAGCGCCTTCACGAATCCTGGGTCACAGATTCAACAACTTTGGTTCAACGCTTGTAGCCTTGAGGCAACTACACACTAGTTTTGCTAGGTCAGCTTTCAAGGGAAGATTAAAACCAAATTGAGCGCGAGACTCTTTTGATATTGGGTCAAAGCCCTCCTTTGCAAGGTCAGCTTATTGGCCTGAGGCCTCTCTACAAAAATCAGAAAATAGAGCAATGGTTAAAATCCAAAAATTGCAAAGCAAGAGACCTATCTAATCAAACTGTACTTACTCTATATTTTTATTAAAAATGTTCTTAAATAAAAAGCATGTTTATTATTCTAGACACATTTAGTATTTAAGAACACTCTTTCAACAACAATTATTACAAAATTCTAATCTTTCACCTAAAACAAAAATCTTATCTATATGAAATGACAAATTAAAGAAAACTAAAAGGAGAATTTTATTGCAGAAAAATACAAAAAAATTGAGTGCTAACATACCTCCTCCAAAGATGAGTTCCCTTCGATCAAGATGCTCCACTTCTTAAGATGCTACGTTAGGAATTTAGTATACCTCTAAGTAGGAAATTACACCAATAGACGATAATCAAACTTAGAGGTCAAAGAATTAAAGTAAGAAAAACTAAAATTATGAACTGCAAAACTCAAAGTGTAACCAAAGTTTAAAACTAAACTCATAAAAACAAAATTAAGTCTAATATCTTCGGGCCAAACAACCAATACATATCATTATCCTCTTTCCCACCTGGCCTCCATGGAATGGGTTGCATTATGCAATTGGGCTCCCAACATATTAATGATCATATGGTATAAAGCTTTGTGGGTCCTCTTAGCATTTGCTCTTGTTATGGGACCTCCTAAGCCTTCAAGTGAATCTTTACCTACAATTTGATTATGGGTCTCGACCTTGATGTCCACATCCTTCCTTTCTTATTGAGAAACATTTTCCCCCAAATCAAGTAGATCTCAACTTCAGTTTGATAATTTGGAGAATTCTCACCTACTCTAAAATTCAGAGGACATGTGAAAAATGATAATAGATCTCGTCGTTGACGTCAATTTTAACATCATTTTTAAATAGTGATGCACAAAGAAATATTACAAAATCGAATTATTAGTAAAATGAAGTTGAACTCATTTCTTTTAGAATTCATTCAATGAATTAAATAATTAACAATAATAAAAAATTATTTTTTAATGAAGTATTCAATCAATTCAATATTTTATTGATTTGTCAAAATTCTTCTTTCACGTTCATGTCACGACAAGGTACTGCAGAAGGAAAAACATCAAAATATGATCTAATTTATCATAATCAATTAGTTAACATGTTGGTTAACCGTATTCTGAAACACGGAAAAAAAAATCATTGGCTTATCTAATTCTCTATCGAACTATGAAAAAGATTAAGCAAAAGATAGAAACAAATCCACTATTTGTTTTACGTCAAGCAATACATGGAGTAACTCCCATATAGTAGTAAAAGCAAGATGCATAGGTGATGAGTCATTATTTTCTTCTATTCCACTAGCCTTTGTGCACCCATTAGACAGTTGATTAGTGCTTAATTGTTCATCATTAGAGTGTTTTTCATCTGTTGGGCTTTATTGGGCCATTGTTCCGAATTTGGACTAATTTCACATTATTTGGCCTAATTTTTGTTTTTAATTATTTTTAGGTATTTGGGTGAAGCAATTTTGGAGCTTGGACATTAATATTTAGTTGAAGAGACTTTCCACATCATTGCCACATCATTTCCATGTCATTTCCACGTCAGCAAAGTCAATGGGTCAACATTTGAGGCCTAGAGTGGCATTTTTGTAAATATGAGTGGTAGGGGTGATATGACCACGAATTAGGTCTGCATGAAAGGAGGCCAGCCGCTCCATCATCTTCAACCTCTCTTCAAAACCTCCATTTTCGTTCTCCAAGCTTCCATGGACGCCCCCCTTGCGGTTTTTCACATTTTTGGCTCATTTTTACCGTTTTTATGCATATTTGACAACACCCATTGAGGGTTTTACGTTTTGAATTCGTTTTCTTGCTTGGGCAGTTCGTTTTGTGGGTTTTATTGACTTGGAACAATACCCATTCATGGGGTTTTCGCATTTATATATGACAATACCGTTTTG
>Ga0214544_1001205_pt1 | contig 52653 bp, 36 predicted proteins | sample CNSS3metaG_FD_160074 | JGI IMG/M metagenome (GOLD analysis project Ga0214544, IMG submission 160074) | Root nodule microbial communities from cowpea collected in UCLA plant growth center, Los Angeles, California, USA - CNSS3 | ecosystem: Host-associated > Plants > Roots > Nodule | place: USA...
GGTTTGTTTCGAATGAAAAAAAAAAAAAAAAAAAAGAACATTTTTGGATCTTGTAGTGGGGGGTTTATGGAAAAAATGCCCATGGATTTAGTCTCTGCATCTTTTTAGATTCCAGTGAATATATGGTCTCTCCTCTTTTCAACTTATTTTCTACGTCCACATAAAAGTTTTAATTTTTGGGTTTCGCTTTTTTGTTTCTGATATCTGTGAGGAACTGTTGAAATTATCTGATAAATCTTCAAGATTTTACTGAGATCCAGCCAGCTTTTTACTTGTTTGATCAGAAAGGTGTGTATTGTAATGGGGTAACAGGTTATATTTTGTTTCAGCTATCTGTTTGATACTTGAATAATACTTGAATAATGTGCATTTTTTTCTCAATTTTTCTCTATCACAGCACTCTTAGCTATGGATGAAGACTCATCTTTGAAATTTGGTTTCAGTGTTTTTTGTGAATTGAAAATTATCTATAGCTTTTGATGAAGTTCTGATTTTGTAAATTTCGGAGTTTCAGGATATCATAATCAGTTTTTGCAGTAAAAAAACATGGCCTCAAAAGTGTTTAGAGCAACCAGATCATCTATATCAACATCATCTGATGCAGGTGATGGCCAGAAGCCCCCTTTACCTCCGAGTGTGCAATTTGGTCGGAGAACTTCCTCAGGTCGTTATGTCAGTTACTCCAGAGATGATCTTGACAGTGAAATAGGGAGCACAGATTTCATGAACTATACAGTGCATATACCAGACACCCCAGATAACCAACCTATGGATCCATCAATCTCACAGAAAGTTGAGGAGCAATATGTGTCAAATTCACTTTTCACAGGTGGATTCAACAGCGTTACCAGAGCACATCTAATGGATAAGGTGATAGAATCTGAAGCAAATCATCCGCAGATGGCTGGTGCAAAAGGGTCTTCATGTGCAGTTCCTGGTTGTGATTCTAAGGTGATGAGTGATGAACGTGGTGCTGATATTCTTCCATGTGAGTGTGATTTTAAGATATGCAGAGATTGTTATATAGATGCAGTGAAAACAGGAGGTGGTGTTTGCCCAGGATGCAAGGAAGCGTATAAGAACACAGAACTAGATGAAGTGGCTGTAGATAATGGACATCCTCTTCCACTTCCTCCTCCACCGGGTGGAATCTCTAGAATGGGGAAGAAATTGTCCTTGATGAAGTCACAGAAGTCAACGTTGGTGAGGAGCCAAACCGGAGACTTTGATCATAACCGGTGGCTCTTTGAAACAAAGGGGACCTATGGCTATGGTAATGCTATATGGCCAAAGGAAGGTGGTTTTGGAAATGAAATAGAGGATGATGTTGTTGAGCCAACTGAGTTGATGAATAGACCCTGGAGACCACTTACTAGGAAACTCAAGATACCTGCTGCTATTCTCAGTCCATATCGGTATACAGTCTTTACTCTTAAATCACTTTTTCCTTGTAAAATATGGCTCTTTGTTTTGTTTTCTAAATGTACTTACTATCTTAAACAATGATCTATGGTTTGAGTCCTCCAACAAAGAACTGACATGTTAACAACTAGGAGTGATAAGTGATGTGCATGTCAACATTTGACTAATTCATTGTTCTATGTGTCTGTTTGCAGTCTTATCATTTTTATTCGATTGGTTGTCTTGGCACTGTTCTTGGCATGGAGGGTCAAACACCAAAATACTGATGCAGTATGGCTGTGGGGCATGTCTGTTGTTTGTGAGATATGGTTTGCATTTTCCTGGCTTCTGGATCAACTGCCTAAACTATGCCCAGTGAATCGATCCACAGATCTTAATGTTCTGAAGGAGAAATTTGAAACACCCACCCCTAACAATCCAACTGGAAAATCTGATCTTCCAGGAATAGATATATTTGTTTCTACTGCTGATCCTGAGAAAGAACCTCCTCTAGTAACTGCAAACACTATCTTGTCTATTTTAGCTGCTGATTACCCTGTTGAGAAGCTTTCTTGTTATGTTTCTGATGATGGAGGTGCACTTCTAACTTTTGAGGCTATGGCTGAAGCTGCAAGCTTTGCTAATACATGGGTTCCCTTCTGCCGTAAACATGATATAGAGCCCAGGAATCCTGAATCATACTTCAACTTAAAAAGAGACCCTTACAAGAACAAAGTGCGGCCTGATTTTGTCAAGGATCGAAGACGAGTAAAGCGCGAGTACGATGAATTCAAGGTTAGGATCAACGGTCTGCCGGAATCTATTCGCCGCCGATCTGATGCCTATCATGCAAGAGAGGAAATCAAGGCCATGAAAGTTGAGAGACAAAATAGGGGAGATGAAACTTTAGAAACGGTAAAGATTCCTAAAGCAACATGGATGGCTGATGGAACTCATTGGCCAGGAACTTGGTTGAATCCTACATCTGAGCATTCTAAGGGTGATCATGCTGGTATAATTCAGGTATTAAATAGATCCTTGTACTGTTTTATTCTAGTGTCAAACTAGTGTTATTGAGTTAACTATGATGAATTATTTTGTTTAATAATGCAGGTGATGTTGAAACCTCCTAGTGATGAACCTCTCCCCGGAAGTGCAGATGATACAAGTATCATTGACCTAACTGATATTGATATCCGTCTTCCCCTTCTTGTCTATGTTTCTCGAGAGAAGCGACCAGGCTATGATCACAACAAGAAAGCCGGCGCCATGAACGCCTTGGTTCGAGCATCAGCAGTCATGTCTAACGGTCCATTTATTCTCAATCTTGATTGCGACCACTATATCTACAACTCAAAGGCAATGAGGGAAGGCATGTGCTTCATGATGGATCGGGGAGGTGATCGCCTTTGTTATGTCCAATTCCCACAGAGGTTTGAAGGGATTGATCCCTCCGATAGGTATGCCAATCACAATACTGTCTTCTTTGATGTCAACATGAGAGCCCTTGATGGACTTCAAGGGCCGGTGTACGTGGGAACAGGGTGCCTCTTCAGACGGATCGCACTATATGGTTTTGACCCGCCCCGATCCAAAGAGCACCACGCAAGTTGTTGTAATTGTTGCTTTGGCCGTCAAAAGAAACATGCATCAATGGCGAGCACCCCAGAAGAGAGTCGGGCACTGAGGATGGGTGATGAGGAGGAGGAGGAAATGAATTTATCACTGTTCCCCAAGAAGTTTGGAAACTCAACTTTCCTCATCGACTCTATTCCGGTGGCTGAATTCCAAGGCCGGCCACTGGCCGATCACCCTGCCGTGAAAAACGGACGTCCGCCCGGTGCTCTCACCATACCCCGCGATCTTCTTGATGCATCGACGGTGGCAGAGGCCATTAGTGTCATCTCGTGTTGGTACGAGGACAAGACCGAGTGGGGAAACCGTGTTGGGTGGATCTATGGCTCTGTGACGGAGGATGTGGTTACTGGATATAGGATGCACAATAGAGGATGGAAATCAGTTTACTGTGTGACCAAACGTGATGCTTTCCGCGGAACTGCTCCCATCAATCTCACTGACAGGTTGCATCAAGTCCTTAGATGGGCCACTGGCTCAGTTGAGATATTCTTTTCAAGAAACAACGCTCTTCTGGCTAGTCCAAGAATGAAAATTCTTCAAAGAATTGCATATCTTAATGTTGGAATCTACCCCTTCACATCCATTTTCCTAATTGTCTACTGCTTCCTTCCTGCACTTTCCCTTTTCTCTGGCCAATTCATTGTGCAGACCCTCAATGTCACTTTTCTTTCTTACCTCTTGGGCATCACTGTGACTCTCTGCATACTTGCAGTGCTGGAGATTAAGTGGTCAGGCATTGAGCTGGAAGAATGGTGGAGAAATGAGCAGTTCTGGCTGATTGGAGGGACAAGTGCTCATCTTGCAGCTGTGCTTCAAGGTTTGCTCAAAGTCGTGGCAGGGATTGAAATCTCTTTCACCTTGACTTCAAAGTCGGGTGGTGATGATGTAGATGATGAGTTTGCTGATCTGTATATTGTGAAATGGACATCTCTCATGATACCACCTATCACAATTATGATGGTTAACATGATAGGAATAGCGGTTGGAGTTAGCAGAACCATATACAGTGTGATACCTCAATGGAGTCGTCTACTTGGTGGTGTTTTCTTCAGTTTCTGGGTCTTGGCTCATCTGTATCCCTTTGCAAAAGGTTTGATGGGAAGAAGAGGAAGAACACCTACCATAGTTTTTGTATGGTCAGGCCTCATTGCAATCACAATTTCTCTCCTCTGGGTGGCCATCAACCCCCCTGCTGGTTCTAACCAAATTGGTGGTTCATTCCAGTTCCCTTGATATACCTCATTCTTTTTCTCACATCATTATGTCACCAATTTCTTCATTTAAATTAGTTTCTCTCTATCTATCTTTCTCTATATATAATCACTCTACATATTGATGCTACTAATGGATGGACTTAAATTATGCAGTCTGGTATGGTTATGAATTTTTTTTAGAACTTAATTCCAGAGATGTCATAATATTTTTGCTGTCTCCTTTTGTTCTTACACAAGTCGGTGTAAAGGAAATTTATTCTTTACTAACTCCTTATAATTTTAATCTCACAGATTTTACAATAAAAATGTGTTTTAAAACAATATTTTTTGGTAATCAGTTAATAAATAGATATATAATTTTTATTTGTAAACTTAATTTTCTATTCATTTTAAAATATATTATTAAAATATTTTCGAGTCCTAAAAAAAGAAAAACATGTTACACAGTCGAAAACACTATAAATATTATTACAAATAGCCTATTGTTTTTATGAAGTGAAGCAATTTTGTTTGACCTATCAAATAAAAAGTTAAGAACATTCCTTTTCATTATTGCTAATTTAAATCATAAATGATAATGAGTTCCAGAAGATGGTCCAAACGAATTAATTGCATAGGCGTTTATTATTGGTTTGGAAAGGTCCCAATCAATTGTAATGTAATGTGTGACAGGGAGCCAGAAGTTTCGGATACCTATTCGGCTTGGGCCAGACGAGCTGGCCCGCGGGTCTGCTAAAAAAATATGGGGGTGGTTGCGGGTTTGTGTAGGCGGGTGGGTTGATTCTAGTCGGTTTATAACATTAAATATTCTTTTTTTTTTACATTGTTCCTATTATTATTATTATTATAATAATAATTGTTGTATATAAAATAATGATTTTGATTCTCAAATATAAAATATTTTTTTATATATTTTTAGGTTAATAAATATATACTTGTCATGTAAACTGATATTATACTTTAAATATAATCTTGGCTACTATCGTTGCTTGTCTTTGGTTAGTAAGAATAATTAAAATTACTTTGAGAGAAAATGAATATAAATTATTATAAAAAAATAAAAAAATATTTATTTTATTCATTACAAATGCAGGCCAATCCATGAGACGATCCAAAAAATTAAATTCATTTTTTAATTACAGGTGACCAAAATGTAGGACGAGTCAAAATAGATCAGACTGACTCGCTTTATCATTTGTAACCAAAAGAATATAGTTTGTGATAACACATTCACGTTCACATAACCTAATTGCTTTTTCTAAGTGTACTAGTAGAAATGGATACACTAGGTTTTAAACCCTAGAAGAAATTGACAAATTGTTCAAGATTATTCTTTTGCATTTTTAATTTTGGATGAATTTGGTATCGAAGATTGTAGGAGTATATTAAAATTCACAATAAATAAATATTTCAAATTTGTATGAATTATATTTTAGGTTTACCATATATAATTTATTTTGTAATTTTAGGTTATGTCTAACTATTAAAGTTATTTTAAAACATATAAAAATTAATTTAAACTAAAATAAAGAAAATATTCAAATAAATAAACATTTATAGCATTTTTCTAGATCATAGTGATTTTTTTTACTGTTGCTGAATCAAATTAAAATTAATAAAATCTCATTCTACTATTGGTACGGATCACAGCAAGCCAAATGAATACAAGTTTAATTATACGATATTTGTTTCTGAAATAAAAATTCATATAATTTTTTTTTTGTCTCATCCTCGTCCAGAGATAAAATAAAATACTATTTTACAAAAAAAAAACAAAAGAATAATTATATTATAAAATTTAATTCTAAAAAACATACATTTTTTTCTCCAGCACTAATTTTGAAGAAATAATTTACAATTATATAAATATAATCGTAACAAATAAAAATCGGATAAATTTATGTAAATATATAAAATAGTAAAAACATGATCAAATATTTGTCTCATAATTCAGTTATAAAACTATCAATCAAAGAAAAATTAATGTAGGTTTTCCAAATTACCAACAAAATTATAATATTTAATAGTAATATAAAATAGGAACGAGTAAAGGATGAAGACAAATATTGAACAGGGATATATACATGCTTATGTTCATTTTCATTTTCATATTTAATTTAAAAAATCAAATGTTATACATTTAATTCGCATATCTTCCATGAAAGTAAGGAGAAATGAAAAAAAAATACTCCTAAGGATCATTTAGTATCTTCAAATGATGCAAGGAACTCACACAAATAAATATTTGTTCCTTTATTTAAAGATTTATGATTCTATTAACTGTATTATTAAATTTGAACTTAAGATATGTTTAATTAATGAGAGTTTTTTTAATATTTATTTAAATTATATAATTTAATTTAATTTTAATATTTATTCAAATTATTTATTTTATTTATTTTTAACATTTATATTTATTTAGGTCATTATCAATTAAACTTATCCGAATTTTCACTTTTGTAATATTTATTAACTTTTGTGTATGCTTAGTTTATACTAATATATACTTTTTTAATATTTATTTAAATTAATATTGATTTAGATTATTTCTTTTAAAAATTATTTTAATTAATATTGATTTAGATTAATCTATTAGTGTAGGATTCTAATATTTTCTCATACCAAAACATTAAACATGAAAATTAAGGAAATTCGATAACAAGTGATATTATAGGTCCAAATTTTAATTAATATTCATAATAATTCTTATATTATATTAAGTAATGAAATTTAAATTTAGCTAAAAATAAACTCAATAAAATGAGATTTACCTTTACTGTACTTATATAATATTAGAGTTTAGTTTTATTTCTAACCAAATATGAAACCTACAATACTACTTACAACTAAAAAAGTCTCTATCTCACGAAAGTGGAAATCCTTAGTCTCTCACTAAATGGTCATCTACTGATTTTTTCCTCTAATGAAATTAATTTTTAATTTAATTTATTTTACTTCCTCTATTTATTTATTTTTTATACGAGTTGATGATGAAGAAAAATACAGTTGGAGAGTTCTTTTTTATTATTTGTAGACTATGAAAATATAACTAATTATATGACTATTTATTACAAAATATTAATTGTCTTTAACGTTACTCAAATCCACACTAAATCGTTCTAACAAGAAAATTAAAATTTAGAGAAAAGAAAAAAAAGTAATGTAACTTATACTTTTACTTGTTAGTTGAAGTTGTAACTTGGTAGTGGTAGTTTGTTTCGTGTTAGTTGAAGTGTTTTTTAATTGGAAAAAATGAGAGCACATGATTGGTTAAAAAAATCTGAGTCTAAAGTCAAAGTTCCGCAACCATAAAACGATGATTCTGTGTTTGTTTGACGTATGAAATCATCGCATGCACCACCGTTGACTATGCATTGCAAATGAAATACGCGTAGTGGGTTGGTGTGCCGTCCAACTAATAATTAACTTTATATTTTACTTTATTCAAATCTTCTTCATTTTTTTCCTCTCTTTTATTCTAACACACTCACTTCTTATTATAGAAATAATAAATATATATATATATATATAAAAGTATGTATACTTTAAAAAATCAATCATTTTAAAAATATTATTCAAAACTTATAATTCTTAAATTTGCATCTTTAAAAAGTCTCTCCGAAACGGTCAGATATCAAAGTAATCATCTGGACAATATTTTGAAATAAAAAAATAAAAATAAAAAATCACCTAAAAAAATGTTAAGTTATTAAAAAATTATTAATTTTTATTTGTTTGTATATTCATTTTCTTAAACGAAAAAATAAAATCCGTATAATCATGTGTTTGTTGACCAGGTCAACAAGTACTTGTTTTTAGCGGAGCTGAAACTTAAAATATAGTTTCTTTTTTTCTTCGGTCAATCTCTATAGACTTGAAAAATATATAGTTAATGACATTTAAATATATAATATTTTTTATTTTTTAATCATATGTAAAAATCACCCGAACTATATGAATTTAATTTTTGAAATTGCAGCAGTTCTTCAAATGGTTCTTAAGATTAATATAATGAAAAAAATAATCTTTGCAATTGTACCAATCAATTTAGTCCTGAAATTATAATAAGCTGCTGTGACAAAATAGAGGCACACTTCTTAATATTTTAAAATATTTACCGATCAATATAATAATTAAATGAAAGCATAATAAATTGTTGGAGGATAAATAATCTATCTCAAATATATTGTCTCATTCGATTCTAATTTTTTTAAATTTTGTACGGACACGCGAAAGGTATAGATGCTTCTGATACCATTATTTCATAGTTTTATATTATTACATATATTGAATTTATTAGTTAATTTAAAAAAATATTTTTACCGTTTTTTTTTTTTTTTTTTTTTTTTTTTTTTTTTTCATTTAAAAACTTGTTCGGTTACGTACTTTTTTATTCTTTTATTATTTCTCTATATTTAATTCATTCTCTATTTATAAATTTTTGACTTTTTTTGTGAGGTTTTATTTAAGTAATACATCATTTGAAAAGACAAAAAAATATCAGTTTCTTCGGATTGAATGATTTATAAATGCACATTTTATTTCTATCTCCTTTTTAATATAGTTTAAGCAACTTAAACAATTATCTCTTATCTATGTTTTTTTTTTTTATTTAAAAGCTCTTCTTTGATTATATAACTTTTTGTAACTGCAATATATTTGACACTAAAAAGAAAAATGTCTCTATATCTTATCATAAATCTCTTAAAGTATCATAATTTTTAAAGTAAACTTTATTCTTTTGTAAATAAAATATTTAGTTAATATTTTTTTTAAATCATAAATGAGTAGCTATTATATTTATATAAAAAATATATATATATATATATATATATATATATATATATATATATATATATAAAAGTCTATAACTTTTATTTAAAAAACATATCTCAAATATTTTTTTTACAAATTTATGAAAGGGTCTTATTAACGAGTTATAAGGACACAGGTTAAATATAACTAATATTATTGAATTTTGTAAAAGTTTATAATTAATTTTGATAATAAATAAAATTTGAATTAATAATCATTAGTATATATTATTTTATTTAAAAATAAAAATGAGTTATACAATTGCATCTAATATTTTATTTAGTATTTATCCATAAAAGTTAAAAACATATTAATTAATAAAATAACTATATTTTAATGTTGCTAAAAATTAAAATATAATCAACAAGTAAATACACATTTAAAATATATTTTAATTTGAATATTTGTTTTCTTTTTATATTTTTTTAAAAAATATTTTAAAATTTTATCAATTAGGTTTCATTAAAGTTTGCAAATTTAATAAATGTTTTGTTTCTGATCAAATTTTTTTCGATGTTCTAATATAAAAGGTAAATAATTATAATTTATTTCAAAGTATTTGATATAGAAGAAACAACAATTTTTCTAATATTAAATATGTGATAATATTACCTTTCTTTTACCATAATTTTTTTTTTATTTTATAAAAATTAATTAAAATTAATATTAAAGTATTAAGAAAATAGGTACGAATATGAGTACGAGATTATATCTATTATCCGATAAAAATGAAAATAAAACAAAAATTTGATAATCATTAAACTTGGATATGAGAATTTTTTTTCTTTTTCACAAAAATAGGTACGTGATAACAAAATCGGTCTCACTCCACTTACTTAGCATCCCTAACCATATCTTTAGAGTAGCCGTTAATATTCACCTTTATGAAAATATAAATTACCGAAAATAACATTCACCTTATTTCACTTCTTGTTTATCACGTTTCTCATTTACAAAATTATGTGGATATAAATCATCTATAATTAGGTGGTCCTTATCCAGCTTATTTCATTTCATGCTTTTGACAGTGATTTTGATAGAAAATGAGCGCGGGAAGAATGTTGGAAATATATCTCTCATTAATTAATGGATATATTTCATGGAAAGTAATAAATTATTTATTTCAACGTCTTGGAATTATATTTGAATTAAAGAATATAATTTACATGTATAGAAACTAATAAATTTTTTATTTCAAGTTATTGGAATGATTTATTTGAATTTTCGAGAAATGAATAGTCATTTTTAAATATGCGAAGAACATTTAATATCCATTATTATTCTTCAAGTAGAAACCTTAATCCTTCCTATGAGTCGAGAGACAATCGGAATTATATAAGAGTAAGCGAGTAATTCAACTTTGAAGAGTAGTAATGAATTGAGTATTTGAAGAGAAAAAAGAGTTTTCTATCATTTTTTTTTTGAGATAGTCTCATTCAAATGATGAGTTAGTGTGTTATGTTGTTGATAAGAAATATATATTTTGTAATGTTTTTGTAATTCAAATTTCCTAACAGTCGTATTTCAATTTTTTCTTCTTAAGTTCCAATTTGTCTTATTCTAATCCAGTCATAGTTAAGGTCCAATTTATTTTAATATTGTAATTTTAATGAATAAATTATTAATAATTTACATTTTCATTAATCAATTTTAGGAATCAATTTAATTATTAGTTATAATTCTAACAAGTAATCACTTGATAGTTTCAGGAATTATCTGTTATTTTATTGATTTCAGTAACGAATATGATTAACCGTTACAATTTTAAGTATTGGATTGGTAGTTTTCTTCATAAAAAAGAGAGTATAATTCACATAAACAATTTACACATTTTTTTTATTAAGAATAATCATAAAATATTAATTGAGGACCAGGATAATCTTGAACTCGGACAGACCATGTTTTCTTTGATTTGACAATCTAACTACCAAACGGATGCTTGTAAACATTTACATCAAAGTTGAGAAGTATGAATATATATGTCTTTCTATTGATAAAATATACTTTTCAGAAATGTAAAATTATAAGTTTTGATGGATGTTGTTTATTTTCTAGAATTATGAAATGGAAAATTATATTTTAATTATTAAATTTTGATAATTTTTTTTTACCATATAATATATTATATTTTAATTAATTTTGAAATATTAAAAATAAGAGAATGGAAAAATAGAAAATTATTTAGAAGATATCATATAAGACCGTAAGAGAAAGTCGTTAAAATTTAATAGTCAAAAAATAATTATCCTTATAAAATAAACCTATAGTTGCAAAACTTTTCCTTTTTTGTCTACATACTTAAAAACATGATTTTAGTCTACAAACGTACAATTTTTAATTACTTTTAATCTTCGAAGAAGCAGAAGGGTTGATATAATAAATGGATGAGCCAAACGATAATGTTAAAAAAAAAAAATGAAAAAAAAAAAAACTGTAATCACAGAGATAACGTTACAATAAAATTACGTGAGAAGTCGAGGTATTTAAATAATCAATTAAAATTTCATTTAAGTCGGTATCTAATAATTTATCAGGCAAAGTAAAAATTAACCGTATATTTTATCATTTCAGATCATTAATGACTTTTACATTTACCTAACAATTCTAGAAATTCTTTCCCATGACAATTTTAAATTGATGATTATAAACAAATATTGGAGGTTGAATTCAACCGTACAAATAGATTACGAACAGTAGTTTCTCATATTTTATTTATTGAATAAATATTTTTCTTGTACCTGAATTTATATATATATATGGATGTCTATTCTTTTTAATATTTACGGATATTGATGAATATTTGTAAGTATTTATAAAAGAAAATTTTAATATTAAATAATATATTTTAATCATAAATTCAAATAAAAATACAATACATAATATTTATAAATTTTAAATCAAAGTGTAAATAATCCATTTAAATAATGTTAAATGATAATTTACAAAAAAATGAATAATTTTTAAAATTAATCGAGAAAAAAAACAACTAATACAAAAATCAATATATTAATATTTTAATCATGTTTTCTATTTTTTTTATATTTAAATTTGAGTATAACGGTACAAATATTTATGAGTACGGATATTATAATACTTGTATCACTCCAAGTATAAAAGATATCCATATTCATTATCCACAAGTATTCATTTATAATATTCATTCTTTATCCGTTGTGAATTTTGTTAATATCCACGTATTCAGCTTTTTTGACATCCTAGTTAAATTAGAGTAGCCCTTTATTTTATTTTTGATATAAATTAAAAATTTTCGTTATTTTTCCATTCTCTATATCATATATATCAATAAATAATATCACGTGATAAAGAAAAAAAAGATGTTACAGTCTAGAAAGGGATTGGTCTCATACTATAAAACATTTTATATCTTCTTAAAAGCATTAAATTATTCTTTTCAGATGTACACTTTGTTTCTATATATCATCCAGCACTAACAACAGGAAAGGGAAAATGTAAAAAATACTGTAAAAATCTATGCAACAATTTTTGGTGGTAAAATAATATAAGATTGACAAGTTAAATTGTAGTGGGACCAAAAACACAGCAAGTAAAGACAACGACGAGAAATAAAGGCAAATATCCACTTGTAGGACCTGGTTTGAGTTTTTCCATTTTCAAATACAATACCATATGCAACTTAGGCCTCACTTACTGTCATTCCCAAGCTACCTTGTCCAAACACATCAAACACTTAACCAGTAATCCAAAATGATTTTTTGACTACTAAAAATTTTGACAATTTTTTATTATAACTTTATGTAACATCTTTTAAGTAATTTTTTATTTTTTTATTTTTTCATTCTCAGTATTTCAAAACTACTTAGAAGATAACATTTTTTGTTAAAAAAGAAAATTGTCAAAATTTAGTAGTCAAAATATCATTGCGCGTGCAATGCAACTGAAAAAACATATAAAACTCTTCAAAAACATGATTCTATAAGGTTTTGGCATGCAGAAATTAGAATAAAATGTTAATGCTGAATTTTATGATCTTATCCTCATACTTAATTCTTAATATAAAATATATTAATCACTGCAGTGAATGTGAATGTGAATGAGTTGAAGCGAGGTGTCCGTGTAGTTGAAGTAATAATTGTTAATTAATTAGTTGAGGCATGGAATTGAATAGAATAATTTTGTAGAGAATCCACAAAGGTAGGCTGCAAGAAAATGACAGAAAATGGGGTAGGTAGGTAAGTAAGAGTGGCTGGAAGAAGAACGCTTGTTCTCAAAACGTGATCCAATGCGTGGCTGCCTCTTCTCCATCTACTGATTTATTCATTCATTCATTCTCACCTAACACCCTTCACCTTCCTTCCCTATATTACTTCATCCTCTTATTTCTCTCTGCAATCACTTTCTCTCTCTCTCAAATTCTCCCCACCATAGTAACCACCTTTCAATCCAACACACCATGTTAAGTGTGGCTCCTTCTGTTGATACCAACACTACCAAAGAGGTTCCTGCAACGAAAAATCAGCAGAACCAAATTTCTGAGACTACTCATGTATTCAAATCAAAGTTACCAGACATACCAATCTCCAACCACCTCCCCCTCCATGCCTACTGCTTCGAAAACCTCTCCAAATTCGCAGACCGTCCTTGCCTCATCGTCGGCTCCGCCGCCAAAACCTACACGTACGCAGAGACTCACCTTATATCGCGCAAGATTGCCGCCGGATTCTCGAACCTCGGAATCCGGAAGGGCGACGTCGTCATGATCCTCCTCCAGAACTCCGCCGAGTTCGTTTTATCCTTCCTCGCGGCCTCCATGATCGGGGCTGTTGCCACCACCGCCAACCCGTTCTACACCGCCGCCGAGATCTTCAAGCAGTTCACCGCCTCCAAGGCGAAGCTGATCATAACTCAGGCAATGTACGTGGACAAGCTCCGCAACCACGACGCCGGATGGACCCTCGGCGAGGACTTCAAGGTCGTGACCGTCGACGATCCGCCGGAGAATTGCCTCCACTTCTCGGTGCTCTCGGAGGCCGACGAGAGCGACGTTCCGGAGGTGGAGATCCACCCGGACGACGCGGTGGCGCTTCCGTTCTCCTCCGGCACCACGGGGTTGCCGAAAGGAGTGATTCTGACTCACAAGAGCTTAACCACGAGCGTGGCGCAACAGGTGGACGGCGAGAACCCTAACCTCTACCTCACTACCGACGACGTGCTCCTCTGCGTGCTCCCGCTGTTTCACATATTCTCGCTCAACAGTGTGCTGTTATGCGCGCTGAGGGCCGGGAGTGGCGTTTTGCTGATGCAGAAGTTCGAGATTGGGACGCTGCTGGAGCTCATACAGCGCTACCGCGTGTCGGTGGCGATGGTGGTGCCGCCGCTGGTGCTGGCGCTGGCCAAGAATCCGATGGTGGCGAATTTTGACCTCAGTTCAATACGGTTAGTTCTCTCCGGTGCCGCTCCCTTGGGTAAGGAACTCGAAGAGGCTCTCCACAGCAGGGTGCCTCACGCCGTTTTGGGACAGGTAACTAATTACCGTACACAATCCCTTCTTAATTTTATTTTAACAAAACAAACTTAAATTATTATTATCCACGAAATACTCTAAATTAAATTATGATAAGAATAATAAAAATTAGCGCCATAAAAACAACAATAGATGTGGAAGTTACGTGATAATAATAATCAGGATAATACTGACCATTGACTTAAAGCACCACGAACACTAATTAAGAAATTATTAATGTATATTGATAACATTATTTTTATATTAAAAATTAAAATAATTAAATATATTAATTAAAATAGTATAAATATATATTATAGATTTTCTTAAAGATAAAAATACCCTTTTAATTTTTAAATAATAATTTTTTGATGCAAGATAAGGACTTTAAGATTTTTAAAATCTTTATTCAGATTGATATTTTAATAATTTTTTCTCTTATAATTTTAGATATTTAACATTATATTTTTTTTTGATTTTTCTGTTAATTTAAATTTTCTTATGTTTCATTATATTTAATTTTAATAACATTAAAATATATTTATTTTATTATTTAATTGATTTTTAATTTTTATTGATAAACATTAAATAAAATATTAAACATACATATATAATACTTATGAGATTTTTGTCATTTAATTAAAATAAAATTACATTAAAAATTGTTAGGTCAGATTTTAATTAATATTATACTTAATTATGTATATTTATATGATTCCATAATCACTGCTCGTGGGCATTGGTTAACAAGATCTGATAATTAAGGGGATCCTAATAATTAAGGCCAAATTATAGGAGACAAGGAGTCGTTTTCATTTAACATTTAACTATCCCACCTATATTTTCTGCTGATACTTATTTCTTATAAAGCTTTTGCATGCGACCATAATTATGAGGCCACACTAAACACATCTTTGGGACATGTGGGGGATACCTTAAAAACTTGTTATATATGGATAAACATATATTAAGTATTACAGATAGATCAATCAATTTTGCAATTAGCTGTGATATAATTATAACAAAGAGGAGAGTGTTTATTATTAAGAATATAAATCTAAATAAATCATTAAGATATTTCATTATAAATGTGAAAAGGATTAGGATTGGTAATAAGGTGGGTTAAGAAAATAAATACAGTGTGTGTGCATGATAACCGTGTTTTTAATTTTTCAAATGTAGCTAACCCCACCAACCCCCAAACTCCAACTACCAAAATAGTGAAATCGGTGCACAAGCATCAACACAAGACTTTTAGTGACGTGTAATACTTGATTTGGCTCGGTGACGTAAGCCAAACTCACCGTAGACTAGTCAACAACTCACCCCAATTCGGTCAACGCCACTCCACTGCAACCTGATTTATTTAATTTTAAACATTTTCATAATAATAATGGCATGAAAAATATGTTACCAAATTAAATTTACCATTAAATACTTTCCATGTGTTACTACAGGGTTACGGGATGACAGAAGCAGGGCCAGTGCTTTCCATGTGCTTGGGCTTTGCAAAGCAACCATTCCCAACAAAATCGGGTTCTTGTGGAACTGTTGTCAGAAACGCAGAACTAAAAGTTGTTGACCCTGAAACGGGTCGTTCTCTCGGGTACAATCAACCCGGTGAAATTTGCATCCGAGGGCTTCAGATCATGAAAGGTATAATAATATTCCTTTTTTTTTTTGGCGTTTTTCTATAATCTGTTTTTTCAAGCAATTATTAATTATTTTTTCAAATTCAGGATATCTGAACGATGATCAAGCGACAGCATTGACCATCGACGCAGAGGGTTGGCTTCACACCGGTGATGTTGGCTATGTAGATGATGACGATGAAATTTTCATCGTTGACAGGGTGAAAGAACTCATTAAATTTAAAGGCTTCCAGGTATATTATATATATATATATATATATATATATATACATACAAATTAAAATCTAAATTAAAAAATTTACCTAAAAGTTTTAGAGAAAAAAATAAATAAAAATGTGACAAGTAATTTCTTTTTCCTGTCAGGTGCCCCCTGCAGAACTTGAAGGGCTTCTCGTTAGCCATCCCTCCATTGCAGACGCAGCAGTTGTCCCGTAAGCTTCTTAATCTTCTGAATTTCAATGGCTTACTAATACTGTATATGTGCATTTACATGACTCGGATAAAAGTTTCAAACCGACTACAAATAGAGTCATTTCATATGTGAGGTGCAAACAACAAACATCATAGGCGATTTTATCGATGAAAATAAGTTTAAAATTCATTTCTAACCTGATATCAAAATCATAATTTAAGATGCAAACCTTATCGGGCTTAAAAAAATCTACTTCTAACGTACTAAACTTTCATTTTATCGATGTTAACAGACAAAAGGATGTTGCTGCTGGTGAAGTTCCCGTTGCTTTCGTTGTTAGATCTAACGGCTTTGATCTAACAGAAGAGGCTGTGAAAGAGTTTATAGCCAAACAGGTATATAAAATCTAACTTCATTTACATCATCACGTCGATCAAATGCAACCATAAAAACATTAAGTGTTTGAGAAATTTAATGAGAGGTTAATTAATCTTGAAGACGCGGTTTTGATTATGAACAGGTGGTGTTTTACAAAAGACTGCACAAAGTTTATTTTGTTCATGCTATTCCCAAGTCCCCATCGGGAAAGATATTAAGGAAAGACTTGAGAGCAAAGCTAGAAGCTGCCGCCGCCGCCACTCCGACGGCATAAGGCCAGAACCTGCCCCTTTTTCTTTTTGGCGAGTTTTCCAGATTTTTTATTTAAATTATTGGTTTAACACGTGTAATTTACGTGTGAATGCTTGAAACATAAATTGAATCCGAGAAGCAGTTGCACTTGCATATATTCACTGTATTCTTATGTGTATTACCTGAGCTTCTCTGGTAATATTGTAACTTTAGATAACTGTTTCAGATCTTATATATTGATGTTATCAGATCTTGGTATATACTTGTTCGGTAGAGATTTGTTATAACTCACAATTTAGCTTCAAAAATAAAAGTACAAACACTCTAACTAAAAACTTATATTTATATTATTTTCTCTTATATATAAAATCTCAATTCTAAATTGTAAGTTTGAGAGATTTGAATGATATACACAAGTAATTTTACAAAGTACATATAACAAATTATTGGTTATGTATTTTCACTTTACAATATTTATGATATAGTTGGTTGTGTATATTTTTGTTGTTGTTGAAATAGTATACTTTATTTTTTTTTAAATTATTAAAATAGATAAAATTTAAAAAGTTACAAAATATATTAATTATAAGCGGAAACTAACAAATACTATTTTAAGTCGACTAAAATCGTAGTTCTTCATATAATTTCAGTCTTCTAATAATAATATTAATAATAATTATAATAATAAAAGTAAAGTATTTATAAAGTTTTAATATTTTGACTTTTATAAACAACTAAAAAATCTTTCTATAAACATCATTATAAAGCACATCAGTTATCGGCAATTATATCAACTGTCTTATTCACAAATTTATGAAAATAAAAATTACCTAAAATAGCGTGTACCTTGTTCCATTACACATTTATGACATTTCTCGTTCACAAAAATATGTGAATATAAATCACGTATAATTTATTGGGTGGACCTAATGCGTTTGTCACACAGTTAGCTGTGAAATAAAAGTGGATCACATGGATAGTGACTTTTTATTTTTCCCCTATTCTCTCTCGTCATGTTTTTCTTCTTCAAATTGGCGTAAACAAGAAGAAGATGGAGAGGGTGCAGTGTACAACAACACAAATCGTTGACAGTTAGAGTGAAGTGAGCGAGAATTCAAGTGTGTTCGTCATTTTTGCCTCAACAAGGTCATCTTTGGTCAAACACCATTCATCCACTACGACATCGACTTTAACTATTCTTAAAAACATGTCCAAGAGATGTTGGAGAAAAGTCCAAGAGGAATTAATATTAGTGTTATGATGAAATCCTTGAGATTTTTTTTTAATTTTATTATATATTATTCAACCTTTTCATTCATATTTGATATACTTAAAATTTTTAATAGATTTTTTTTAAATGTGAGTTCAATTTTTATATTTATGTTTATATTACTATTTTATTTCAATACACTCTTTTTTATTTTAACTATAATTGATATTTATGATGCACCGACATTTCAATATGAGTCACGTATCCATGTCAGACATGTATTACTTTATTCATATTTATTAATGAAGTATCTAATTTATAAAATCGTAGTATACTACCATGAATTATTTGAATAATGATCAATTTTAGTAAGAAAAAAATAATTAGTTACTATATAATGACCAAATTTAGGTACCAATTTAAAAACTAAAAATTAACAACTAAAATAGTTTCAAAAAATTATAATTTGTCTCTAAATTGATAATTTAAATATTTTTTTATTATGAATTGATTTCTATGTTGGATCACTAACATTAGCCACTACTAAGGTTTTGACTACCAAAATAAATGATTTCTAAATTGGTCAATAATATTATTTACCAGATTTTGACTACCAATATAATTAGTTTCTAAATTGGTTTGCAGTTAGAAATTTGATTTTCAACATATTTTTTGCTACTAAAATTAGTTATTATTTAAGAATTTTCTTGTAATGGTACTTTTATGATATCAATAATTTATATTTTTTATGTGAACAACTTTAGTACATATAATTTTATTTTGGTATAATAAATATTTTTAATTGTGTTATATCATGAGTTTATAGACAATTAAAGATAATTTATTTTTTTTATTCATTTATCTCAAAGAATGTTGAGTTTCATGAAGAAAAAGTTGTTTTGACACAAAATAATCATTTGATAACTTATTATAAGGGTAAAATGGTAAATGTATAATGAAAGAAATCATTAATTAGTCTTGGTGGCTTTGAACGAAAATAATGAAAGACTAAACTTCACAACATTTAAAGGAAATTAAATATAAAGTACATCAAAAGTAAAATTGAAAGAAACAATAAAGTGATTTGTCGAAAGTCAAAATTGCAATTAAGGCTAAAATAGTTTTGTAAAGATGAAAAATAATCAATACGTTTACTTCTTGGAGTAGAATGTTAATTCAGAATTTAAACATGGGTATTACTTTCTGCCCCAATCTTTTTCCTTCCTGCACCCTATCAATGGTGTGAAATACCATAGATAACCCTTTTGACATGTATGACTTTAACCCTAATTTTTTAACAGTTTAATCTTCATCCCCAAACTGCAACCACATCGAGGTGCATCTCCAGTTGACTGTGGCAGCTCCTTGCAAGTTGTGGGCTGCGTTTTCTGCGGCGGAGAAGAAGGCCGTGGCCGGCGTGCGTCGGAGCAGAGGGCAGCGGCAGTGGTGGCTTCCTTCCGGCGTTGGTTTGGTTTGAGTGCAGAGAATGGAAGAAAGTGAGGAGTTGCAATCGATTCTGTCGTATCTACCACTTCTCATGCGTTCTTCTTCTCTGTTTTGGCCATCCCAAGCGGTGGAAACGCTCAGAGAACTCGGAGGCGGCCGAGTTGACTCGGGCCACCTCTTGTTCCAGGCTATTTCTCACCTCAGAAACGCTCTTTCTCTCTCTTCCGAACCCTTATCCCCTTCCACTGCGCTTGGGTACGCACTCTTTTTCGACGAGGTAATGCTTCTTTTCTCCCTCACTTTTCAATTTCATCATTTCAATTGCGCACATTCATGGATTTGTTTCAGGTTATGTCTGGAGAGGAATCTAGGAAGTGGTTTCGGGAGGTGGTTCCGGTATTGGGCAATTTGCTCTTGAGATTGCCCTCTTTGTTGGAAACACATTATCAAAACCCTCATAATTCTATGCGCACAGCAACTGCTCTTCGTTTATTGGATTCGCAGCTACCGGGGATAATCTTCCTTAGCCAGGTTACTTTCTTAAATGTTACTCTTTTGTATTTTTTACTTCAAATAAGTTGCACTTCTTAAATCACTCACACAATAGTAACACTTTACTGCTACTGATATTGTTATTACCATTGATTTGCGGCGGTCAACGCTGTCACACATGACTAAGGTTGCTTGCATGACTAAGGTTACTAAGGTTGATTGTGGCATGCATGCATGCATGCTGGAGATGGTTAACGCTACCAATTTCTACTGCCATGCGATCTTATTGTATGATGCATGATTTTAACATGCATTCATGCTTCGATGGAGACGATTGTGGTTAATATTACCAATTTCTTGCTTTTCAGGAGTTGATTGCTGCACTTCTTGGGTGCTCGTTCTTTTGTCTATTCCCAGTCAAAGACAGATATGTGAATCATCTTCCGGTGATCAACTTTGATGAATTGTTTGCGTAAGAAACTTTAGCTATATATATTTTTGTTTTTTTTTTACCTCCCAAGTATTCGTACCCGCCTATTCAGTTGCTTGTTTTAGTCTTAATTTAGATATCCTAGTGGTGTCAACATGCTGTGGCACTTGATGTATCTTAGATGCGTGCTTGTGTGTGAGAGTGTCTGTGGGAGTATGAAAGAGTGAGAGAGCTATTGGCCTATTCTATATGGAAGAGTTATTTTCTTATTTCATACGTCATTATTATAATTTTTATGTTTTCAGGAGTCTGTATGAAGATTACAATCAAAAACAGGAAAATAAGATTTGGTGCATCATTCACTATTTTCAAAGAATAAGTTCTAACATGCCCAAGGGTATTGTCTCATTTGAGCGAAAAGTACTTCACTTAAAAAATGATTATACTCACATTTCTTGCCCAGATGCCAATTTTTGGAGCACTTCTACTGTTCCTCTATGCAGAGTTGAGGTAGTTGAAGGGAATTTATTTGAAAATTTTTAAAAAATTAATATATTTTAGTATTTATTTTTAAATCATCTATTTGGTTTTTAATAGTTAATCCTTTAGCATTTTCAATAGGTTCACAATTCAGGGCTCATAGAAGATCAATCAAGTGACGCTGTTGAAGTCGATTTTGCAAATAAATATCTTGGGGGAGGAGCTCTTGGTAGGGGCTGTGTACAGGTACGATATGTTTTTATTTCCTCCTTGTATAACCTTTTATCCCATAGTTTCTGGTATAAGTATATTCGTGTTGTCTTTGTGTACATATTGCATTTGCCACCTTCCTTCATTTTTTAGATTGTTGAGATATTTTCTTTTGTCACATGAACATTTGTTCTATTGATGTTTGATAAATTTGGTTGTAAATGTATGATATAGGAGGAAATCCGTTTCATGGTCAGTCCAGAATTGATTGCTGGGATGCTTTTCTTGCCAGCCATGGCAGATAACGAGGCTATAGAAATTGTTGGTGTGGAAAGGTTCTCAAGTTATACAGGGTTAGTGCTACTTAATGGATATGACCTGTATAAGATATTGTTATTGTTGATGTCTACTACTAGATTTATTTACTTAAAAAATGTGATGGGTAGTTTTTTTCAATTTCTATTCGAATATGGAGGAAGAAAAACATGTTTATTGATTCTTAAGCTTTGCATGGTGAATTTTTCTTGTTTTTGTCTTTGTCTGTCTATGTTGGCCAATAGTTTGCGTTAATCTTTCTTCTCCTTGTTGTTTGTTTGCTGCGTAGGACACATGTTTGATACTTGGTTTATATCATGGCAAGAACATAAAGATTTTTACATTTTACTTTTAATTTGTTATTATGTATATACGATATGCATATGATTGGGTGCACTAAATTTAAAAAAATATACTTATTTTAATATGATGTCAATTAATGTTTTTCAAGTGTTTACTTTACTCACTGTTATAATTACTGGGTGCTTTCTCCATATTCTTATGGTGATAATATTTCCTTATTCTTTAGGTACGCATCATCATTTCGATTTTCTGGTGATTATGTGGATGAAAGGGAAGTAGACGATCTTGGAAGAAGGAAGACTAGGATTGTTGCAATCGATGCATTATGTAGCCCAGGGATGAGACAATACAGGACGAATTTTCTCCTCCGGTCTGTTGGTATTGGTTTATGGGGCTACTGCTTTTGTGGATGCAAAATCACATATATTTGTGGACTATGAGAATATATGAAGATCAAATTTATAATCTTAAATTCATTATATTTGATATTTACACTTTGAAAATTGTGCTTGTTTATGAAAGGTGTATTTTACATGCATGCATTCCGTGCAAGGTGGAAACACTTTCTAGAGTTGCCTTTAGTTTCTTTTTCTCATTCCTTTTGAACAATGTGCCTGTTTTACTACAGAGTATTTGTTCTTTCATGAAAACAGCTTTTTCTTTATGTCAGCTCAGTCTTATACCCCAAAATTAAGAGATTTTGATAAAGGAATTACTGGGAGAATTATTCCTAACTTATTAATAATTTACCCTTTAAGTATTTAAGACTGTTCAAAGTACTTACGTAAAATAAAATCTAAACTGAACATGTTCATTTCTGCAGTGAGATCAATAAAGCATTCTGTGGTTTTCTGTACCATTGTAAATATCAACTATATCAGAAAAAGTTGCAAGATAATGGATGTTCATCTGCACTGGTTGGTCTTTTCCGATGTTTTTTCTGCTGTACGATACTGTATTAGTCAATTTATGTTAAGCAACTTTACTTAGTATTAGGATTCAGGTATCCTTATCTGCCATCTATCTCCATTGGTCTTTGTTCATTTATCTAAAGGCAACACTTTCTTTTTCATAGTTTGATGCTGCCACCTCAACATCTATGGAAACAAGTGAAGGAAAATTTTCAGATCACAAAACTACTAATTCTCAAAACGATTACCATAGCCTGGATCAGGGTAATAATATTGGGGTTGCAACTGGAAACTGGGGATGTGGTGCATTTGGAGGAGATCCTGAAGTAAAGACAATAATTCAGTGGCTTGCAGCTTCTCAGGTAATTTTATATTTTTAGCCATCACTGTATGAGAATGAGGCAGTTATAACTGTGAGTGTTCTGAATGCACTGTGATTTCTTTTGTGTTTACCCTTACATTACGGAAAACTACTTATTTTCCCTGTTAGTTTTCAGTAAGAGTTGAAATATTTGCTAGGGTAGAAGTGGGCATTTAGAAATTCCTCTACCCCTAGTTATCCATGCTCAATTATATACTACTGTTTTGGCCCTTTTATTGTGGTAAATTTGTTTATACGTTCTTGTTGTAAATGTTGTGGCCATACAGCTCATGTTTGATTTAACTAGTATCCGAGTTTGATTTCTTTCTCTCTTTTGGATGACCGATGCGATTAAAGTATTGAAAGTTTTGATAGCTGAAGGATCACAAAAATCACCTTATTGACAAAAGGTTAATGAAAATGAGTTATTGGAATTGGCTCAACAAGATAAGGTTGTGATTAATTATGCTAACTATTTGTTGATACATGAAATTATGTGATTTTAAGCTTGGAAGGCGGAGAAAGGTTGAAGAGAATGAAAAACTGTATTGATATTAAGTGAGATGTATTACAATGTAATCAATCTAACAATGTATTATTGTGTTTGATATGTTCAGAAAACCTGGAACACTAACCCTTATTTATACTGATCAGAGTCCAGCTAATAGGGGAAACAAATCATGATATAAGGAAATACGATAACTAATCTTAATAATATATAATGAGGAAACTAAAGCTAAATCATAACATAAGGAAATATAGTTGCAAATCCTAAGAGATGATGACAGAAGCCAATCCTAGAGGATAATATGGATATTTTAAGATGAGGTCAGACATTTTCTATCGCCATTTCATAAATAGTTTTAAACTTATTTCTAAAAAGAAAAAGATAAAAGAGTATGAAATGCAGACAGACAAGAGGGTGCTTGGCATGGAGGCTTATCTTTGTGGTTTGCTTGCTCACCAGCATAGATATGGTCTGGTGGATTACTCAAACTATTGGATGTTTTGTGTAGTGTGGATTTGATTCTTAAGATGAGGTGGTGAGGAATTAGGTCAAACATGTGGCAGAAAATCATACTCTGAAATTCTGTTTACCTTTGAATTATCATGCTTGAAAACCAATTTTGTCTTGGTTCTTTCCTGACAGGCTCTAAGACCTTTCATATCATACTACACATTTGGCTTGGAGGCATTACAGAGCCTAGATGAGGTAATTTGGTCTTCCTTTTGTAGTAACAATATCGATCCTACAGTAGATAGCTTCCTGATAGGCATCTGAAATGTTACTACCAGGAGGATTCCCACTCAATTTGGACTTTCTTTCAAAATTTCTTACTAGGTACTTTGATTGATGTTGTGACAGGTTGCTCATTGGATTTTGTCACAAAGATGGACAGTTGGGGACCTATGGAACATGCTAGTTGAGTACTCAACAAGTAGATCAAAAGGAGAAACCAATGTGGGTTTCCTTCACTGGCTTCTGCCATCAATAGATGGCCATGGTACCGGGATGGATTTATCAAATCTGGCTTAATCTTATGTTATCAAACGTCTCTCTCCTTTGCCAATGCCTGTTCTGAAGATGTGAAAAGGAAACATTTTTATAAATTTTTATGTCCAATGAAGGAAAGGTACAAGGCAACCTTTGTTGATCAGCATCAGCGAAATTCTTATCTCTTATCTTACAGGTTCCAAAATGTTTCTTTCGAAGTGATTCAGACGCAGCTGCACTGTTTCAGCTGTAGTGAGGTCTACTGAGGCAGAATGATTTTTGGAATTTTTTTATTGTTATACACATGTTTCTATTTTGCCTTTTGATTACATGTTGAATCTCAAAACTTTTATTCTATTATGTCAGCAACAACAAAAGAAAAAGAAACTAGTGTAGAAAATCTGTCACTCTACTAGAAATTAGTGTACACTACTAGTTCTTAATGTATATAATGGAATTCTTCATATTTTGATGTATATAGTTTATGTTCCTATTTTTACCTTGATTACATTTTAAAATCTTAACATTTTGAATTTCAAAATTATTATTCTGTAATGTATGTAACAATAAAAGTTAAAAAAAGAAAAGTGAAAAAAAAAAGCACTTCAATGAAAATTGTGTTCTACTACATAAAAATTAAGCACTTCTGTTCATCTTGCTTCTTTGACATTGTTTTCGTTTAAATCATATATAAATTTTTTTATTAAAATAAGTATAAAAAAAAAACTTGTACATAAAAAGTATTATTTCATTTATTACTCTTTTGTTGTGATGATAAACCAATTTAGGAAAATCTTTACATTAACCTAATAAATTGGTATTTTAAGAATTAATACACTAATCTATCAGCTCCATAACAACATAATAATTAGCTGTATACAATATTTAACTTTTTTATATGGCTTTGATCCATTTATTAGGAAAATGATTACTTTACTAATTAATTATATCTTAGGGTTAGCCTAGTAATAATTTGATTAAAAATATTTTAAATAAAATTTTAAAACTTAATATTTTAAATTTTATTATTATATTTTATTATAAAATTTATAATAATAAAATTTGATTAAAATATTTAAAATAAAATTTTATTAAAATTTTGATATTCTAAAAAATTATATTTAATCAAATTATTAAAAAATTGTTTTTAAAAAAAGTATACAAACTTTAGAAATTATGTAAAATTAAAAAAAAAAGTCAAATCAGTAATAAAGTTTTCTTAAACGGACTTATATTTTTTTTTTTAAATTAAATTATAAAGTGATCCACTTTTATAAATAAACCCACGTAACATGATCAAGCAACAGTGACATAAAGGTTGTGGATGGTAAAAAAGAAATATTTTTAAGATTTAATTTTTGAAGTACATATTTAATTTATACTTTTATAATATTTATTAGTAGTAAAACTTTAATTTATCATTTAAAAAGAAATTATAAAAATTATATTTTAAATTGGAAATTTAAAAACATAACAAAACAAAACATTTTATTAAAAACAGAAATATAATATTTATATAAAAAATTATCTTAAAATTAAAATGAAAATATAATTAAAATAATAAATACAAAATTAACATTTAAATTCAAATAAATAGCAATAATTTAAATAATATACGTTAAATTTTTTAAAATTATTTTTAAATAAAATAAATAAATAAATCTTTAAAAGTAGCATTATCGGTCTATTTAGCTTTTAGACAATATAATAACTATATAACAAATTATATTTAAATTTAAATTAAATAATAATAATAATAAGATTAACATTTTAAATTTAAATAAAAAAGCAATAATTTAATTGATATATGTAAAAAAAATTAAAACTGATTTTAAATAAAAAAATGAAAAGACGTCAAAGGTAGGTAACATAAAAAGGTGTATAAAAAGATGTACACTGCCAGGGCAGGATAGATGTTTTTAACTTTAAATTAGTTAACACATTTTCCATGCAAAAATCTTTTATATTAAAACATCATGAAAAATAAATGTTTCATCATGTTTTTTTATGTGAACTTGAACCCAGTCACATCATTGCAGTGATTATGTTATAAAAAAACACCAATAACAATTACAAATAATATAATTATAGTACACATTAAGAAAATAATGCATGCCTTACTAAGTTAACATTATCACACAAAAATAAACTACATCATTACATTAATCTGCAATTTGCGGATTACCAGAGTGAATCTACAAGGAGATCAAGGGTAAGACACATGTAACAGAAGAACAAATTCAAAAGGAAAAGCGTCAGAATGAGTTGATAGCCCTAATGCAGAGGTGGATTGCTGCCATAAATACCATCTTTTAACAGTTTACTTCAAACCAAACTAAAAATTCATAACGAAAAGAATTGATACAGCTCAAATTCTCACTAGAAAAATGTTACCATTTCGTAACTAACAACACCACAAACAAAATAATTTTAAGATAGACACAAGTGCGATGAAGATTGAATACAGTCATGCTGTGAATCCTGAAATCATGTTCTCCCTTACATATCATAGGAATTTCTCGTTAAATAAAACAGTTAAATTAAGACGCAACACCATATAACAACTAGAACGTCTGTTATACCAGAAATAAAAACCCTTTTAGTTTGAGCATATGTTCAACCTTCTCATTTTACAATTACAGATTTATTGAGGAGTTTGAGTATATTTGCATGATCAATGTTTTATGACATTTTTCTAGGAATACAAAAAACAGTGCATGAAGTTGATGCAAGTAACACAGACCAAGATATCATACAATGCATTTGCCAAAATATCAAAAGATTGACATATGAAGAGATAATTTACACAGAATCTGTGTATTCCAAACTTAATCCTACGCTGATGTATTGCATTCCATGATCGCTATGGACTAGTACAAACCAATTCATCTATTATAAGTACAAGAGGGCAAATAAAAAAAATTATGGGGAGAAATCAGTTAAGGTCTAAGGTAGTAAATAACGGATATGGTTAGAAAAGAATTTGCCAAAATCATCTCAGAAGAATATAGACTCAAGCAGACCAGTTCGCTTCTAACCCACTGAGTGAATTGGCTGTACTAATTAATTATTATAAAGGGCAACTAATTACCGACAAATTACTTTACAAAATATACAAACATGCTTAAACAAGGCAATGCAGTACAAAATTGCAGATCAATGCTCGTTCTTAACTCTTGCCTTCAATATTCCAGGGAGTGGTGGAGATGAAGGAGGTCTAGCAGGAGGGTTTGAAACTGAACTAGGAATCTGTGCATGATACAAACTAGACATGCTAGAACCTTCCCCGCCATCTGGAGGATTGTCTGGTTTGTTATCATTCTGAGATCTCTCACAAAATTTCATTGCCTTGAGAACATAGTTATCATCATGCAGCTCAAAGGGAGTGCTATAGAGAGAGAATGAGCAAATAGAAAGTAAGCATACACAAAAAAATATTTTGAATTATAGAAAGTTATAATAACAGAAAGATGATACAGAAAAGACTCCTGGATTTATAAATAAAAAAAAAATGACATGGATTTCCCAATGCTGCCTGTGTTTGTCCACAGTAACAGTATATCACGTATGATTGAATGTATAATACAAGAGAATTAGGATCGCATTCAGGACAGCAAAAGGGGTAAGATGACAAGATGACAACATTATTCGAAGAGAAAAAAAGTCGTGTAATAAAAGCCTTCTTACCTATTGAAATCAAAATGCACAAGCTGCATATCTTCTGATATTTCCACTTCAACAGTTGCATGGGGGCGTGTCTACAAGCCCAAAATAACATTAATTAATAACATGTTTGAGTAAACTACTTTATTGAATACTTATCCACAAGCTTAACAAGTTAAAAAATGCTTATAAGAAGTTCATAGGCTCAAATTAGTTCCACACAACCACTAAAAACTAAAAGTTAGTTATCCAACAAATCATAGCAATTTGCAATTGGCTGCTCAACATATAATTCTTTAGTTAGTTACTTTCTTGCTTAAGGGTGAGCTGGATCTTCCTAACCCTTCGTAGTCTACAACTATCATCTTGTATAGATATCCATAAGCCTAGAGCAGAAAAAGTGACTAACTTAACCTGAGAAAAGCGAAATAAATGGAATAAATATTATTAAATATAACCCTAGCAACTAGATTTATTTTCAAAATGACAAATTCTAAGAAAAGTTCATAACAATGGTCAAGAAAAAAATATTCTACTTAATTTACCCAAGAAGCAGGACTGAGGTCTCATCTGATATAGATCACTTGTAATCTAAACTTTAGGCCTTAAGCCAACATATTAAATAAATGGTGACCAGTTTTATCAGACGTAAGACCAAGGAGATATAAGCATAGGCATTATCTAACAAATCAAAGATCCAAAGGGGAAAAATTTGAAACAATTTCTAGTGGACAAAATAACCAAAAGACAGTACATCATAGCATACCTGCACCAGAATGAAGGGTAAAGATACACCTCCATTGGGAGCATTCCCGGAGCTATATAATTGCTCATTTCGTTCAATAAGTTTCTGAAGACCTATGTACTTCATAAATTAATACAAAAGTTAGCAAACAGAATCAATCATTATGGACAAAAATCCATAGGGCCTTCTTACAAAACAGTTGCAAATTTCAAAACGTAAACTAGGCACAGGAGTTCAAAACCCAGAATAAATCCACTATTGATAGCGGTCCTTACTTGATCCTCCAGCTCTTGCAAATAGGATGCCTTCTTTTCAATTCTATTCCTTAGCCCAAGACGTTCTGTCTGTTGAATTGATTGAGTTAAAATTATCATTTTAATTGTATTATTTAGAATAACAGAGAGCATCACGGTAAATCATGTACCACAAAAATTATACAACTGAATACTGTTTACAAACCTTTAGATCTTCAATATCGCTTAGACTTGTGCGAGGAAGACCCTTCCATTGTATTTCCTTTTTATCCTTAGAAATAATATCCATTGCCATTAGAACATTCAAAGCATCATACACCCTCCGACGGATGTTTTTCTCGTCATATTGTTGCTGTCAAATGTTAACCCAAAAACATCAAATCCATAATATTTATCTTTACACTTGGTCTGAAAGAATTTATACAAAAGAAAAAACCTGATCAGGAGTTGAAGCACCATTGCTTGGATCAGCAAATTCAGCTACAAGTTCATCAGCTACCTGAATACAAGCACAATCGACATCAAATTTATAAAAATAAAGAATAGGTTCATTTGAGGAATTCAACCCAAAATTTGTGACACGATGAATTGCAAATGTGACATGAAAACACCATATACAGACTGTACTTCTTGAAGAATTCTCAATAACATCGTATAGGCATCTAAGAAGTCAAAGGCTACGACTCATATATATCATGGTTATGCTGGATAACCAAGAAAATGTGAAGATAAGAGCTACGACAATCTGAGGAGAAGCCCAATTCAAACCAACATTCAATTTTTCAATGCATACAATTTAAATTAGGTACAAAACATTAGAACTAGAAACATAAACATGGTAGTGCAAATGCATTCACAAAAATATATTAAGAAATTAATTTGAAAAATGTAGAAGTTATAGTACACATTCATTTTACGTGCATATGGCATATAAAACTGAATCCAAAATTTAATTCCAGTTTAGCACAAACTGACTTGAAGTAACTAGCTGACCTCATTGTAAGTTGTTCTCCCCTTGCTTTCTACCTTCTCACAGACTGAACAGCCAATAAATGAGAAACAAAACCAGTAAGGGAAACATATAATCACGATGTCCTAAAAAATATGACAATCTAAGGAACACAATGAACTAAAACACCACAGATGCAGATCGAGTTAGTGCATCTTTGGAAAGAGATTAGTTCCGAAGAGGGGAGGGGGGTTTGAGGGGGTGGGGGGTGGGGGGAGAGGGGAGGAGGGAAATCATATATATTACAAAAGTTCTCTGAAAAAACTGGTCAAAAGCAGTTATTTTTACAAAATAAATTAAACCAAACACTTATCACAATCTGCACAACTTGTTATATGCATCTTTGAAAGGCCAAAGCTATTAACTAGAAAAGGTCAAAACACCTTTTCATTAAAGAGAAAATGTCATGGGATTAGGTTAAAGACCTTTCATACTAAATTGGCGGAGACCTCTTCCACTCTTGTCACCACCAACAGTGCGTTGGCCCCTCTTTTTCTTCTTGCTACTGGTTAAAAGGACACAATAGGTAAGAAGAACAGTATATAATGGTATTCTGAGATCACAGGCACGAGCAAGTAATAGATAGAACTTCATGCATACATCATGCAAAAAGCATTTAGTGGATAAAGTGTTAACATTTCCAACTGCCCAAAAAGCCCCAAGTTAAGCATAAATACACTTTTATATTCCTTTACATGACTCTAAACAAACCTAAGATGATTTCACTGTCATACTCAGGATAAGACATAAAACAAAAACCCATCATACCAGGAGATATAGGCAACGAAAAATTAAAAAAAGAAAAAACTATGAAAGGCAGGATCACAATACAACAATACACACTATATTGATTCAACAACAGAAATCCTCAATCAATTTTGGGTGACTGTACAGCATGTCTTATTTGGTAAATAACTAACAAAAAAAAAAAAGATGACAATTGAGTGTCACAAATATAATACTACACAATCAGACACGACATGCCATCAAGAATCAATAGCTTCATACATAGAACATTTCCTCACATTTATACATATAAAAAGACTACTGCAAAAGCCTTGAGCTCATACAGGGTTTGTTCTTCAAAATGCAATTGTAGAGGAAATCAAGTCTTTAGATGGGTCAGATACAGACAGAAAAAAAAAATTTACATGAGAATGGATTAAGGGCATACAAGAAAATGAAAAATGCAAGAAGCAAATGAAATTATTAGGGCATAAAAGAAAACCATCTAATTTTTTATTTAAGATTGCAAACAAAGAGAAAGTTTGACAACATTTTTCCCACTCTTATCCCTCACGCGGATTAAAAAGATATGCCATGATTATCTAACAAATGAGTGATTGTTTTAATTATTTTCCTTTTCCAATCTGACTTTTACGAAGTTTTCTTCATAAGTATTTAAGAAATTGTTTGCCGAAAAATTATTCAAATCCATGTTTATTTGAAATGGTACATTCATGAGAAATGTCAAAAGTCACAAACTTCAAAAGAAATGGCATCTGCTCCGCAGCACATCACATAATTATACATTTCTACAAGCTCAAAGGACAATGGGAACTCACGCAACTGCACCCTGTGATCCAGCGTCATCACCATGTATGTCAAGATTATTTAACCTAAGAAAGGTGTTATCACTAGCTGGTGTTGCCATTGTCTGCTCACTCCGGCTGGATGGTGACCCAACACTTCTGCTAGTTGACATTGATTGACCCGAGATAGTTCCTCGGCATGGCGGCTCCTCCTCCTCCTCCTCTCGAAATGGTTGCCGGGGTTGTGTTCCCATGTTGGTAAGTTGCTTACCCCAAGGCCTGAAAATGACTTACCAATGGAAACTGAATTCAATTCAACAGAGTTTCCAGGTGAAGCTGAACTGCTCAGTGTTAACTCTCTGAACAAACCAATAGTGTTTTCAGATCAGCACAAGATACTGTGCAACAATAACAGGGGAAAAAGAAGTTAATCCAGCATCCACCAAATTACAAGCACAAAACGTACACACAAACCATCAACCGATCTCACACACACATACTGCAAACTAATTAGTGCAACTGTAGAGATAAACAATGAGAAGTTGCATTTGTTCAATTGATTTGTACAGCAAAGAAAAAGACAAGACAAAAACAAAAGTGTTAGATAAGACAACACTGCAAAGAGAGACTAAAATTAAACATTAGTAAAACAAAATCATTGCGAGTAATAAAATTCAAACAATTGTGCTAAGACCTAATGTGTGAACCCTGCACAGGATTCAAACCTGTCCAAATAGTAAAACACCCTTATTCCAATTCTCAATTTCGTAAAGCGTTATATGATAAGAGAACGAATCTGAGAAATTGAAGAAGCCATAATTGATAAAACGATGAAAACAAAATTGACAAATTAGGCTCTCCTAGAAGTCAGTTATCAACACCGAAGCAATCAGATGAATTGAAAGTTCCACAAATTGAAGCTACAAATACTCACCAAAGACGTTCAGCGGTGTCCCTCAGAGTCAGAGAAGACCTAAAGTTGAAGATGAAGGAGAAACCAAAGAGAGAGGGACCACCGGAACAAATGTTTGCGTGTGCGAAAGAGAAAGAATAAGGATATACGAGCATGCTTAGGTTTTAATGTGTTCAAAAACTTACCGGTCCGGTTCAGTGAACCGGTCCATTATAAAAAAAAAAATCCACGAGAAATTTTTTTAAATAGCCAATAATATTTTTTTTTTTATCGAATCCGAAGCCTAAGCGAAAAGAGACTTAACATTTGTTTTCTGACTCTCAACACTTGCCCTAAGAGAAGGTGCTGCCACCGCCGAGAGACGAGAGCACCGTCGCCGGCAGCGCCGAAACCCACAAATCAAAATTAACACCTCTGGTAATGTATTTTATAGTTTATTTCTGGTTTTTTACTCGATTTTTCTTCGAGAATACTATTTTTAATGGTTGATTTCTGATCGTTGAATGAACGGTGTAACGAAGTCTTTCATGTATGCTTTATTTGGTAAAACAAGATTATTAATTTGTTGAGTGGCACTGTTATGAAAAGAGTTTAGTTTGAGTTGACTGTATTAGCTGAAATTGAATGCAGAGCATGGAGGGAAAATAAATGTGCTTATTACTGTTTATGAACTTATCTTGGAAATCTTTCGGTATAATTACGTTAGAGCGACCCATTTAGGATCGGTCCGTTTAGACCCGTTATTAATTTTTTAAGTTATTAATTTTTTAAATGTGGAATGGGCTAGTCTTTCATGCTAAAAGTTTAGGTTTAGTAGTCTGGTCCGTCCTGCATGGTTTATGGGACCGTGGATTGACAGTAGAATTGTCAAAATGGGTTGAAATTTATAAGTCAATTTGGTTTATTACCGGGTTGGATTATGTTAAATTTTTTTTACAAATTTCAATACGGGTTGATTTTTGACCTTGCTGATCTAGAATCCGATTCATTCGGGTTGAACCCGTGAGGAGTCAGGTTGACTCACCAACCCGTAGATAAATCACACAAGTATCTTTTATTAAGTTGGGTTGCATATTTGCACATGTGCAACATATAATGCTATTGGGGGAGGATGTTTAAGTTGTGATGATTATGAGATACTACTCCATGTGAAAAATTATGAAGGAAAGTCATAGTATTTTTTTTTATTGTTTATGGGTTGAGGTAACCCAATTACCTCCTATTAATATATTTGTTCTTGCCGATAAAAAAAATATTAAGTTGGGCTTTACATTTGGATCATATTACATTTTTTTTAGCCAACACATAAATAATTTGTATTTTTTTATATTTTGGTTTGTATTTGAATTGTATTAAAGTTTATTTAGATTTTAATTAGAATTATAATTTAGTTTTGACTGGAAAAAAAATAAAAAAATTGTATTTTTTTAATTAAGTGAACCTGTGAGCCAACCCGTTTAATCCGGCAACCCGTAGTGAATAGGGTCGGCTTCGAATTTTTTTTGGCTCGCTAAAAAATGAGTCGGGTTGGGTTGACTCACTAAATTATCAACCCGTGATGGGTTGAGCTGGGTTAAACCAGGTTACCCGACATATATTTATTTTTTTGAGTTTTCAACGTTCCTAATTCAAAACATTAGAGATATTGAATAGTTAAATGATAAATTATTAATCTAATATTTTTATTATATTTGTAATTTCACATGAATTCTTTATATTTTATTATATTTAAATGATTTATTATATGTTTCAGTACAACCAATATCTTTTAAGGATAAAATTATAAAGGAGCTCAAATACTCCAAAACGTACGGTATCTTAAAAATGCAGTGATTGTCCTATGGTGATTGTGGGGCGATCCCTAAATAATAATAAATAATAAGTTATTTAAATTTTGATGGAAGATTTATATTTTCTTAGTTATTGATATTTTTAAAATTTGTCAAAGTTTTTTTTTGGAAAACAAAGACGAAAACTTTATTGTTTTTATTTTCACGTTTAAATTTATTTTTCTCTTTTAATTATTAAGTTTATGTTTTTTTTAGACTAATGGATTTTATATTTTATATATAAATGTTATGGTTTTTAATATCGAAACAGTTTCTACGGCGTCGTTTTACTTCGAACGAATTGTAATCTTATTGGGCCTGAATGGGGTTTGGCCCAATTCCCCGTGATCGTCCCACTTATAGCCACGAGTTGACAGTTACAAAATCAGTCTTGGGCACGCTCATAAATATATCAAATTTTTCTCTCAAACCAAATTGTTGTTTCTTCTTTTCTTCTCATACTCTTCGCTCTACCAAGTTTGTTCTATCATAGATTATATAGATTATATAGATATAGATAGGTCCAACTTTCATCGAAAATTTTTCGTTGTATGCGATTAAAGCGCAAGATTACATTGATGTAAATTGTGAACTATATATTGTTGTTGACCACCCAAGTTTTAATTCCTGGGTAATGTTATGAATTGCAATTCGGTGACATAATCTAAATTCTTAATCTTCTGCTTTCAGGAAATTTCTTGTTTGGTTCAAGATTTGGGTTTGTTGCATTCAAGGGTGCCTATGCTTCTGTACTCGACCTGATCCATTGCCTCATGGATCCTTTTGATGATCTTCTACCCGAGGCTCCTGTTGCACGCAGTAAGTGATTCACTCCAATGATTCTTGAAAGATTCTTTCTTTTTCTTTTTTTTTTTCATTCGCCGTGTTTATATCAAGTGGCTTTATTATTTTCTTTTGTAGTTCGGCCGGGTGCCAAGTTTGTTCCTAAGGCCAAAGCGAAACAGCGGCCACGAAAGGAAGTACCTTCGTCGGAACATGCAACCTCATCTAAAGATGAACTTACTGGGAATGAATGTGAAAATGCAGTTGCTTCAACGCTAAGTGCGCCAGCGGAAGACTTTCCAAATTCTGAAAGTGGAAATCTTGAACAAATTAGTGTGGAGGGAGATAGTGCGGCCTTGGTGGGTGGTTCCACAATCACAGCATCTGAAATTGGTGCTGGTCAGAATTCTACAAACTTGTTAGAATCAGCATGTGAGGTGAATGTCATTTTTATTGATGATTTTATTGATTCAATATTATCTGTTATATGTAACCTCATTTTCCTTAAATTGTTTTTCAATTTTAGGCTGATCCAACAGATTTTGACGGGGACTCAGTCACTAACTTCGTTTCTGAGACCAACCTCAGTAATGGTAAGTTATGAGTTTACATTGATTGTCTGTGTGAAACCACTTTTCTTCATCTCATGTCAGTGTGAGTCATCACTAGAATTTAATTTGGTATGATTCATTTTCTGTCTATCGTGTGGTTTAGGCACAACACAACCAGTTCACCCTGCTAATGTTGTAGAAAACAAATTGAATAATTTGGCTTCTCCATTTTCAACTTGCTCAACCATAGATAGGATGAAAGAACCCCCTAAAAATTGGGAAGGTTCATTTCTTGATATCAACAAATATGTGGAACTTATTGACAACTCATTGCAATCAGGCACGGATTTGGGCTTCAAAAGTGTTTCAGATAATAAAGTTTCAATAATTCAGACCGTTGATTCAAAGTCAAACTTTGAGAAAGAACCAGAGGTGGATTTCTGTTTTTCTTTCTTTTTTTTTTTAATTTTTTTGGTTTTTTCTCCGTATAATTCTAGTGCTTTAGATGGGTGTGACCAACTGATGGGGGAATACTTTTCAGTTAGTATCTGCAGAGATTGGATTGGATCCTTTCAGCGACATCCTCGCTGATCTTCCCACAAGGAATGGTTAGTGATATTGATGATTTTTTAAATAGTTGAATATGCTTACTATCACGGAAAAGATGAGCTATCTGTATTATTTTTATTGTAGTTCATAAATTTAAACCCAAGATTAAGCCACGACCTAGAGTGGGCAATATGCCGGCTTCTGCTTCATCTGATGTTGTGATGGAAAAATCTGTTGAGTTGCCTACTTGCACAGAAAACTTTCAGTCTTTTCAGTCTAGTGGTGTACCAAACCAATCAACCAGTTTACCTTTGCCAACGTCAGAGATTCTTAGGACAAATTATTTGCCCGATAAGTTTGGTGACAGCAAGAGCTTGGCAGCAGCAATTCCTTCCCAATTGGATTCCCTAAATGCTATGCTTTTAGGGGACGCAGTTCATAATGGTACTAGAGATTGGCCTTCTACCTTTGGTAAATCATCTGGAGAGGTAATGAAACAATTAATATCTGTTGTTTTTCTATTTCATTAAGTTGCTAAACGGTGATAGATTTTGTACATGCAGGCTGCAGACATTTTTTCTGGGTTGGAATCCCTTGATGACTTTCTCACCCAAGCTACTACAGATACAGGTGTGTACTATATTCCTTTTGATTTACCGAATTGCATCTACTTTCTCTTTATTCTTCTTCACTAGAGCTTTCAAGAGCATCACTTGTATTGTACTGTTGCCTTTATATCTCAATGTTTTGGTTTACTGGCTCCCATCCAACTGCAACTTGTATGTATGTGACCATGGATTTATTCAGTGGTGATTTGAAAAATTGTGTAGGAAAACCGGCTCTTCATTCTTTCAATGAGAAGGGTGCAGAGGAAAATTTCGTCACACCTGCTTGTAGTTCTATTAACTCCTTTGGGGAATGTGATACTACCCAAGTTCAAAGATGTCCTGAATATCATACACCAGAAGATCCAGTAACCTTCCATGAAGCTACTGTTCTCAATGAGAGTGATACTCACACTAACAATAGAATGTCGGAAACGGAGGTGAAGATTATGTGATTACAAGCATATGATAATTGTCTGTTTATGCGAAATAATTAATCAATTTTCTTATTTAATAATATTGATTATTATTGTTGGTATCAGGAAATTGTGGACTTGAATCCCACCTATCCAAGAGATGATGTTTTTGATTATCAATCCATGAAATCTGGTGAAGATCGAACTTCTGGAATTCTGGTGCACGAAGACTTGACAATTGCTGCTGACAGTTCCACATTGGCTGATTTTTTGCACGCAAATGATTCAAGGGAAAAAGAAGTTAATATTGTTTCCTTTGACTTCTTTCTCTCTTTTTTTTTTCATTTTTCTAAGTTGTAAATCTAATTATATATAATTTTTATTTTTTCTAATTTTTTTATCATGCTTGGCGGGTTGCTAATCAGAAGAAAAAGGATGGCTCAGACTCATGTTCTCTGAGGAAGAACAAAAGATCTTCTATTTCTGGTGAGGAGGATAATGGTGGTAAAACCTCAAGACAACGGAGAAAACTAGCAGCTTGTAAACCTAAAAACAGCTCATTGAATGAGGAGGTTGAAGATGATAATGACCTTGACCCTCCTTATCATTCTAACGAACATGAACTACAAGAAAATGATGATGACTATGAAGTCGATCATTCATCCAAGAAGAAGAGAGGATCAAAGAGATCACAGAAGAAATCTGTGGCCAAAAGTGGAAAAATGTCTCAAAGGCGTAAGAAGGCTGATGATGATGTACAAAAAAAAACTAAGGAACCTCCTAAAAAGTTCTCTCATTCAACCCGACGAAAGAAAAGATGTGGTAGAAATTACTATATTGTTTGTTTTAAAGTTTCATCCTTGGGGATATACTTGTGCTGAAGTTTTTCCTATTTCATAGTGGACAAGGCTCTGCTGGAAATTCCTGAGGACGAACTTGATCCTCGAACATTGCCTATGAAGGATATTATTTTACTTGCAGAATACAGGGAGCGGCAAGCGGTGTGTATACTTTATTCTATTTCAACTTCCTTCAATTGTTAGTTTCATAGTTGTTAGTATGGCACTATGACTTGAATTTTCACCAACTGCTCCATTTATTTTCCTATGTAGAAAAAAGACGCGATGACTTCGAATACGTCTCCCTCCAATCAAAGGTACTCACCTCTAGTAAGAGTTTGCATTTTACTTAATTTTCTGGTCAATATTTATCTTTAATATGGTATAGTATAATTATATTGTTAAATCAACTTATTTTGAAAAATAAACTGATCCAAACATCCTATTTACTGCAACGTCTCTCTAATTCTGACATACTATTATCCTTTTGAGAAATGGGATATTTGAAAAAGTGGAGAAACTTGTTCAATAAAGGTATTTCATGTTCCTTTTTTTCCTTAGAGACATGTGAGTGCCCTGCACAAAATGTATATTGTAGCTTGAATTATATCTTCTCTCTTTCAATGATTATATGAATTGCTTCGCCATTTTGTCCTAATGGGTTGAGTGAATGGATTGTCATTCATATTCAATAAACTGCTTTATTTATTTTGTTACTTTTGTTGGCTACTACCGTTGATCCAAGGGCATGAGTCATGGGGGTAGAAGTGATTGTGGACCTTTTTACATTAGTCCATGATGATGGGAGGATGTACTGGAGGTTGAGTAAATGAGGGGGAGATACTTTATATTTTTTGTATAATGGTATTCATCAAAGTACTTCATGGTTTTGGCTCACATTCAGTATTTGAGAACAAAAGGGAAAAGTCAAACATTGTATAAAAAATGCACTGTATATTATCCACTGGCCGTTATTACTTATTATTGTCTCTTGATGCCTTGTGGACTAGATAATGAATTTCAGCTTGCAAAATATTTATCGCCAGTGGATGGAGATTCTGTTAGGCCACTGGCTTTATTACTGTCTCTGGAGTCACATAAGGTCTAGTAAATAAATTTTATTTTGTATAATATTTATCTGCAGTGGTGGAGATTCTCTTCATGGGGCTGGTGCGTATAATGAACAGGAGTTCTCAGGTTCAGAAGATGATAGAGACCCATATGATGATCAAGACAATGAAAGGATTACATCAACTCCCGCTCTATGCAATTACCAGACTTTCATGGAAAAGACACCTAAGGGGAAATGGTCAAAACAAGATACCGAACTGTTTTATGAGGTATTTCTGTAATTCGCACAAGATGTCTGACATTATTATGTCTCTTAAACATTACAGTAAATTACCTAATTCCTTTTTTATTATTTTGACATAGGCTATTAGGGAGTTGGGTACAGATTTTTCTATGATACAACAGCTTTTCCCTGATAAAACCCGCCGTCAAATTAAGTTGAAATACAAGAAGGAAGAGCGGGAGCATTATTTACGGTTAAGAGATGCTATACATAACCGTGCAAAAGGTTTTACCGTTTAATTGTTATTGTTCTGCGCTGTTCTCTGATAGATTAATTGTGTTTTTTGTTTAAGCAGTCTAGTAATGATCCTTAAGATTACTTCTATAACTTCTTTAACTTGTCATGACAAATATAATTTTAGAATGGTTAGCCTTATCGCTCTTCAATACTCTTTCTTGTAGATCATTTTCATTATAACTTGTTGATTGAACGATTGCAACAAGCTTCCACCAAGGCAGAGGAGGAGGTTGTGGACCTGGCAACGGGAACTAATGTATGCATTTTTTGCCTCTCCAATTTATCCTCTGATATCACCTTTTTTGGTGCACATAGTTTATGATTTCAGTGGCTTATTTATCATCGAAATATTATTCTTAACCGCATGTTTTCCTGTACGAAGGTGGAACGTAGCAAGTCCATCGATAAAACTTAACAATTTTACTTGATTCTGGTCTTCATTTCCTAAATAAGTTTCTGTGAGGGCTAAAGCTTTTTCTTCCCTATTCATAAGGTCCATGCTCTGATATTATTAGCTTTTAAAGCTCAGATGACCGAGTTACTTAAGTATATTGCTATTAGGCTGAAAGATACCTTACCTTGACTATTTTCTTTTTAAAGATGAAGTGAATTTAGTCTATTTGTGCAAAAGGAAAAAATTATTCTCTGTGGAAAACTTAACTCTTAAAAGATACTCTAATGTTCTATTTCCTAATTGGCCCTGCTGATTTCCATAAATTGTTTTATCTTAAATGAAGGAAGAGGCTGTGGATGCTGCCACAGTTAAGCATGATGCGGAGGTTAAAGAACAGGAAGATTCTGCGCCAGTTCAGAGTCCAGAGGAATATGATGACAGTGAGGATGACTCTCTAAAATGGTCTCAGTATAAAAGTCTCTATTAGGGACAGAATGAAAGTAAATTAATTTTATCTCATTTTATTTTCAGAATAGTTAGTGCGAAATTCTTTTACTTGCTCAAAATTTGTGAAATCATTCATTTAAACCATCCTCCGGTTCCATTGTCCAGGGCCTCTTTTTCTCTTTTCATTTTTGCATGTAATATTGTACATTTTTTTCTCTGAAAAATGTATGGTAAATTAATTCCTTCTATATTGTGTTATTTGTTCTTGGATACGTGGAAAATCAATCTCTAAGATTGGGTATGACACTGGAGAGGATATATGGTTGTGGTGAATATCAATTAAACAGAAGTTACAACAGTAACTAACCGGTGTACAATCTAGCCATCGTGTTTATCAGTAAACTATAAATAATGGTTTTTGTGTTGTCAAAAGGAAGAAACTAACAGGTAAGATATCGTACATTGTCCAACCTAACTTCTTTCTCTTTGTAGAATATGTTCCTTGCTGGTTACCGATACTATAATTTTTGGAGGATGTTACTTCCAGCACCCATCAAATTTCTTTCTGCACTCTATCATCCCGGAATTTATTTTCCAGAATGCACTAAATCATTTCTGGATAGATTTTTTCAGAAGACTCTCAGCGGATAGATTTTTCTGGAAGCTTTGATGTGATGCAGAAAGAAAATTGAAAGGGTGCAGAAAGTAACACCTTTTTGTGGATTTTTTGATCGAATAATCTGTCTGATATTATGATTGTTGCAACAATCCAAATTTTCTCAATTCAAAACATAACTATATAACTATATAACTATATATATATATATATATATATATATATATAATATCTAATTATAATTACAATTCCATAAAATAACTGAGAAGAAATTTAGATGAAATCTCGAGGTCTTTCATAAAACTCGCATGGTTAAAGCTCAGGTTATCTTTTCTCCTCTGGTTTCTAATCGTAATTTTTAGTTTAAAATTAGTACTTAGTTTAGTCCTTCTCAGTTTCCTTTGCTACTACTACGATACATGTAGAGCGTACAATTTCTATCAAAACCAATCTCATTAAATACTTGTAGAGTGTACAATCTCTATCAAAATCAATTTCATTATAATTTTATTCCAATCCAACCATTACACTATGGCCCTCAAGCTTAAACAAACTTCTAAGTTATTTCATTCAATGAATTCTCAAGGGGAATCAACCGAAGAGCACATAATTCACATTTATTCCAAATTACCCAATATTAGAATCACATCCCAGATACCATATTCATCAACAAAGTCATGACATGATTAGTTTTTATTTGAGAGCTAAGTCTAATTTTACTCAAATTAACAATATATGTTTGTTGTGTTATTTAGTTTTAAAAATAGAAAATAAAAAATATTATTTTGTTATTATTTTCATGCGTAACCAATATAATGAATCAGAATTGTAGATCCATAATTTTGGAAAAAAAAAATGTCATAGACACGTATCCAAAAATAAGATTTAGTTGAATATATATTCAGATAAGTCACACAATGAAAACTAATATTTATTATTTATCTCGATAAATTATCAGAAGGTACACAAAATAAATTAGTTTCATAATATGAACATATTTTTGTCAAAAAATCATAAAAAAAAAAGTGTGTGGAGAAGTTTGCAAAACAAAGAGCCCATTATTATTCCATGATATGACTCAATTTCGAATTTCACTCTCACTCGCCCAAACCAAACAATGGCGGGTTCTGAACCTTTTCCTTCTCCAAAAATCCTTCTAGCAAAGCCGGGAATCGTCACCGGAGCTCCCGTTTCCGGTAAATTTGGCCGTGGAGGCGCCGGCGATGACGATTCCGTTCAGCTCCGTTCTCGTCTGCCTTCCGTCGCGTCCCTCAACCTTCTCTCCGATTCCTGGGATTTCCACATCGATCGCTTTCTCCCAGTACTAACCTAAATTTCTTTTTATCTCTCTGTTTTTCTTTTTACCGCCAAAATGTTTACAATTAGGTTAGACGTTTATCGGTACCTGAAGTAGACTGACTGTGATTGCCATTGGATTTTGAAAATGTTGCAGTTCTTGACTGAGAATACGGACTTCACTGTAATTGGAGTGATTGGGCCACCTGGGGTGGGCAAGTCCACTATTATGAATGAACTTTATGGTTTTGATTCAAGTTCCCCTGGTCAGTTTATTCGCACTATGTAATTTATATCCTCTTTGGATGATTTTTTTTCTTTTCCATAAGGACTCAATGAAAAAGTAAATTACTTAAAACTTCTTCTGTCATTTTAAACAGCATATAGAGCTCAGTTTCTGGAGAAGTTAAAATGGAAAATTTTCTACAATTTACAAAAGTTGAGGGCATGAATGATTTTAACTAATAGGTTAAATTCATTTTACCATGAACAGAAAGCTTAGTTTCTTTACTATTTTCTTTTTTATATTATTTTGAATTTTGATCTATAAGCCTGCAGGGATGCTACCACCTTTTGCCATACAGTCTGAAGAAACTAGAGCTATGGCAAGGCATTGCTCCACGGGCGTTGAACCAAGGATTTCAACTGAACGCATTATTCTTCTCGATACCCAGGTACTACTGCCCATAATATCTTCAATTTTGTTTCTTTTTTAATGTTTTAATATACTCATTCATTGGTGTGCTTCATTTTTCATTGGCTTTGTTTCTTTTCTATGGCTTTCACTGTTCCACTTTTTTCCCTTACATTTTGTGGGATTGAGTTTTTTTTTTTTTTTTTTTTTTTTTTTTTTTTTTTTTTTTTTTTTTTTTTTTCTTTTTTTTTTTTTTTTTTTTTTTTTTTTTTTTTTTTTTTTTTTTTTTTTTTTTTTTTTTTTTTTTTTTTTTTTTTTTTTTTACGTGTAGCCTGTATTTAGTGCTTCTGTTTTAGCTGAGATGATGAGACCAGATGGCTCTTCAACAATTTCAGTGCTAGGTGGAGAAACCATGCCGGCTGAATTGGCTCATGAACTTATGGGTATTCAGGTAAACAGTAACTTCCAATTAGAGAATACATTTTCAGTAAAAGTACTATTTATTCCTAGCTTGATAGGGATTGGTGTTCCCTTGTACTGTTCCTATATCTGATTATCTTGAGTTTGTTGGGTTACTGCAAGGAATCTTTTTAGCTTGCTGTTCTTCTAGCATCCATATGTCATATTGTGCTGGTGGTGTCAGAGGGAGTTCGTGATGATAGCATGTGGCAATTGATGTTGACGGTATGTGTGTTGTATTTGAAGATGCTTCAAGTCCCGTTCAATAACTCAAATTACTTTTTGTGCTTATGCAAAATTAAGTAGTCATTTGAAACACAGTAGTTGTTGATTCCATCCATTATTGTTACTTACATGAATGCGTGACTTTTTTTTTTTCTTAGTTAGTTTTATGCTATAAGAATCCAGCTGCTAGATCAATGGCTAATATTCACTGTCTGGCCTACGCTATATAAAATCAAACTGCTTTATATCATCCATTATGTTTAAAATGATCATTTTGCTGAATAGTTGCATTCGGATAGTGCGCAGGAAGTATTTTGTGTTGTTGAAGCAATTGGCTATTATTTGCTGCTGCTAACAAAATGACTAGAACTCTCAAATTTTTTATGCTTTTCAAACGTGTGACTTCCATGTAATCACTTGATTAATCTCTAGTCAGATTTGTGTTTTTGTAGATTTAAGATTACAGTCAATTATAAGGACAAGTACGTGATGTTGTTATTGGTAAAGAGAAATATCATATTCTTGTAAAATCCTTTTTGTACCAATTGAACAAATTTGTTTTAGGCTTCCTTGTTTATTTGAAAGTCTTTGTACATCATGTGCTGACACTTTATAGTTTTGTTAATTTACACTCTAAAGACTACTGATATATTGAAAACTGGTCATGCTGTATTTGAATAGTGTAGGTTGATTTGTTGAAGCACGGCATTTCAGACCCGTCCTTGATGGCATCATCCCTATCGCAAAGCTCTAGTTCAGGGCTTGAGAAAGATAGACATCTTGAACATGAAGAATACGTGGCCACTCCTGTGTTTGTACACACGAAGTAAGAAACATCATTCTGCCTTAACATATTGGCATGAAATTATTAGCATTAGTGAATCCTATAGTTACTGTATACGCAGCCACAATAATGAAGTCTATAATCATAATCATCATAAACAAAGGAGGGTTTATGAAAAAGACAAGCCAACCTAGACCTAGAGGGAACTGGTGAATGAGAATCGATGAATGGTTAACTTGTTTGACTTGATTAGTCTTGCTGCAAGCCATAATCTCTGTGTCTCCTACTGCATGTGTGCCACTGACTGTTTGAAAATATAAGAAAATTTGGCTGACTTAAATATATTCTCCATCTTCAAAAATGTAATTTTAGGGTGCGTTTGTCACGGTTATTTCTTGTATCCACTTCCTTTCCTTTATTGGAACAGTTTGCTGCTAGTGAAACACTCATCGTTATTTTATTTTTTATTTTTATAGGTTGCAGGATCAAGACTTTACTCCTAATAATTTTGTGCAGTTGAAAAAGGCACTCATGCAATATTTCAGACCAACTTCTTTTGTGAGACAACACATTGGAAACAAACCTGAAGAGCATGCTTTATCTTCTACAGTTCGTGGCAGTCAAATGAAATCTAACTTAATAAAGTTGTATGCGATCCCTCTAAAGAAGAAAGATGAAAATCCAAGAGCTCAACATGAAAGTTACGTTTCTGCACTATGGAAATTGCGTGATCAGGTTCTCTCTCTCTCTCTAGATATAGCATACGAAAAAATGCCTCACAAGTACAGGATTTGTCAAGTTTCTTTGATGCTGTTATATTTCTTCCTTTCTTGTAGAGCCGTTAGTTTTAATAATAAACAAAATTTAAGAGACGTGATATGTTTTCCCATGTCAGATTTTGTCCATGAAGTCACCATCTTTCACGAGATCAGTCTCAGAGCGGGAATGGTTAAAGAACTCTGCCAAGATATGGGAACAGGTTAAAAACTCCCCAACCGTATTAGAGTATTGTAGAACACTTCAACATTCGGGTATGTATAGGAGATAAATGACGAAGTATGCGAAGATTCAAGAAAATCTCTTAAGTTATGTCTTTTTAAACGCAAAATCATAATATTACTGTCTCAGTTGCATATTATTTACGCTGATTTTATTGCTACGGGTGAATACACTTGTATGCCTATTTTTTTAGCAAACTCTTAACAGCTTAATTTTGTTATGTTTTGCCGGTAACTCTAAGAATTGGCTGCTTGTTTAGATTTATATCAAATGAAGCGACACATATTATCTTTGTCACTTGTTATCATTTATTTTCTTATTACCTTGAATTTCAAATAGTTTCTTACAACTAAACCTTTATTCAATATTAGAGTATCATTTAAGCTTATCTCATCATTGTCAACAACTTTTGTCACCCAAAACCAAGCTGGTGCAACCATCTTGGCATACCCATTTTCCTCAAAATCGTCCAATATCATCAGCATTTACTTGATTAGCATTATCGCAGCTGCATGGGATCCCGAAAGCTTTTGTATATATTTTGGATAACATTTTTCAGAAAAGTTATTTTCTGTAACCAAAGGGAGTGAGAAAGCAATGTCTGTTAAGCATTTTGTGCATCTCCTTTTTAACAATTGAAGAGGAATACTTTATGGGAACCATTAGAAAACAATTGCTACGTACAGTAGAATAACCGGTGTTTTCTCCAATCAGGTTAAGTTATTAGCATATATATATATATACATATATATATATATATATATATATATATATATAATTAAAAATCATTCTTATTTATCAGTTTAAAATATATTAAGCTTATTTCTTCACATATTTAAAGTTAGAGCTGTCAAAACGGGTAACTTGGCCTAATCCGGCTCGACCCACCACAGCAGGTTGATGATTTAGTGAACCAACCTAATCCGATTCACTTTTTAGCGAGCCAAAAAAATTCAAACCCGGCTTGACCTACCATAGGTTGGTGGATTAAACGGGTTGGCTCATGGGTTCACATAATTAAAAAAATATTAATTTTTTATTTTTTTCAGTCAAAACTAAATTATATTTCTAATTAAAATCTAAATAACTTTAATACAATCCAAATACAAATCAAAATAAAAAAAATATAAATTATGTGTTGAATAAAAAACTTAACATAATCCAAATGTAAAGTCCAACTTAATAAAAATAAATAAAAGTACTTGTGTGATCCTTTTATCTGTGAGTTGGTGAGTCAATCCGGCTCACCACGGGTTCAACCCGGATGAACCAGATTCTAAATGAGTCGGATTCTAAACGAGCCGGGTGAAAAAATCAACCCATATTGAAATTTGTAAACAAATTTTAACCCAATCCGATCCGAATCCGTGATAAATCGGGTTGACTCACAGAGTACGTTTCAATTATTATAAAAATTTTATATATATATATATATATATATATATATATATATATATATTACTGCATTTTAATCTTACATCGTGTTTCTCTAAACTTTTTAAATTTTGAATTGGATTTTTATAGTAAATAATAGAAATCAATGTATATTTAAGATAACGTAATCATAGAAAGCGTAAAAATTATACAATACAGAATATGATAAGTCACCACTTGACCCACAATATTATGATGTTATTATACGTGATAGATCAAATATTTTGAAAATATAATTTTACTGAGATAAATTAGCCAATAATTATCCTTCTGATAAAATATGTGTTCATAATTTCCCAATAAGGTGTTTGGTTTAATAGTTAACTACAAACTCTGGATCAGACAGGTTAATTAAAATAATACACGTACAAATAATAGACTAGGCAAAAGATGGTTGCAAACAAGAGCAGGTTCTTTTTTAACACGATCGCATACATTATACTAAAAGATTTTAAAGTTCAATGCGAATTTGTCTGTTTTCACCACTAATAATTCGTTTTATTGTTAATTGTTAAAAAGGAAAAAGCATTTTTCCACCTCATTAACTGAAGGCAAAACAATTCTTGAGGATTAAAAAAACAAACATGGAGGACATCTGCAACTCAGCTGCCCCATATTGACGGTTCAGGCCTTGGACTCCCATGGTTGGTACCTGGTCCAGTCTCTCTGCCCTGGATTAAGGGCATGTCCTTTCGAATGATAGATATACTGTTCGCCTTCTCCAGACAAATTTTCTTTGTGTTCAACACCGTACCTTTTCGGTTTCAGTAGAAGAAGCTGCAACAATTTTCATGAGGCCTTAACATTCTCTCACCCTGTGCCATTACAAAGGAAGGAAATAGGAAAAGAAAACAATTACCTCATCTCCTGTGTGATCAGTTATGAAGTGGAGCCAGCCATGCCATTCAGGCGGAACCTGGGAGGCATTATACCTAGTTTTCTCTGCATATTCAACCCACCTGTGTCTTCCTGCCAAGATAGTAAGAAAATCATAACATTAACAAAGTTTATATTATGTCAAACATGGGTTTTACCTCATGTTTGGATAAAGCATTTCCAAATTTAGATTAATTTAAAATGTAGAGAAGGAAAGCATTTCCAAATTAAAAGGCAATAATCCCCCATTTGCTGCAAGATATAGCTGACTTTTACCGAAACACAACGGGCATTGCCCTTGAATCATCCATCCACTTCACCCAAATCAAGAAAAACAATCCTATTGGATGAAAATAGTTACAGGAAGATGCTTTAAAAGAGGCCCGAAATATATAAAACGAAAGGATGAAGAAAAACCAGCGGAATGTTGACAACTGAAAGTGATTGTAGAAAGGATAAACGACAACGCAGAAAGCTGATCATTTCTCTCGAAAATAAGTGTTGTACTTACAGAAGCAGAAACGGATTACAAGCTAGCACTAGGTCCTTTATAACAGAATAGAGACAGAGAGCTAAGGAATTTTAAAATTCCATCTATCGACATTTTTTTTGTGATCAGCATTCCATCTATCGTCATAACTTTAAATTTCAAATTCCTTATTTTAAAGAATGAAAAACTTTGCTACTTTAAAATTAAATGTCCAAACCAAATGAGGACTTCGGGGTTAAAAACTTAATTGGCCCTTTAAATCTGCATTCCCTTCTTAAAATTTCCTATCCAAACACATTACTGTAAATCAAAGTTTGAATCTTAACTCACTTGCAAGTTTATACAAAAACATAGCAGACAGTAAATCATTAATTAAAATACGGAAAAAAATACAAAGAGTCAGAAGATTAAAATAACACAACATAACCAAAATTGTCATCAACAATGATAACAAATAGCTCATAAATAACATATCAATCAATAAATATAAAATTTCTACATGTTAAAAGCACACTGAATGTTCACCATCAGTGCAGCAAATACATTCAAACAAATGGGGGAGAAAGGAAAGAAAAATTAGAATAAACTGGTTTAGCTTTTTACCCTTAAGCAAATACATTCACATCATAGTATTCTACCCTTAAGCAACTGTAGTGAGAAAGCTGATAGAAACCAACTGGTATAGAAAGATGAACTGAACTTTATTCAACGAAAGTGACACTTAGTTACCAACTACACTAGAACATAGTGAAATTGAATGAGTACAAAGGTCCCCTTCCAAGATTTGTTGAGAGCTTGGCCTCTCCCTGCCTAACCATCTTCTATCTTCCCTCCTCTCTCGTTTTTTCCCCTATCCTCTATTTTTCTCCCCTGACCAGTTACTGCCTAGAGGCAGTTATGCTTGCCCCTGAAAAGAACTGCTACAACTGAATAAAAAACTGCTACCTGTTTAATAACTGCCAGAACAGTTCAATCCTAATTCAGGACCTAATTTCTAGTTCTCCTCTTATAATATTTATTTATAAGAGGCCTAACAGAAGCATTTGAAAAGCCAAAACATTTCACATTATCAATTTGCTGTTAAATATGTCAATAGTGAGATATCCATGTGCAATAATTGGAATGCTTGATGGATGTTAAATGCTTAGCTTTCCATGTGGATGGGTTATACTGTTTTTAGTCATGAGTAATTTGCAGGATAAACCACATATACATGCAGAATGAGAAACACACTTACCATACTGTGTGTCTCCAAGCTTCTCATAATACTTGTTACCGAATTTATCAACACCAACAAGCGTTGCCCCAATATTGTGGATCTTGGTTTGCCTTTATAAAATTAAAAACGTAATTAGATTGGAAGAGGAAAAATATTAGTAACACAAGAGAGTTAAGATCTCATGGTGAAAAGTACCAATGCAAAGAGGACATACATCATTTTGAAAAAAGCCACATACAATTAAAATAAATCTAAATCTAATTGCAATGAACATACAGACCACTCAACTCGACCTAGAATAAAAAACGTCTATATCTAAAGCTCTTCTCCTTTTATCTATAAGAGGGACATTTGAAGATACAAAACTAATGTGTATATGTTTTTTGACACACTCTTGTCCTTCTCGTACTCCACCCTGAATGATAGGAAATGCACCTTCAATTGCACCCAGTACTCAACTATATCTTTCTACACTTTATATATTTATGAAGCATTAGGAAAGACCGCGACCCAAAACACAGTGAAAGACATCCAATCATCAAATGAGAAGTCATAATTTGGCATTCAAAGAGAGTGGGTAATGGAATGAAAATGAAAAGATCAAGAAAAGCAATTGACTACTTACAAGAGATTTCCATCCGGAAGGCATCTCCTGAAAATCCAAATCATAACAGAAAAAATATCAGCACACCACGAATGCACAACCTTCGAGTATCGATACATACATCTACATTGTTCACGGAATCAAAGAAACCCTAAACAACATAAAAGATATCAACGCGGCACAAATGCACTACAAAGTTCCTTTGACAATCGCAACACTGAATTAACAAAAAGCTGTTAAATGAAATCTCAGTTTCATTTCATCTCCTAAATTGCATTTTCCGGAGAAAGAGAAATCGAAAGGCAGTGGCAAATTAATACAAAGAGGACGAAATCGGTTGAGTAACAGAAATAAGAAACCAAATGCAAATGATCGAAATTGAAAGTGAAAAAAACGATGAGATTGGTAAAATATCCAATGTTAGGGGAAATTTAAAAGCGAAAGAGAAAGGAACAAACAGGTAGCCTTCATCCTTAAGCTCTCTGAGAAAAGTACCGAAACCCTTTTCTCTGATCGATTTCAGAACATTCTTCACCACCGAAGCCATGTCGCTCTTCTTCTTCTTCTTCCTTTTGGGCTATTGCTAAGGCTGCGTTTGGTAACACCAAATAGAAATAACATATAAATCACGGTTAAGAAAGAGAAGCTATAAATAATCCAGAATCTAGAGGAAGGAAAGAAAATACTGATTTTAAATTGTGTTTGATTATTTCATCAATAAATTAATTGTTATTAGCAAACAATTTTATTTTTTATAAAATTTTAAAATTATTCAATTAGATTTCACTCTAGCCAAATTGACTACGCTTTTACAAAGAAAAAGTTTTAACTATTTTGGAAATTTTTTTAATAATGCTACGTAGAATAACTTCTTTTGTTTAATTTATTATGAATAATTTAACTTGTAATAATATAAGGTTATTTTTTATTATTGTTGATATTTTGAGAATTATGAAAATCGAACTCAAAGTTGGGATTGTATTATTGCACCGAGGGATAGCATGCCAACTGCTCTAAGAATACAAATAACGTTGAAAAATTACCATAAATTACAATACTTTTAAGAATTATTTTCAATAATAAATAACTCTTCCTTGATCACAACCTATGATGTACCGATATTTCAATCTGAGTAAAGTATCCGTATCTGACACGTATCGTGTTCGATACTTTAGGATACTCTAATGATACTTATCAATGAAGTATCTAATTTATAAAATAGTAGTACACTATAATAAAATTTTTGAATAGTGATCAAAATTAATGACAAAAAATAATTAGTCACTATATCGTGACCAAATTGATAACTAAAATAGTTCCAACAAATTATAATCAGTTTCTAAATTGATAATTAAAATAGTTTCAATGATGAATTGGTTTTTAAATTGGTCACCGACATTAGCTACAAGGTTTTGACTACCAAAATAATTGGTCTCTAATTGAAAATTTTGGATTCATACTGTCGGGGGTTTCACTGGGGAGAACAACACCAATGAGATCTGAGCCTAACCACATAAGACACTGACACCACTCTCAACCCAAAACCTTAAGGCAATGGGTTTATGGGTCTTTATTCTTATATAGTGCTCTACTTTCTCATTTCTGGTCAATGTGGGACTTAGACTCACACTTGTATTCCTAACAATCTCCCCCTCAAGGGTGAGTCCCTTCAACCACATTGGTACACCCCCCTCCAGCGGAAGCTGCCCAACCACGAGTACTCCTTTTCTGTCCTTTTTTGTACCGCCGTTATTCTTAACGGGACACGCTTTACCTGGAACCCTTACCTGGGACCTTTTGCCAGGAAGACTTTCGATACTAGGACCATACTGTACTCGTCTGAGCCGGTATTAACCATCGGCTCTGATACCACTTGTCAGGTTTTACAGAGGGGGTTTCACTGGAGAGAACAACACCAATGAGATCTGAGCCTAACCACATAAGACACTGACACCACTCTCAACCCAAAACCTTAAGGCAATGGGTTTATGGGTCTTTAT
>Ga0214544_1001206_pt1 | contig 52651 bp, 26 predicted proteins | sample CNSS3metaG_FD_160074 | JGI IMG/M metagenome (GOLD analysis project Ga0214544, IMG submission 160074) | Root nodule microbial communities from cowpea collected in UCLA plant growth center, Los Angeles, California, USA - CNSS3 | ecosystem: Host-associated > Plants > Roots > Nodule | place: USA...
AGATTCTTCACTAGAGTCCACTCCAAGACGAGTAAGATCTTTGGTAGACATATACGAAACCTGCAATATGGCCATGATTGAGCCTAACTGCTATGAGGAAGCATCAAAGCAAGAAGTATGGGTCAAGTCTATGGAAGAAGAGGTTAAAATGATTGAGAAGAATAACATTTGGAAGCTCGTAAACTGTCCTCATGGAAAATACATCATTGGAGTGAAATGGGTATATAAAACAAAGCTCAATCCTGATGGAACTATACAAAAGCACAAGGCCAGATTGGTTGCAAAAGGATACTCACAACAACTAGGAATCGACTACAATGAGACATTTGCTCCAGTTGCACGACTAGATACAATAAGAGCTCTAATAGCCATAGCAGCACAAAAAGGATGGAACATCTATCAACTAGATGTCAAATCAGCCTTCCTAAATGGAGTGCTCGAAGAAGAGATTTATGTTGAACAACCTCAAGGCTTCATTAATAAAGGCAATGAAGGCAAAGTACTAAGACTAAAAAAAGCCTTACACGGCTTGAAGCAAGCTCCTCGAGCATGGTATAGCAAGATTGATCAATACTTCATCGATCAAGGATTCAAGAGGAGCAAAAGTGAGCCAACACTATATATTAAAGCACAAGGTCAGTATCACCTCATTGTCTCCTTATATGTCGATGATCTTATCTATACAGGAAACAATTTGGAGATGATGAAAGAATTTAAAGAAGACATGATGAAGACATTTGAGATGACCGACCTTGGGTTGATGAACTATTTCCTCGGTATAGAGGTGAAACAACAAGAAGACGACATATTTATCTCTCAAAAGAAATATATTGAAGCCCTATTGAAGAAGTTCAAGATGTATGATTGTAAACCTGTCGCTACTCCATTGGTGGTAAATGAGAAACTACAAAAAGATGATGGAGCACAAGAAACAGATGCATCACGCTACAGAAGTTTGATTGGAAGTCTCTTATATCTCACAGCCACAAGACCAGACATTATGTATGCCACAAGTCTTCTATCAAGATTCATGCAAAAGCCAAGTCAGATTCATTATGGAGTAGGGAAAAGAATTTTAAGATATCTACAAGGCACAAAGGAGTTTGGAATATGGTACAAAACCATGACTAACTCAAGGATCATTGGCTACACCGATAGTGATTGGGCAGGATTAATAGATGACATGAAGAGCACCTCAGTCTATGATTTCTCGCTTGGATCGGGAATATTCTCTTGGGCCTCAAAGAAGCAAGCCACAGTTGCACAATCAACCGCTGAAGCAAAATATGTGGCAGCAGCTGAAGCAACAAGTCAAGCTATATGGCTTCGAAGAATACTCAAAAATATGGGAGAAAAACAAAGTGGCCCTACTACAATTAATTGCGACAATAAGTCAACTATTGCAATGATAAAGAACCCAGTGCATCACAGTCGAACAAAACATATAGCAGTTAAATACCACTTCATCAGAGAAGTGGAAACAAATATGAAGATACGACTTGAGTACTGCCCGACAAAAGATCAAATTGCAGATATTTTCACAAAGGCCTTACCAAGACCAAGGTTTGAACTACTATGCGCTATGCTTGGAGTTACCGAATTTGCATCAAGGAGGAGTATTAAAGTATAATGCAAATTCTAGAACAATCTAGAAAAATCTAAGATAGAGTTATTGAAATGTAATGAAACTTCTAGAGTATTGGAGAAAAGCTTAGTATTGGAGAAAAGCTTAGAATAGGAAGAAAAATCAAGAACATTCTACTATGTAGAAAAATCTAGAACTATTTGCTCAAGTTCTAGCTAGAAGTTTCTAGAATAATCTATGGGTCTATAAATACCCCATGTATCCTACCATTTGCAACAAGAAGAACAACTAACACAACATCCAATACAACTACTCTCAACTACAAGATACATTTCTCCAACTACTACTTTCACACTCTACTATCTACACATTTTCTCTATCCCTTCAACTATCCCCTTCACAACCTCAAAATACTAACAATTTTGTTCCGTTGTGTCTGTACATAGATTGCCATGCTGACAAAGCTGTGTGGAAGAGGATCCTGTATTACCTCCTGACATGAAGCAAGTTGTGATTTCCCTCTCACAAATCCTGTTGTCTTCTACTGAGTGGGGAGCCACTCTTGCTGGAAATAGCCAGGTATTCAGTGCTCTTGTCCAAGGAAGATAATTTACACACCAATGTCATCATTTCCTCCCACTACTTTATTATCTTCCCCTCTCCCTTTACCATAGAAATATAATAAAATATGAGCTAAGACTTCACATGGAACAGATGGGTCAATTGTATTTTACAAGATAGTTTTGAAAATTAAAATATGTTGTGATGGAGTTGAGAAATGATTTCTTTGCACTCTGATTGTAATTTCATTAATATACATATGTGTACTCATTGATTACTTGCATTTTTTATACCCTTCACAATGGCCAGATAAGGCAAGGCGTGATGCAATTCCCACATTTTATGGTTGTAATGTAAGATTTGTCCAAAAATGTTGCTTCATGTTGAATCCCCGCTAGAACAAGGAGTCTTTTCATGCTCCCAAATACATGTTATTTTCTCTCGAGATAATAATAATATTTCAAGGTTTTGAAGTAGTTATTGTTTTTAATATGGTAATGGTATACATGTGGATGTTTCTATATGAAATTACAATACAGACAAAATCAAAGGTAGTAGAACCAGTGTTTGTAGCTAGCTCAACATATAAAACACTTGATTCCATTTATTTAATTTAAGTACTAATTTTCATAATTTAATTTTTAGGTATTAATATTAGTAAAATTAAAAAAAATATTTATAAATTATTTTATAATTTAAAAATAATTTAAAACAAAATTATATATTTTTAAAATTTTATTATAAATTTTATTTGTGAAATTTCTTGTAATTGCAATTAACAAAACAATATTTGTGAGGGATTAGCTATAGGTTAGGGACACTAGAGTTGCAACAAACTAGCTACGAATTAGTGTCAATAAAATTCCGATAAATTAGCTACAGAAACGATAACAAAATTGTGACAACAAATTTGCGATAAATTAGCTACGAATTAGCAACAACAAATTTGCGATAAATTAGCTACAAATTTATGAGAGCAAAGTTGGGAGAAGATAACTATGAATTAGCAAGAACAAATTTGCGACAAATTAACTATGGATTAGCGAGAAAAAAAAATGCGACAAATTGGCTACGAATTAGTGAGAGAAAAATTGCGCCAAATTGGCTACGAATTAGCGAGAGAAAAATTGCGACAAATTAACTACGAATTAGTGAGAGAAAAGTTGCGATAAATTAGTTACGAATTACCAAGATAAATGTTGCGACAAATTAGCTACGAATTAGCTAGAAATTCTAAAACTTTACCACTTCATTTTAACGAGGAACTAGCGAGGGATTAGGGACGAATTAGCTACGAAATAGCGAGAGATTATATCCTTCTCTAGTTAGCTACCTGGATTTAACTACGAAACATTTCCTAGCAATTTCATAATTATTCTGTAGCAAAAGTTGTTAGCGAAGAATTAGCTGCGGATTAGGTAAGAATTTTGTCGTAGCTAATATGCAATTTTTTTGTAGTATATTAACTCTATTTAAAAATAAAATAGAAACTTAGTTGAGTAAAACATATATAAGAACAAAAATGAATCATAGAACTAAATATAGAGTAAATTATTAATTAAACCTTTAAAAAACATGGAATGCAATACAATGCATCTAATATGCTTGACATAGCAAAATATATATTTCTCCCATTTTTATCATAATCAGCAAAGGGTACAATTTAGTCCATCATTTTACAACAATGAAGGTGATGGTATAGGTGGTGTTTTCAATATAGAAGGTGATGTTGTGGGTAGGGATAGAGTAGAAGGTTACACCGTAAATGCTCTAAGTAGTTCTGTTATTAACTCTTGAAGTTATGACAAAAATATTGCTACAAAATTAATCATTATATTTTGCTTTGTTCCATCTCAAGTAACTAATTAAGATAAAGCCTTTTGTGTTGTTCTTTGATGGTTTCTTGGATTGCCAATTGAATCAAGTCTAATATGTTTGTAGATGTTACACGAACTAGAATCATTGGTATGAGTGTTGAGCCTTGTGATTTAGAGGAAGGAGCATCAAATAACTGCAAGTCTTGCACATGATTTGTAACAACAATATCTTCCACTTGAGCTAGAGTGTATGTTTCATCTTTGGTTTTAGCTTCTCCAATAGTGTTTACATCAACTTTAGCTTTTGAATCAACTTTCATTTTCACTTCATCTTTGACCTTCTGAATAGTTAGCTTCTGATACTCCTTCAGTATTTTCCTATCATGCTTATTAGCTAGATGTTTGACATTTAAAGAAGCTTTTTTCATATCTTTTTTTACAAGAGCTTATAATCTAAGGAGATACCAAATAATAACCTTGGACAACTACACCTTAGGGTTCTTATGAAGCTCCTACCATAGATAGAAACTAAATTCCTAGAGGAAAAAGGTGGTAGCTTTGTTGTGCAAGTATGTCTCAACTAGTAGAAAAATACATAGATTTATCAATGCAACCATGTAGTTCTTAATATGAGAAGACGTTTAAGACGATGTATTCTTCAAATAATTAGTCAGTAATGTATGAAACATGTGCAATTGTTTAATGTGTTGGTTGAGGCATAATAATCTCAAACCCTTCTTCTTCCACTTATTTGAGCTTTTTCAAATTCATTAGTGGAAGGTGAAGGTACATGGAATTATGACAAGTCTTTGCACCGAATAATTTTGACCATTTTCCTTAGCTTATTTTGTTCTCCATGAATCGACTTTGACTTTACAATTTAAAATAACCACTAAAAATAAAACGTAAGTTTTGAAAGAATAATATATAACCAAATGTTAAATAATTTGGTACTATTAACACAATTGTAGATCTTCTACTCTAACGAGTTTAACTTGGAATTGGCAATAATGCAAAACTAACTTTTTATGACAAATTATTATGCCAACCATAATCCATCTGACATAATAAGTGACATGGTAGCAAAATTATAAATATAACAAGACTTTCTGTGTCAGTCATGACTACAATCGACATAAAAATAAGGGGGGTGGTAATTTTGTAATAAAGTAGAAGAATTTCTATGTCGATTAATAACATGTTTAATTTCCTTCTTCACCCAGCATTCTTGTGTTGCACTCAGACTTTCCTCTTCTAGCTCTCGCAACTCTTTCGTTTGGTAAGTGCGTGTTTTCCTCTCATTTAGGTTTTCTTCATTCATATTGAGATCAATGTAGGTGTAATAATGTTCTTATTATGTTTGTTGTGTTTGCTATGTCGGTGCCTAAGTCCCAAACCTCCTTGGCAAAGAAGTAGGCGACGAGAGTGGTATTGGAGGCAAAGAAAGGGGTGGTGAGAATGCAGACCTTGTAGATGAAAACGAAGAGGCAGAGAAAGTGAAATAGGGAGTGAATGATAACGACGGTGAGCATGGGGATGGGGTAAAGCATGTTGCCTATGAAGAGGCGCGTGATGAAGGCAAGGACGTAGATGAGGATGGGTGTGGCGTTATGGGTGAGGAGTTCCTGCTGCTTGGTCTTGAGCTTTAAGGTTTTGGGAGCAAGCCGAAGTTGATGGAAGGTTTGAGAGAGAAAGTGGGACTTTCTATGTCGGTTGTGCAATAACCAACATAGAAAGTGGAAAAATTTATATGCCAATTGTATCTATGTTAGTTCTAGAACCGACATAAAAATCCATTTTTAACTAGAGCATAGGAAGTCTTCGTTGCGCTAGTGTGGCATTAGAAAAGACACATTCTTAAGAAAAATAAGATACTAAAAACACATGTTTAATAGGTTTTATCCATGAGTGATAATAAATAAATGGAAGGGTCCTTATTAGGAGTATTATTTATGACATAACCCATTTGTGGTCCATGTTCATTATTTATGACAAAACTTGTGTCCTTATTAGGAGTATTATATAGGATAAACGAAAGCATGTGAAGGATTGTTGATTTATAAACGAGTGTTTATGATTAATCGTACTAAACCAAAGGGTATTTGAAGAACATTCTAGGTGTAGAAAAAGAAAGGAGCAAATTGAATACAAAGAACCTACGGAGAGAATTATTACATTTGCAATTCATTTATTGTTTAATCGACTCTATAAATTTGTAATAAAGGGGTGAGTTGAGAGTCTATATGTTTTTGGTTGTACTCTTCTAAAACACATAAGCACACATTAAATGTTGTTTGTCTAATTTGAAAATTGTTCATTCTTAGGAATGGTAAGTAGCAACCAAAGACGTTATTGCATTTCTAATTACTACAAGTTTAAACATGACTAAATGGATTTAGTACTTAAAGGTGGTCATGGATTGGTCTATTCAAAATTCAGTTTAGATTTAATTTAAATCCAAAAAATAGATTGGATCTATAATCTAGATACATTTTAATTAGATTAATTAAATTTATACTTTTTTAATCCAATTTAAAATTTGATTAAATCTAGATTAAAACCACTATTTTAATTAGATTAAATATAGTGAGATCAATTCAATATACCCGACTATTAGGTCTATTAGACATGGGTTGCGCCAACTCGCTTTTACCTAGACCCAACGTATCTCGTGTTAACCTAGGTCAAGTTCACTCGGCTTGACTTGGCTCCATCCAAGTCTGGGCTGACTTGAATTAACTCGGATTAACTTGTGATTGTGTTGACTCAACTCGACTTGGGACCATGCTGACTTGACTCAAACTTGGTCTAGAATGACTAAACTAGACCATACACCTAGGAATACTTGGTTCAACCCTTCGTTCAAGCTAACTATTCTCGAACTTTGGCTTGAGTTGACTCGTCTTAACCTTTGATATGCATTTACTCTTTTTGACCTCTGATCGGTAAAGACTCGCCACGAGATGTAACATAGAATAACTCATCTTAACCTCCGGTCTGAGATGACTTGGCTCAACCTTTGACCTTGGATGACTTGACTCAACCTTTATCCAAGGTCGACTACGCTCGACCCTTGTTTCGTGCTGACTTGGCTCTACCATTAACTTAAGCCAATTCAGCTCGACCTTCAACCTAGATCGACTCAGAATCTTTTGTCCAAGCTGACTTAGCTTGACCTTTGGCCTGACTTGACCTTCAATTGGAGTCGACTTTGCTCAACTTTCGCGTAAGGTCAACTCTACTTAGCCTTCGACTCTAGCAGATTCCTCTCGACCTTCAATCTAGGCCAACTCTTCTTCACCTTCATGATGTGGCAACTTGGCTCAACTTTAACCTTTGTTGAGTATTCTCTAGCCTAGGCTGAATCAACTTGATTCTTTAGCCTGAGATGACTCATCTCAATTCTTTGACTAGGGTCAACACATTTCAACCATCATATTGGGCTAAATCAACTCAAAGCTTGACCTGACTCGACTCGATCTTTGGACCCAAGTCAACTTGACTGGACATTAGGCATGGGCAGACACGTCTTGACCTATGGCCAATGTCAACTCGTTATATTTTTTAACGTAGACAATTGATTTCAATTTTTTTTGCTTGGACTGACTTGGTTTGACCTTTCGGTATGAGCTGACTTAGCTTGACCTTTCGGTCTAGGCTGACTAGACTCGATCTCCATCCTGCATAAACTCATCTTGACCTTCGATCCAGGAAAACTTTGCTCAAATTAGGCCAATTTGACTTTACTTGAGCCAATTTTCCTCGACCTTACTTGCATCAGCAAGGGTAAATTTTATAAATTAATGCATATGTATGTAAAATTTAATTGTTATTAATATTATGTTAACTTGTAAAGAGCCTTTGGTAGCTAATAGTAAGGAGTCAATGCTATTTTGTAAGGAGCCGCAGACACTGGACCTATTCTAGGGATTAGATCAATAGAAAATCTATGTCCCTACTTGGTGGTAGTTCAGGAATTTCATCTAGAAACATGTTAGTGTACTCATCTACCACTGGTATACTTCTAATATGCATCTTTTATGCTTTTCTTTTTAGTCTGAGTGACTATCACGAAGCAAGTGGCTCCTCCTTTCATCTCTCTCATGGCCTATTGTTTCGATATCAGGCCTACTCCTTCCATTTTAGGGAACACTACTCTGCGCCGTCCACAATCAATCACAACATGGTTGATAGAAATCCAATCCATTCCCAATATTACATTTAGACCCTCTAGAAGCAAGCATACAAGATTCAACTTGAATTTTTGGCCCTCTACTTCCACTGTGCATCCAATACAGGCAGAACTTGTTGAAACTTGTCCAGACGTTGGGGTTAAGAATATTAACTTGCACCCTAAATCACGAGTCAACAATATCAGTTTCTTCACGCAGTCGTGAGATATGAAGGAGTGTGTAACTCCTGAATCAAACAATACCAACACACCGTTACCCAACTATAAACAATAGTCCAGTGTGAGGTTACCTGACCAGATGGCTTCAGTGCTAGTCATGGCAAATACTCAGCTCGCAGCTCTAGGTCTCTCTATGGAATGTAGCTGAGGTCGTGGTCCAGAAGTCGTCTTCTTATTAGAACATTTGTTAGTAAAATGTCCTGGCTGATCAAGAGCATAGCACTTGCGGGTGCTAGCACTTCCTCCTACGCTGCCTGCTATTTTAAGGCAATCCCTTCACAATTTTAACACTGGAACTTCTGTGAGGACGTCTAGGGTCGACTGTAGGGCTTCTTCTGTTGTCTATCCTCTACATTGTTCTTCTGGGGTCGACTAACCCGACTAGGTCCCATCTTCAATTGCTTGACACTCTTGGCTTGTTCCACCAAGACAAGAAACTCACGAACTCTCAACAATATAATGAATTGACGCAGCTCATGTTTCAAGCTACCTTCAAACTTCCTACAATGTCATTCTTCTATGACTGCCTACTAGTAATACCTCGCTAGATACTTGAATCGGTCCACATATGCCTGCACCGACATGTTCCCCTACTGCAAGGAAAGGAACTCAGCTTCTCGCTCATGTTTAGCATTGTCGGGAAAGTACTTCTTCATGAACCTTTTCCGAAAATTTGCCCTGGTCACCTCCTCAGTCCAGGTCTACATCTGCTGTTGTATCCCCAGAAACCAATATTCAGTGTCAGTCACCAACAAGAAGATGACAAAAGTGAGTTTCTGTGTAAGACCTGGGAAAATTAAATAAATAAATAAGTATTTATTTAATTAATGCGACAACGGGAATTCCTAAGTTATTTACTGTGGAGAGAAAAGACAAGGAACAATGGTAGCTTAAGTGGTAGAGCATGTTGACGGTGTGGGGAGGACTTGGGTTTTAGTCTTGTGAATGCCATTTGTGGGTTATTTTTATTATTTAATTATTTTGCATACAAGCATGGTGATGGGATAAGAGGTTATAAGACATGGTACGCATGAAATGTCAAGAAACATGAATTAATTGAATGGTTATGCATCGACTTGACAATGGCATGGTTGTGTGTCCGAACCTTGGTAGACATGAATGAAGTTTACTTTTTGCTAAAATTATTTTTGGCATGGATGAGAAGGGTCAGAAACCCTAGCTGTCAGAGAAGGTAGAGAGGTTGAGAAACCACCAAGTAATGGAGAGTTGATGTACATTAACTCCTCCTTAATGGATTTTTCGTTTTGGCTAATGAGGCCAATGATGGAGGAAAGGGGTGAGAGTAGGGTCCTGGTTAAGGCATTTTCGTGTGGCTAGCAAAAGGGAGTTGGAGAACCTTAAAACAACACCGAGGATAGTGTCAGAAGGTTGAAATGAGTGCTCAAGGACGAAGATCAAAGGGTAGATCAATTGTCAAACATGGAAGGACTCTAAAAGCACTTTTGGAGCGGGAAATTCAGGTTAAGGGAGCTGCATCTCGTGTTTTCAATTTTGATGAATGATTCTGTGCAGTATGTATGTCTGTGGTTCAATTTCTGCGTATATTGTTCGTGTTTCTAGAATTTTCCAAAAACCGCCTAGCAGTCATGTGAGACCCGTCAGGCGACGCATGCTCCAGACCCAGTCTTCTAGGTTTTTTGTTAAGAACCGCCTAGCGGTGAAGAGCTGTCGCTAGACGATGCGCGTGGTGTTCTATTCACAAAAAATGCTATTTTTCGTAATTTTCACGGAGCAGGTATCGTCGGACGCTGCTTTTGTACAGCCAGATGCCAGGTTCCTGATTTTTGTGTGCTAGGTGCCACCGTTTTTCTAGTTTGTGCAGTTTTCGTAAAACTATATTTCTCGATTCATTAACCGTCTTATTTAGGTGAAATTAGAGGGTTGTTGCTTTATATTTGATTTGAGCATGTGTTATTCATAGGTTGAAAATGTCTACCAGTAATGTCTTCGCTATAATTCTATGAATCTTTTATGAATGTGAAATTAAGGTTCATTTTGGGATTGGGGGATGAATGAACATGATCGGAGATATGATAATTTATGTGTTATTTTCATGATATTAATGGTACTGGAACCAACATGAACTCTCCTAATGGCATGTAATTATATAAATGTGTTAATAATCTATAAAAATGGGAAGAATTGCATGGTTAGGGTTCGCGCAGGTGCAGAAATCTGGGCAAGAACCCAGATTATGTATGCACCGCTTGGCGGCGCATGAACTACCGCCAGGCGACACATCAGGGTAGTGGGTGTTCTAAGCTGATTCTGTGAATTGGTGTGATTTAGGGTCATCAGGTGATGATATGCGTAAGCTAGGAAAATGACAAATCCAGTATAAAGAGACTGTGTATAAGTAAGACCTCTAATTATATATGCGTAGGTGTGATGATTGGTATCAATTGCATGAAAAAGTAAAGGTTTATTTGATTGGGATGTGGTGAGGTTGTAAGACTCGAGAAATTTAAATAATTAATTAAATAATTATTTAATCAATGCGGGTAGTAGGAGTCTTTAAGGCAATTAATGCGGGGTGTTATGATGTGGAAAGATACTAGCTTAAGTGGTTGAGAGTACTTTGATTGTTTGAGAGGACTTGGGTTTGAGTCCTATGTATGCCAATTGTGTGTTATTTTAATTTGTGCATTATTTTATTGATATATTTGAATGTGAGTAGTGATAATGTAATCCTAAAATTATAGAAATTATCATGAAACCTGATTGGTTGAATTGGTTGTGCACTTGCTTTTTCATTGAACGGTTATGGGTTCAAACCTTGCTAAGAACGAATTTACTCTCTTTTTGCCTAATTTTCGTTTGTTATGGATATGAAAGGTTTTAGGAACCCTAGCAGCCAAGAGAGGCAGCTTGGGGGGCTGGAAATCATTCTGTTAATGAATATTGAATACCCATTAAACTAAATTATAATCAAATTTCGCTTTAATGGGTTAAATGGGTAATTAAGAGAACATTAACATTGAGAGAGAGAGAGAGAAATTAGAGAGAGTGAGGCCTGGAATTTTCATGTGAACCATTGGGTAAAGGAGTTATAGCAGACTGGTGCTGGCTGTAGAGAGAATTGGGAGTGAAAGCCATTTTTGAAGGAGTAAAGGTTAGGAGAGTTTTGGGTTGAAGGACATCCCTCCAAATTTGAATTTGAGCAAGGATTCCAAGTAAGGGGAGCTGTTTAAGTTGGTTTTATTTGAATATAATATATCGTGCCATGTATGATCGAAACTGCATGAAATTCCTTGTCATTTACCCTGATTTTTGTAGGTTTCTGGGTTTTACCCAGAAATCGCCTGGTGGCTCACCCCCTACCGCTAGGCGACGTGTTATTTCTGCGTAGTTTTCTGGGTTCGTTCTTGAACTGCTTGGCGGTGAAACTGAACCGCCAAGCGATACATGGTGGGGGTCACTATTTTATTGCATTTTTAGCAAATTGGGATGTATCGATCTCCAAGGTACTCCTATGTATGTATGATTGTGAAATTCTATGTTGTTGCTAGTATTGTGATGTTTGCGAATTATAATGTGTGGGTGTAAACAACTAAATTACGTTCAAATCAAGGAACTCCATAAAATTCTGGTTTTAGGGTATGAGGATATAAGTGAAGGGTTCATGATGCGTAAAGTTCAATAGGAATCGGGATTTGAGTTGATAAAAATTTTGATGGGTCGTTGTGTATTATTGAAATTGAATTGGGATCGAATTATGGAAAAATTCGGGGTAGTCGTAAGTGCAGAAAAGGGAGTTTCTAAACCAGAACCTGATACGCCGCCTGGCGGTAAGTCACGCGCTGCCAAGCGATGACGAGAGTAGAGGTAAAGTTTGTGGTTAGAGTGGACGAGTCGCGTGGGAGACTCTTGTGAAAGGATGGAAACAAAATTTAGAAAAAAAATATATGAAACTGGAAGAGAATAGGGTACTAGAATCTCTTGTGATTGAGACAATAAGAGAATTAGATAGTGTGGATTATTGGAGGTAAATTGGTGAGGAATATCAATTTTGCGTTAGTGGTCTAACAGTGGATATGAGTTGTCATAGAGGTGGAATATCATTAAGGAAATGTTTGAGAAATTAAATGCCTTAAGGTGGGAATTGGTGGGTGTATTCCATGATGGGAAGGATGGATAGGAAGGCCAATTAGATAAGATATGTACATGCTGTTGAAATGCAGGAAATGGTCAATGGGGTTGGTGATCAGAGTTGGTGACTTGGGCTAGTATATGAGAGTGCTTTGTGATGTTATTCTAGTCAGTTTGGGTATAAATTGATAAATATGGTTGTATGATAAGATGAAATTGTAAAAGAGGTGTCCATGTGCCAGGGGTTAACCAATAATTAAGGATATGTGACAAGGTTTTGGGATGAATTGGATTAAGTATAATACGTTTTGGGGTGTTAAAACCAGAACTAGTGTGCTACTGGTATAGCGCCAGGCGGCATAAGTGTGGCCGCCAGGCGATAGGAGCTACAGGGAGGGTTCTGCAACGAACGGTGTCTGGCAGCAAGGTGGGTTATGCCAGGTGATAGACGCACAACAGTGGGTCTGTGAGAGACTGACGCTTGGCGACAAGTGGTGACCCGCCAAGTGATAACGGAGAAGCAAGTGTTTTGTTCGTGGACTTGGCGCCTCACGACGAGGCTTGTACCGCCAGGGGGTCTACACTAAATTTTAGCCTGGTTGCGCCAGGCGATAACGTTGTAGTTGTGACTTGTGTAAGTTTCTTTTAAACGGTGATGTTATACTTGGATTAGGGGATGTTGTGCCATGAGCGGGTAGGTTCATGAATGGTGGTGAACATTTGATAATATGAGCGGGGAGGTTCATATCCGGTTACTCTCGTGTGGGGATATGAGCGAGGTAGGTTCGTATGTACTGTGCTCACACTTGAGAGATGTTGCGTGCGGGGAGGTACGTAGCTGGTGAATCACATGTGTTGGACTATGGATGGGCAGGTCCGTAGAGCAGCACTACAAGCGGGGAGGTTCATAGAAGCAGGACCACGAGCGGGCAGGTTCGTGTGAGCATCATAAATCCTGAGTCCAAGGCTAACTACTTGTGTGTTATGAAGGCTGACTACTTGTGTGTTATGAAGGCTGAAAAGCTTTGGGGATTAAGGTCTTGGCCAAGAACTAATTAGGATGAATAAGATGGGTGTCTTGCTTATATTCTGTTATTATATATATTGGTTCTAATTTTATAACCTCACCCTTTCTGTTTGTGATTGGCCATGATCGTGTGATTCGTTACACGGGAGCAGATGATGATACATGTGATGTTGTGGATGCACAAACGACGGATTGAGGGCTAGCTTGGGATTAGAGCTAGGGACTTTATTATGTTTTCATGGTTTTTGTTGGATTTTGGAAATTGTAATACTTTTATTACTACTATTTTGTAATTTTTGGCGCGTTGTTTAACATTTTAAATTTTCCCGCGTTTGGGAATAATAATATTGTGACAAATAAATTTCATTTTCTACATTTATTTTTTTAATTAAGTAAGATTATTTAGGGACGTTACAGAGGTGACTATTTTAGTTACTATGGTTATTTGTATTAGTGATGCATGTAGAAATAAAATGGTAGTAACTTACATGTTGGAAAAGATTAAGTGTATGGTAAAAATGCATATGTTAAGTATGAAATGCTGGTATAACTACAAGAAAATGACTTATTAGTAACCAATTTTAGTGACCAAAAGTTGTTAGTCACTATAGTGACCAATTTAGATACCAATTTACAAAATTAAAATTTATTGGTTAATAAAATAGTCACTAATATAAATAAAAAATTATAATTGGTCACTAAATTTGTCACTAATTACTTAGAGAGTAATTTAGTATCTAAGTTATTTTGGTAGCCAAAACTTAGGTAGCTAATTTTTAGTGACCAGTTTTCTTTGGTAGCCAAAACTATGGTAGCTAGTTTTAAAAACCAATTTAGTGACCAATTATAATTTTTTATTCATAATAGTAACTATTTTAGTAACCAAAGATTTTTTTACTTTGTAAACTTGTATCTAAATTAGTAATTATAGTAACTAATAATTTTTGATAACTGAAATTGGTTACTAATGAAGCATTTTCTTGTAGAAATGAATGTGTGCATTGTTATTCATTTATAAGGACTATGATTGGATGAGTGATATGATTGTTGAATAAGTGAAGTGTTATGTTGGCTGAAATTATAGTTGTGCAAGTATAGGTAATTTATATACAGTTAAATTTATAAGTTGTATTCATGCTTGAACTGTTGGGGGATGTTGAGACCTTGTGGTGGAGTGTTAAACCAGTAGTTGGCACGTTACTAGTATAGCGCTTGGCGGCACACATATGGTCGCCATGCGATAGGAGTACTAGGGAAGTCCTTGGAACGCGTGGCGATAGCCCTTTTGTCAAAGACTTTACTTGTGTTTGGCGCCTGGTGGCAAGAAGGTTCCGCCAGGCGGTCTGCGTTGGAACGTCGCCTGACGGCGCTTAAGCAACGCTAGGCGAGAGCGCAGAGTTTAATGTATTCGTCTGACTTGCGTTTTGTGTGTTGTATTGTGGGACTTGGACAGGGAGATGCTTGTGTCATGAGCGGGGAGGTTCATGGCTGGTGGTGAACACATGATGATATGAGCGGGGAGGTTCATATCCTGATACTCTTGTGTAGGGATACGAGCGAGCATGTTTGTATGTTTCGTACTCACACTTGAGAGATGCTGCGAGCGGGGAGGTTCGTAGCTGGTGGATGACGTGTGTTGGACTACAGGCGGGAAGGTCCGTAGAGTTGTACTACGAACAGGGAGGTTCATAGAGGCAAGACCACGAGTGGGCAGGTTCGTGGGAGCATCGTATACCCTGGGTCCATGGTTAAATTAATTGCTTGTGTGGTGTGGATGTGCGTGGTCTACAATGCTTCAATGATACCTTATAGGTCGTGTCAACACCTAATTTCGTCCGGGTAAATGTATTTGTTTGGTTAAAAAATAATAATAATAATAGTAATATATAATATAATAATAATAATAATAAATAATAAAATAAAATAAAAAATATGTTTTGATTGATGGTAGGTTTTTAAACTTTAATTCTACCGTGGGAAGAAAGAAAAAAGAAGAAAAAAAAAGAAAAAAAACCAAGAAAAGGAGAATCTAATTTATTGTTAATTATCACACTCTTTTCATGAGCCCAAATGTTTTACATATTTTTACCCCCACTGTTTGTTATTTACACTCTTTGCATGACATGTCAAAAAAGGACGGACGTTTCATAATTTATATTTTTAGAGAAGCGTATAATATTAAGAGAAATATTTTTTTTATAATAATTTGAATAAATATCGTGCATTTACACTTATGTGTCTCTTTGCGTTGTCAGTCTGGGAAGATATTATTTTAATTAGAAGCAAATATTCCCGATAATAATGCTTCTAGAGAATGGTACGATTTTAATATTTAGAAGAAAGTATTTCTGGTAATAATTAGAATCAATTATATGAATAATATGTTATGATTTGATCACGATCTTTATGTGACAGAGAATATGATTCTAGTAATTACAGACAATATTTCGTTAATAATTATAATCAATACCGTGGATATTATGCAATGATTTAATAAGACCAATTCCTTCCCCATATATTTTATTATAATTAAATACTAGGATCTCAAGGATACCCCCAAGAGGCCTATATGAGCACAAAATTTCTCTAATGCAAGACACGGAGAAAAAAATCAAAAAAACCCCTCTCCTTTTTATCACAGAGCACACACACAAGATGGGGTCATCTTAAGAGGTAAATTTTCTTTGCTCTTAAGGCTTTTCATGATTCTCCTATAACATCAAATATATGATTGTTTGAATTGTTGTATGATTAAATGTGTTCGGGGTTCTCATGTTAAATGATTTTGGGTTTGTCGTTGATGTGCTCAATCTTTCTCTTTTCCCTTATTTTTATCTTGATAAATAAAAAAGGTTTCTTTCGTAGGCTCAAATTCTCTCTAAACCAAAAAATAATAAAATTATAAAATTATATTATTTCTTTGATATAAATATTGCATACCATGTCAAGTCTCGGACTTGCTTGGTAATCAAAACACTTCTTCGTAGGCTTTTCTTGTTCTTAAAAGGAAATTAATAACAATAAAAAAAATAAAATTATAAAATTATTTTTAATATCATGTCAAATCTCAGATTTGCTTGGTAACTAAATCTTTTATCATGTAGAATCTCGGGTTCTCTTGATATTAATAAAATATACATACATATAAAAATTTAGAAAATTAAAAAAACAAAATAATAATATCAAACAACAAATATTTGTACAAAGAACTACGTTATCCCTGATTTTCTAAACAGAAATTCGTAGGAGCGAAATACAATCCTCGTCGAGCCAAAAAAGTAAAAAAATAATTTTGTTTTAATCTTTAATATTTTTGTATGTGTTTTTTTATTTTTTTTATTTTTTTGGGGAATAACAAATATTCTAAACATCAAAATTCTACTTTTCACACTTAATTAAAGAGGGAACCGTCTGAAGACGGGCGTTGTGGGGTGCTAATACCTTCCCCACACGTAACCGACTCCCGAACCCAAATTTGGTTTCGAAGACCCTTCTTTTAAGGTTTTTTCTATAGTTTTTCATAATAAACTATGGTGGCGACTCCTCTGTACTTTTTTAAATTATTTTCGCCGTCCCGCCGCGATCTCGGTTGCAACAGATGGCGACTCCACTGGGGACATTTTTTAGAGTCGATCCTATTAGTTGAGTGTGCAAAATATATGTTGTTTTTATATATTTGTTTGCCCCTTGTCTTTTGTTTTATTTCATGTATATTTATCTATCTTTATTTGTCTTGATGACATGTTTACTCTTTAATGTCCTCATATGATTATATTGTTAAAATTATTGAACCCTAGGGTAGAAGACAATTGCTATATCTCTTTGGGAATTTTCTGGTTATTTTGCATGTGTGGGTTTGGGTAGCCTTAGGTTGCTCCCTTCACACACTACACATGGTAGGCTAGTGCATTCATTTTAATATTGGAGTCCAATACCCGGACCTGAGTTAGTTATAAGGAATGGAGGTCCAACGATTGTTATGCTAGATCTCGGATCTACTTGACTATTGGGAAGACTTTATCTAGAGTTTGCTTCCTCTTGACATGCCACATCTATTAGGTCGCCTATCGTTGTGGATTATGTCTTGAGGTTGACTTCAGCTCTAGAGACCTGTGAGATAATTTAGAGTTATCCTTAGAAAATCATATAAAAGCCCATAGACCAGAAAATAGATTTTTTATACACCTTCTAGAACACAAAGGGAGCGTGCATTATTTCTTTTTTGTTAATATTCTCTTTTTTTATAAAATTAAGTAGTTAATTTTTAACTATGTCATATTTGCATCAACGTATAAATAAAGGCCTCTTAAAGTGTAAACACACATCTCATGGTATAAGTTAGTTGCATATTCTGCATAAATACATCACATTTTAATCAACATGTCAGGTGAATAAGTGCCATTTGGGGCACAAATATGCATTACATTCATGTTATGTCTTCATTGGTGGAACCATGTTCACAAGTCAAATTCATAGGATGCATTCACATTTTGTCCATATTTGCATATACTTAATTAGTTTTCAAAGGAATCCTACTTTGCATTCACATATCATCTTGCTAGCATATAACATTTACGGATGTGTTGTCATCATTTGCAAACTCATATTATTTGCATTTGACAGTTGGTGGTTAAAAAAATAATGTCTTGATAAAGAAAAAAACACACTTATTTCTGACACCCTTACAGGACTCACGCAATAGTAAAGGAAATGGAGAATCTAGAACAATCTCATGAGACTCTAAAGACTGGTGTGTATTCTATGAAAGAGCAAATGGCTGAAATGATGGGAGCTCTCAACCTAATAAAAAGTAAATTGGAAAGTTCAAATTCCTTCACTGAAGGAGGGGTTTCTTCCTATCTACGGGTTCCTCACCAAGATGAAGTGCAAGCCCAAAATGTCAATACACAGGAAAACACGGGGGCTCAAGTCTTTCCACAATATGGCCTTCCCACAGGCTATGTTCCCCCAACGGCAGAATAATCAGAGGGAGTTCAAGTAATGCCTAGTATTGGGCACATGAACAATGTTGCGCTACGCACAAATATTAAAGAAGATTATGGAAAGGTGGTAGGGTCTTGGGGAACTATTCCATCAAAGGTAAATCGAGTAAAACCTGGAGATGGAAGTCATATCGTGGACTCAGAAGCAATAATGGAAGATGTTAAAGCAAGGGATAAGCTAGATATCCTAGAAGAAAGACTAAGGGTTATTGAAGGAGTGGGGAATTATTGCTTAAGCAATGCTGCAGGATTATGCCTAGTACCAGATGTCGTAATACCAGCAAAATTCCAAGTGCCAGAGTTTGAGAAGTATAGAGGGGCTACCTGCCTCAAAAGTCATTTAACCATGTATTGTAGGAAGATGGCGGCTCATGCTCATGATGATAAAATGTTAATCCACTTCTTTCAAGATAGTTTGGCTGGAATGGCTTGTAACTGGTACATGCACCTTGAGCCTGCTCGTATTCGCTCTTGGAAGAATATGACGGATGCGTTCATAAAGCAATATCAGTATAATCTTGATATGGCTCCTGACAGATTGCAATTACAAGGCATGGAAAAGAAAGAGGTTGAAAGTTTCAAAGAGTATGCTCAACGATGGAGAGAAGTTGCAGCCCAAGTGGAGCCTCCTCTTAGTGATAAGGAAATGGTAACCATGTTTTTAAGCACCTTACAACATCCATTCTATGAACATATGGTAGGAATTGTTTCATATAAATTTTTGATATTGTCATAATCGGAGAAAGAGTTGAGGCTGGGATAAGGAGTGGGAGAATATGCTCATCTATGATAGCCAATATTAATGAATTTGGGTCTCAATCTGGGGAAAAGAAGGAAAGAAAAGCTTACTTTGTTACACAACCCCCATGCAACCTTAATGCTAATCATAATCAGAGTCAAAACCTTAATCAGGCCAATAATCAAAAGCCTTTTACTCCTATTCATGTATCCTATACTGAGTTGTTACCTTGGTTGCTCGAGAAAAAATTAGTGGCTATTTGTCCCATGAAACTGGTACGACCCCCATATCCAAAGAGTTATGATCCAAATGCAAAATGTGGTTACCATGGAGGGGCTATCGGACATTCCACTAAGAGATGTCTAGGTCTTAAACATAAGGTGCAATTTTTAATTGACTCGGGACAGTTGACCTTTGAAGAAGAATCATCCAGCATCAAAGAAAATACTTGAAGATTGATGATATTGTATTTTGAATTATTTTCATGTTACCAATATGGTGATTTTACTCAATTGTATTAGGTTTTCATTTATGAATTTCAAGCACTCAAGGTCTCTGATCTTTTACATGAAGCAAGTCTTATTAAAAGGGTGTCGTGAAAAAAAAACAGAGAGAAAAATAAATGAAGACAAAACGCTAAATTTTGAGTCATTTGTTTTATTGCAAATCATCAAATTCATGTTTTGTTTTTCAAAAATAAAATAATAATAGTAAATGAATAGAAAAGAAAGGAATAATAAAAGATGTCACGCTATAATGTTTTTTAAAAAATATATATATAATTGGTGGATATTTTCTTTTGAAACAAATTGTGCATGCATTGCTTGATAACCTTTGCCTTCCGTCATTCCTAAAATAAAAGGGATATGTCTTAATGACATTGTCTTAGCATAAACATGAGTTTTACATTGTGGTAGATTTGTTGAGTTTTTCTCGCTTGTGTTGGATGGTTATCCCCGAATCCATCAAGGTAAATAAAAATAATAATAATAAAAGAAGAAAGGAGAGGTCCGCTAAACTGAAAACCCAAAAGGGTGGTTTAGGCAAAAATGGATGAAGTGTGATTCGTTTTGATGTCATTGATTTCATTGTAAGATTAAACTTTGTAAAAATAAAGCAGTCAAGATTCAAAATGACGGGTGGCCATATTTCTTCTCCAACAAAATAAGATATCCATTGTACCTTCTTTAGGCCAAAAGCAATACTTTCTTTCAAATTATCCTTTTACAAGGGTTAAGAGCATGATGAGATCACCCAAAGATAGAATTATCAAAATGCACAAAAAGATCAATCAAAAGGTGAAAGAGTGTTAAAATTGAATAAATATTAAAAAAAATGAAATATGAAAAAAGAGTTATAAAGCGGTGGCAATATGAAGGAAAATATACAAAAAAAAAGTTGAAAAATGAGAAAAATGATCAAAGATAACATCATGCTGATAATCCTTGTGTAAAAAATGAAATCCAACAAATATTTTATTTGGGCCTTGGTACCCTTTCTTTCTAAACCCTTTTAACCCCTAACCACATTACAAGCCTAATAAAGTCCACTCTTATTGAAAAATGATTGTTTTGATTTTCATAAAGGTTAATCTGGTGATGAGATAACGTGACTAACGATACAGTAGAAAAAAGATAAAAAGGAAAGTTGAAGGGAAAAATGAAAAAAAAAATGAAGAAAAAAATACCTTGAGTGAAGGGGAGCACCATTTTTAACCAACCAAAAGCAAGCAAAAGAAAAACAAATCACTGGGCAATCCTCTCCATATTCATTACATCTTCTGGACAAAAGTCATACTGCGCTCAAATACTCCTCCTTAGACCAACACTAGGGCAATTTTTTTTTCTTCAAATGAATTCCTCGTCCTTAATTTTCATAGATTCATATCCCTATATACCAAACTAGGACAACGTTGAGTGTCTCACAAGTTTCTCACTCTAACATTCATAAAACTTACCTCTAGAGAGGAGAGTTTGTAAGAAACAACATACTTGCATGGTTGTTCGTCCTCTAAAATCTTCCAAATCTGTCCTTGATACTTTTCACCAACCTGAGTAATCAAGCACGTGTGCACTAGTGTTACAAAGGAAAATGGTCAAGCATTTAAGCATTATTATGAACATTAAACTTTAGAACTTGTGGCATCTCTGTTTTTGGAAAAAGAAAAGAAGAAATTTAAAACACATGGATATGATGATTTCAAAGAAAACAATTTGACTTTGTCAAAAAGAGAGAGAGAGAGAGAGAGAGAGAGAGAGAGAAAAGGAAAATGAAGGAAAAAAAACATGCATCATGCATTCATGCTTTCATGCATATGAGGGTTCCTACACCCCGGCCTCAACATTACTTTGAGCACGAATCATAAACATGCCTCAACATATCACAAAAAAAAAATCCATATTAGAAATATCATAACATTTGTCATCATTGTCTTGTGTCATGCATTTTGAATATTTCAAAGAGTATCATTTGTGTTTTATGAATCGAAACCGTCTTCATTCATATGAGTGGTTGTCGAATCTTTCTTTTTTAAAAAAAAATATGAAAAAATAGTAATATACCTAATGTTAATCATCATGGTTCTCTTGTGTGAGTCAAGGTTTCCACACCTTGCCAAGGTTCCCACACCTTGTTTACATGTGAGTCAAGGTTTCCACACCTTGCCAAGTTTCCTACACCTTGTTTCTATATGAATCAAGGTTCCCACACCTTGCCAAGGTTCCCACACCTTGTTTCCGTGTGAGTCAAGGTTTCCACACCTTGTTTCTATGTGAGTCAAGGTTTCCACACCTTGCCAAGGTTTCTACACCTTGGTTCTATGTGAGTCAAGGTTTTCAAACCTTGCCAAGGTTCCTACACCTTGTTTCTAGGTGAGTCAAGGTTTCCACACCTTGCCAAGGTTTCCACACCTTGTTTTTATGTGAGTCAAGGTTTCCATACCTTGCCAAGGTTCCCACACTTTGTTTCTATATGAGCCAAGGTTTCCACACCTTGCCAAGGTTTCCACACCTTGTTTCTATGTGAGTCAAGGTTTCCACACCTTGCCAAGGTTTCTACACCTTGTTTCTATGTGAGTCAAGGTTCACACACCTTGCCAAGGTTCCCACACCTTGTTTTTATGTGAGTCAAGGTTCTCACACCTTGCTAAGGTTCCTACACCTTGTTTCTATGTGAGTCAAGGTTTCCACACCTTGCCAAGGTTTCTACACCTTGTTTCTATGTGGGCCAAGGTTTCCACACCTTGTTTTCATGTGAGCCAAGGTTCCCACACTTTGTTTCTATGTCAATCAAGGTTTCCACACCTTGTCAAGGTTCCCACACCTTGTTTCTTTGTGAGTCATTCCACACCTTGCCAAGGTTTCCACACCTTGCCAAGGTTTCCACACCTTGCCAAGGTTTCCACACCTTGCCAAGGTTCTCACACCTTGTAGCTACGTCAAGGTTTCTACACCTTGTTTCTAAGTCACTCAAGGTTTCCACACCTTGCCAATGTTTCTACACATTGTTTCTATGCTAGTCAAAGCTTTCACACATTGTCATTTTTTATACACTTTTTTTTTTACGTTAAACAAGGTTCCCAAACCAATTCATCTGAGTCATCTATTTTGCTTCATGTATATAACCTAGGGCAACTTTTTTGATTTCATATCATTTGTCCATCTAAAGATTCAAGTATACACTTATCACATGACTTGCCAAGAACAAATATGAGTCTCTTTAATTCATGCATTCACAAAATTCAATTTTACTTTCACATGTAAAGTCTATATTAGAACCCTCTTCAAAAAATGGTTACAAACTTTCATTTCAATATCGGCCCTCTGCGAGGCAATGGTCAAGCCTAGTGTTTCTTTTGGTATCTCGACCCTTTGCGTGGCAATGGTCGAGCCCAGGTTTTCTTTTGGTATCTCAGCCCTCTACGAGGCAATGGTCGAGCCCAGGTTTTCTTTTGGTATCTCAGCCCTCTGCGAGGCAATGGTCGAGCCTAGGTTTTCTTTTGGTATCTCGGCCCTCTGCGAGGCAATGGTCGAGCCCAGGTTTTCTTTTGGGATCTCGGCCCTCTACGAGGCAATGGTCGAGCCCAGGTTTTCTTTTAGTATCTCGGCCCTCTGTGAGGCAATGGTCGAGCCCAGATTTTCTTTTGGTATCTCGGCCCTCTGCGAGGCAATGGTCGAGCCTAAGTTTTCTTTTTGTAGCTCGACCCTTTGTGAGGCAATGGTCGAGCCCAGGTTTTCTTTTGGTATCTTACTACTGTTCAATTACATTGCATCAATTATGTTATATTATATGTATTTTAATTTGTAGTGCTCATGTTAATCGAGAAACTATGAGTGTGAATATTATGTGATGAGGCATATGTATACAATTGTATCCTTAAACATTATTGAGTCATGGACAGAGGCAATATACAATTAACTTAAATATATTAAATATCTAAATGTTAATTTCATCTAAACATTTGATTGCGTAGATTTTTATTGTCGTGTCTCCAACTAAGGATGAAGTTTTACAAGATGTTCAGGAGCGATTGACATCATTTCTTTTAAGTTTTCATTGTAAATGATCATGTTAAGACTATTAACATTTTGAAGTTAAGATTTTGTATGTAGTAGAGTATATTAAATGATAATGCATTAAGATTTTATTTGAAAATGTGTATTTGGGAACTGTAATTATTATGTTGATTATTTCTTAAAAGGGAAATGAATATATCATGAAATTATAAAAGGGAAATGAATATATCATGAAATTAAAAAAATAAAATCATACACATACATTTTATGATGGTTAAAACTCTAACCATCATAAAAGGTTCACTTTCAATGACAGATGTACTTAATCATTATTAATCATTATAGAAAGTAACACATTATATAATTGTTAAAACTCTAACTATCAGAGAAAACATGACGTGAAAAATATGAATATGACAAATTTGTAAGTTTCTTCTATAATGAGTCATTTAACTTTGACATAAAAAATGGATTTTTATGACTATAATCATCATAAAAATGTAAATTTTCTATCTCGCATATAATTATGATGCTTCAAAAACTAATATACAAAATTTATTTTAACCGTAAAAAAAGTCTTTGCTCGATCGATGAATACAAAAAGTTTAAACAAAAGAAAATAGAGATAATTTATAAGTATGGAAAACTTAATTAAAAATTTCAAATTATTAAGAAAGATCATAATGATAATAAGTAATTACATTTAGTGGCCAAATTTGAAAATGACATTAATTACAATTATATTTGTGAGAACCTAGAAAATCATAATTTAAGAGTGATAATATTTAAAATAATGAGATCCTAGTATTATTTTAATAATAAATTGTTTATATATATATAAATAGAAATTTTATAAAAAGATTTTATTATTTAGAAAACACTTCATCTCTCTAAAATATGGCCTTTAAACTCTCTCTCCCTTCTCTCTAAAACCTCTCACTATACGTTCATTTTTTGAAGATCAAAGACCGCCAGAGTGATCACTACGGCGAGATATTCAAATCTGTCTACTTAGAATTTTCAATTGAGTAAGTTGTATTTCTTCTCTTTTCTTAGTCAATTCTCTTAAAATCCTGTATGTGATCCTTTCTGCATCGCATGTGAGTTTTGAGTCTCTTATGAGAATCTCTACTGATTAGTGGTTCTAATGATGTTCCCTGATCATGTTTCTATTATTTTTAGGTTGAATTGTGAGCATCGACAGTAGAAAGGACTTTTAAGTTACTTTGTAATCGTTTGAGTCAATCACAGGTAAGGGAAGCTAATTTCGCTATTTAGTGATCGTGTGATTATTTAATTTTATAGATTTCATGATTTAAATTGAGTTCTTGATTGTGAAACTGATGTTTATAAGTATGAGAGTTGGGAATAAATTGAATTGAGTATTGTGTTGTAGTTTGTTTGCATTTGATATGTATGCTAGTACAAAATTACATTGATAATAATGTGGCATTGATCTTTTGTATGTTGTCTGATGTCTGTGAGGATTCTTTGAGGAAGTGTACTAATAAGGGCTACAAAATTATGTATAAACTATTGTTCTGCATAATTATGCAAACTCGTTAGGCGAGTAAATACTCGTTGGGCAAATTATTCATCAGGGGCAACTTTGATATGGAGGTCGCTAAGCGAGTAATTCTCGTTAGGCAACTTCCCAAAACAGAGATGCCTCTGATTCATGTTTCACTAGACTAGTGTTGCTCGTTGGGCGATTTATGGGGGATTTAATTCCCTGCACTCCTAGTGGAATACTCGTTGGGCAACCATTTGGTCGCTGGTCGAAACTGATGTTTCGCCCAGCGAGAGAATGGATTCGTTAGGCGAGTGTTCCAGGGTCAGGACAGATATTAGCCAACTCATGTTTCTGTTGTGAATGTTGTGTATTTAATTGATAATGATGAATGGAATGTGTTGTGTATATTGGAAGCATGGAATGAGATATGAATTGTAGAATTTCATGGAGAAATTCTAAGCGATAGTATTCTAGTAAATGCAATAACATAAGGACTCTTTATGGTGATATCTTTTGTCTAATAATTACGCACACTCAAATAGAGTAGAGTAAGTTATTCATGAAGAGATGCAGGAGGTCCTAGCCATTGGATTGGATCAAGTCCTAGGCACGAAGGGGACTTACCTTGTGAGTGGTTGGGTGATAACCCTTTAAGGCCAAACTCTGCAGAGTTTGGGAACCACCACAGGTGTACATCACCATGAGTTTAATGTTGGTTGCATAGATCCAGATCATTGAGTCTAGAGTCATTATTCATGATGCAATTGTTTGATCACATGTTGTCTTGCTGAATTTGATTGCTTTAATATGTGATACTTGATTTTATATACATTAGCTTACCCTTTTGTTGGTTCTATGTTGTGTTTTTGTTGTTTCTTTTGCAATGATCACTTTAATGTGTGAGCAGAGGAAAATGTAGGTGGGGATACGCCTTTAGTAAACTGTAGCAAGTCTATCCAGTAGGAGTGACTTTTTGGTTGTAGATAGTTTTGTTAAAAGTCTTATAGAACAAATCCTTATACATTGTATATATTTATATATCTAGTTTTGTTCCTGCTGTAGTATCATAGGATGACTGTATATGTGTTTATATGTATGTTTCCTTATACGTGTCTTATCTATCTATTTTACAATATCATTATATAATATTGTATTTAGTAGTTTATAACTATTAAATGAAATGTTACAATATCACGAGATAAAACTTTGAAACACATCTTTCTCTTAAAAATATTTGTGCAATTTTTATATTTTTAAAAATTATATTGATAGTAATTTATTAAAACAAAATTAGTTATTTATTTATTTTTCATTCTCAATACCCTCCTTCCAACAAGTTCTAGATAAGTTTGAATAGAATAATTCTGTATTCCAATCTTCATAAAGTTCTTTTCATTGTCAACTATAATAAATGTTGAAAAATATTTTATTTTCAAAATATCAATTGCATATTTTTATATATGAAAAATAGTAAGAAGAGTAGTTGGAAGAACTAAACTTAAGTTAGGAAGATGATTAAAAAAAGAAAATGATCACATCAATGATCTGTGAATCGGTTAACTTGTTACGTGGCAAGCCAGCATTGGAACAACGTGACGAACAACGCTGTTCCTCCAACAAAACACATACATTTGGTTTTTGTCCTCGTCTTTCAAATTCCCGCTCTCACCCACAGAAAAAAAGTGTCCTTCATTGCAATTTCCCAAATAATGACTAATTACCAAAGAGACCCCTATTATCCTCCTCCGGGTAAATTATTCAATTAAATTAAATTAAACTAAGCCCTTTCCTTTTGCCGAAATTTTTTGTTAATTCTCTTTCAATTTAATCAACACAGGCTACGCCCTTCCTTTTACGCCACCGAGTTACCCATCAGCGCCGGCGCCGGCGGGGTATGAGCCGTTCGCGCCACCGCCACCGCCTCCGCAGTACCAAGGTTACCAAAGCTATTTGAATCAAGACTACCCTCCACCACCTCCTTGGCATTACCATTGCCACCACGTGCAGTATCACGACGATGATACCCCCGGTTTTACTTCCTTCTTGGAAGGCTGGTACAATTTTTCTCTTTCTCTCGATTTTTAGTTTTAGTTTCCTTATTGTTTGTGGGTTTTTTTTTTCTCTTTAAAGAAAAATGTCAAGCTCAGGGGTGTTGCTTTCAAATTTAGATATGCATTTCTATAACCTTGTGTGTACAGAAATAAAGGGGTTATCAATTGGCATGATGTGTTTAACATTTTTATATTAATTTCTTTCTCCTATTTAAAATGTTAAACTAATGGATTAGGATCGTATAATTTTGTTTTGGGAAATTAGTGTAGAAATTGGATATTGGAATCTGAGTTCAATGAACAAAGGGATTTGACCTTGCTATCACATTAAAAAATAAGAGTTAAATTTTCATGCATGATTTAATGTTTTTATAATGTCAACTAATTGAATTGTTGATTAACAGGGCATTAATTTTATCAAAGTTTCTATCAAATCAACAAAGTTATCACAACATATAATTAGATGATAATGTGAAAAAGAGTACTCTGTTAGTACATTCTAATTGAATTGGAAAGGAAAATGTCTCTTAATTAACAATAAATGCAACATTGCTGAACCAAAAGGAAAACATCCTAAGAAACAGGATTTTTTACACAATGCAAACAGATAGATGGAACAGGTGCTCCTGTGTTTTACCACAATGAATAGAGACCCTTGTAAACTTTATAGAAGATTTACTATTGTTACAAGATCACCTTTCAAGTGACATCTTTGTTCCTTATATTTTTCCTTCATCTTTTCTTTCTGCACAATGAGTTTATGATGCAGAAGTAGAAATCAGTCATTGCTGTTTGATCAATGATAACCTTTTAGGCAGAGTATTCCTATAAGGTTTCGGTTTCATATACTTTCTGAAGAAAAGGGAATCTCAACATTATAACTATGCAGACAAGCTGCCAGATGTTTACACACTGGCGGTCTGTTTATAGAATCAACATAGATAAACATCATAATAAGATAACCCTATTCTATACTAGATAGAGTAATTTAATCTAGTTCAACATAGGATAAATTATCTAAATAAAAATAATCACAAGCAAAAAAACCCTGACTTCAAAATCAAATCCTAGACTAAAATTGTAAAACCACTCTCTTACTCTAAGCTGAATAATGACCAAACCCATTTTAAACATTTTTCCCGGAATACTGTTCCTAGAAATTTCATGCTCAGGAAAGTAATTTAGTTGGGAATGAAAGATGAATGATTCCTTTTTCCAAACACTATTTTAGGCTAATGTTTAGGTTAAAGGCAAATGGAACATAGTTACATTAAAACTTCTAGTCTTGCGATGCACACTAGCAGTCACTTCATAATTATTTCTATTCAATGCAAGCTATGTCTAACATTGGCATTCTAATCATAGATATGAGTAGTTAAGGACTTAGTAGAATGTGAAGGAACAACACTCAGCAGGGTAAGGCTATGGCTAAGGCTAATAAGAGTGTAAATAGAGAGAGTGTATGTTGGTTAGAGGTGTAAAGTTAATCACAGATAACCGAGTGCATTGCTCAGTTGTTGTAACTTGTAAGTGCATAAAGGTAAACCTGTGTAGGAAGCTTTTCTACTTCCTTTGTGTTCTGATATTCAATAACAGATGTCCTTTTTCGTTGTTCTCTCTTTTCCTGCATCCTAGTTACACTCTCTGCCTGAGTTTTTATTAAGTTCACGGTATATACCAATGGAATCTGCATCAGTAAGGAAACAGTTTCTAGTATGTTCTGATTTATTGATTTCCTTGTCTAAATATGGGAAATAAGACAACTCTATGTATAAATTGTTGGGAAGTCTTATATTTCCCTGTTTCCATTCTTGAGATGCAGCTTTTATGTTTGTTCCAATTGATTTTGTGATCTGACATAAATCATTGTAAAACTCATTAGTTGGAAACAATGACACATGTACTATATTATACTTGCCCATGGAATTCATAGTTTTTCATGTAAAATTCATTTCACATCACCATCAAATAACTTTTTAGAGGACTTGCATGTGACAAGTCTTTGCTGTGTAAATTTTATGACAGTTCTTTAAAACTGCTTATCACTTGAGACCAAAAGTATTCTGGAAATGTAAAACAAAATCCTTTGGACAACCATGCCCCCCTCTTTTGACTACACCTGTTGGTCAGAATGGTTAACCTGGAGTCAAATCTGTGGTTCAAGAATTATATCAAGTAAATATTGAATTTCTGGAAGAAAAATGACAACAAATAGAATGACTAGAGCCAGTTTCTCTTTTATCATTAAAGTCAACTCCCAGCTGTTGTATCACTTCATTAGTTTCACATTATACTATTAAAATTAGATTAAAATATGATCTAGGGTCAAAATTTTCTTAGAAGTTACATTATGTTGATGAGCTTAACCTCTTTTTTCTTTTGAATGCAAGTCTAAGACTTCTTTATATTCAATAAAGCTTTGTATTTGAGCATTTATCAAATTTATTAATCCGAAGCCAAGTTTTGAATTGGCAAGAGCCAAGTTTTTTTTTTTTTATTTTATAACCCAAAGTCAAGCTTTTGTTTAACAACCTTTCATCCAGCTCTAGGGACTAGGGACTGGAGAAAAATATTTGATATGACTAGAAACTTTCCATAATATGCAGAACAGAAATATCATGTGCTTTTCTAACATAGCCTTAAACAAATGGAAATTCTAAACATTTGTTATCTTTCAGCTTGGGAAATAAACTTTTTCAATTAAAAATCGTGTTGAATCCTTTCTACTTCCCCTGTTATGTCCTTTTTGAAAAGCCTTTTTGGTTCTACAGACTAAGATTCCTTTGTTCATTTACATGTGCAGCTTGACAGCGCTTTGCTGCTGTTGTTTGCTAGAGGATTGCTTTTTCTGATGATCATATCAAAAGTTGCATCTGCAGTTTGGTGTACTTGGCTTCTCTGGATAAATGTTGCTCTAATGTCTTACTTCATATCTGCGGGATCTTGCAAGTGTTATTCATCGTTGTAACTCTTGGGCCTTTACCTTCTTCCTCACTCGTTTCTGGGTTCTTCATAGATTTTCTGAGGTGATCATTGTGAATTTCGTTGTATGTCTGTCTGAGTGCTTAATGTATATTGGAAACTGTAAAGAACAATATTTTTACCTGGAATAACAAACTAATATACTATGGTTGTTCCTTGCTCCCAGTGTCAAACACCACTCATTCTTTCGTTTTTGGTACTTAAAATCGGGAGGAAAAAATTATTTACGTTCATTAGTTCATGTGTTTATTAAAGAGAAAATTAATGTTATTACGTAGTTAATTTTAAAGAAGTACCAAAGATCTTAAAGTTACGAAACAAAAAATATGGATAAAAGACCTTCTTTTAAGGCTAATAATGGCATATTAATATCAATTCATTTAATAAACACACAAAAAAATTACTAAATAATAAACACGTTTAATTATCTTAACTATTAATAACGTTCAAATCAAATTAATAAAACTAGATTTTTTTTTATTATCTTACTAAAACTGAATATATCAATAATTATTGTACTAAAGTGACTATTTATTAATATTTTATTAAAAAGGCCAAAAAAACCTTTTTTATTTATAATTTCCTGAAACTTAAAACACTGTAAGTAGAAATTAATCAACTACATTGACGTATTTTCAATGAAAATATCCTTAAAGATTATATATTATAATAATTCCAAGTTTGTTATTCATAAATTTATCTCTAATGGAGATACTTATAAAAGTTTATTAAAGTTAAAAATCATTGTTCAACAAATTTTATGATTGAAACTACTGTTTATACAAGAAAAAAAAATCATGAAAGAGAAAAATTAACCAAAAAATATTTTAAATTTTAATATTGAGTCAATTGTGAATCTAATGGAATTATACTAAATTTTACTTTAATAACCTTAACATTGTTGAAGTGAATTTCTGTATAGGGTGTTCAAATCTGTAACCATTGCTCACAAAATTAAGATAAGTAACTTATTTAAACAATTTTAAATGAAGTATATCTTAGAAAAGTATATGTAATGAACAAATGGTGAATTGAGACCATTTCAACATATAGGAAGCTGAATTTGAAAAGGCAAAATCTACTATTTTTCAACATTATGAACAGACAAGCCTGTTCAAAGATTCTGGAATTGATTTTTGAATCAGTTTTGTATTTAAGTAGATCAAGGAAAAACATGGATTCACAGCTAAACCAGTCAATGCAGTTTGATTTTTACAACACTGCTTAGCACAACAAACGATGGAGCTTAAGATCTTTATTATCTTCTGCTTTAGGTCTTTATTATGATGTTTAGAAAAAGAGATACGTAGTGTAGCCAACAGATGCATCTACCCAATTATGAAAATATACTTTTGATCTTCTGAACAAGCTTGAGCAGTGGTTAAAATGTACAGCTTATGTCAGCTTAAATTTCACAGTAAAGTATAGTACAAATTATGTTTTAAGACAAATTAATAAGTCTCATCATTATTCGCAAACTTTTACTGAAAAATAAACTGTCCATTTATGATGATAGATGGTTATTAATTATACTTGCACTTAAGTAAAAGGGTTTGAAAAACCTGTGAATTTATACAACAGACAAATAAATACTAGTATTGAATAGATATTTGGAAGTGCTAGACAGACAAAATTATTTAACAAAAGTGAGTCAGAAGAGTTTATGATCACGTTGGAAAACTCAACATAGCAGCATTTCTTTGGGAAGGTGTTACTGAAAACTTTCACATGCTTGATAGCATATTAGTTTTTCAACAAAATGAAATCATGATTTGTGTCTTTCAAGGGAAAAACAAACATGGGGGAAGAAAAATGCTTGATCTGTGACAAGAACAAGTTCAGTCCACCAATACCATATAGAGGGAGAAGAAGAAGAATAAGATCAAGAGTAAGAACTAAGCACTCTTGCAGTGAACAAGTAGATGAGGAATAAAATACTGAACTCTACTGATAACATAAGAGATGAAAAAGTGGCATGATGGAATAATAATAACGAGGGAAAAAAGGCAAATCTAAGATATGTATAAAAGTAGGAAATGCAAGGAAGTGAGAAAACACTACACCCGACTAAAATTGCATTAATGAGTCAGCCTAGAAACAAGTACAAACATCTGAATAACAAGAAATGAAATGAGCTAAAATGCACCTAGAGAGTCCATACATATTCTGGTGCATCTTTCCTTTTCCCAGCCAATGTACGATACAAATACATCTTCTCTACCTTCTGCCCATCTTCCAAGATGCAATCTTCTTGCTCACTTTCATTGAAGATCTCCACATTCAACCTTGGCATCTTCTTGGCCAGCAACTTGCAGGCTCCCACAGTCACTTCACAGGATGACATCCAAAGGGATCGCATTGTTTCATACTTCCCTACGTCTGTCAGAAGTGCCATGTTACCAAAAGGGCAATCTCTTATCTCAAGCTTCCTCAGTTTCTTGCATCCATTCAGCACATACAGCATTCCCTTGTCACTGTCTCCAGCAAATGCAATAGACAGCATTTCAAGCTTCTCAGCATACATTCCGATGTAAAGGAAAACCTGGTCAGTCAACTTTCCTGAGAGTGATAACCGCCTCAGTCGCCGGCAAGACTGCACAATTGCACCGAAACCTTCGTCCAGCGGCTGATTTGTATCAGGGTCAGCTTTTGTTGCATCAAGGATGCATAACCTGAAGCGGATGAAATTGGGGCAGTTCTTGGCCACTGTAATCAGTGCAGCATTTGTCATCTGCTGGCAGAAGTAGAGCAATGAGTGAAGCTTAGGGCACCCCATTGATATTGCAACAAGTCCTACTTCTGTTACAGCCAATGCATTTCCAAAGGGAACAGATGGAAACACCCTCAGTTCTTGCAAATCTGTACATGTCTTGGCTACAACACCAAGTCCTTTGTCTCCAATGCAATCCATTATCTGAAAAAGTTGAGCAATTTGTTATTTGTTATATTCAACAATTGAAGAGTTAACAAAAATAAAATGAGAATGTTCTTAATCTGAATCTGATGTGTTTACCCATAAGCGCTGAAGTTTCACACAGTGGCGAATTAGTTTTATCAGATCATTGCCCTGAATGCCTGCGGCATAGCTCAAGTTTAAGGATGTCAAATTGGGGCAAATGGGATATATAGCAGCAACACAGTGAGGAGCAACTTCCAAAAGCCCTGACAAACTGGTTATGGACTTGCACTTCAGAATGGTGTTCTTGAGCTTTATGAATGCCTCTGATTCAGGATCTTGGACAAATGATCCAATTCCCAAATCCGCTAGTTGAGGTGCTCGTGTCATTATCCTTTGCAGGGCATCAAGGGGAACCGAACGATTCAGCTTCAAACTCTTGAGGTTAGGAGACCTTGCCACAAGTCTCTCTAGAGCTCCCAAACTAACCTCTCCTTTAAGGCAAGCAAAATTCAGAGAGACAAGAGATGTGCAGCTATCAGGAAAGCAACTTAGCCACTGCCCTTTGTGATCTTCAACTTCATTTTCTTGCAGATCCAGCTCCCTAAGATACCTACATTTCGAAACAAATAAAACACCAGCAACATTGGGAGTCAAGAACCCATTCCAAAATTCCTCACAACATTCTCAATCAGCAACAGTTTCACCAACTCCACTCACACCACATGCAAAATGGATATTATTTCAGAGAACCATGTTGTTCCAAGAAAAAAAAAACTCCTAATCATGTGCTATTCACAAACATGCAATAAACTTTTATTAAGAACAGATCAGTCAAGCTCCCAAGATCCTCTTGGGCACTACCTTTGCTGCATGGTTTGACATGTATCAAAACCAAGTTCAAAGCCATTCACTTAGCCACTCTTACTCAACTAATTAAACTCCTTTATCCCAAACTGATACCCACAAAGAATACAAGCCAGTGGTCACCTTAAAAATGTCGAAAACAACTAAAAACTATGACAGCACAAGATGACAGAGACCGAACTAATCAGAATATACCTTCAGCCAAATATCCTCCAAAACACAAAAAAGCAGTAGGAAGTCATCAAAAATGTTCCAAAAATAGTACAAAGGCAAACAAACCAACAAAACTTGTGCAACAAAAGCTTAAATCTAAACCAGAAGAGGACTCAAACACACAACTCTTTCTCACCTGCAATTAGCAGCTATGGCAGCAAGGCCATCGGTGGAGAACCCTTCACAGCTAACAAGAACCAAAGACTTGAAGTTTGTGAAAGAACGAGAAAGTAGCTCCAGGCTCTCATCCGAGACCACCATCCTCTTGAGCCTAAGCTCCTCCAACCCAACTCTGCTCTTGGCCAGAGCCTCAATCCATGGATACACAAAACCACCCCACCCGTAAGGAACCAAACTGAAGTCAGCAAAATGAGGCTTTCCCTTCAAAGTCAAAGACTTGAGACCAGGAAACCTTTGGATCAACCTCTCCGGAGAGATAGAGTAACAGTTCCCTATGAACACCCTCTGCCTAGTACACCTCTCTATCCTGTACCAACTTTTACACACCAAAGACAAAGCGTTCCGGTCACGGTGTGAAACCACATAATCAAATATGTGCTCTATTACCTCGTCGGGGAAATAATTCATCATTTTTTTTTTCTTGACGCTTCTCTTTCTCTTACTCAGTGATCCAAACGCCCCAACTTTCCAGGAAAGCTTTCATACTCCATAAAAGGATAGGAAAAACAAAAACACCCCAGAAAGGTAAGGCTCCTAAATTTGAAGTTCTACCACATCATGGAGAAAACCAAGATCTAAAGCCAGAAAAAGTGGGAACAGATCTAGGCGGAAAAAAGAGAGTGAGAAAACAAAACTTCAAATCTAGAACATCAGGGGAGTCTAAAAAGAGGGTACTGATAAAAACTGAAAATTTTATACTCCCTAACCAGGATCTGCTTGGAGGGTAGCCAAAAAAACTCAATTTTTCCCAAGTAAAAGCCAACCAGAGAGAAAAAAATGAACAATGAGGTGGAAGAGAGGAAACCCAAAACAAAAAAATTATGATCTTGCAAATCAAAAGGTGATGATGACGATTTCGAAACAGGATAAAAGGATAAAAAGAGAAGTAGGATAGATCTGAGAAAATCCAAGTTTGGCAGAAATCTTAATTTACACTTTAGACCAAATCACACAAGAGGTGAATGAGCTTAGAGCTTAGAATGAGAGAGAGACTCAAAGCCTTGGTGTGACTCACTCACATGTTGTGTGTTAAAACAAAAAGAGTGAGGAGGTAAGAAGAAGAGGAGCAGAAGAGGAAGAAGGGGAAAGAGGAGAAGGTGGAGGTGGTGGTGATGAGAAAGAAAGGAAGTAAACCCAACTAGTTGAGTTGAGTGTAGATTTATTTAACCATGGTTACCTTATCGCAGGCTAACTCAACCAGGAAGGATGGTTGGTTGGGGGCTTTCGAATGAAATCAGAGAAAGCGCAGGCGTCGATTTTGATGATGGGATATTGAGAGAATCTTGACCGTTGAGTGCGTGAACATGCATCAGTCCTTGTCACTGCTTTCCAAGTGAGCCTCACCCTCTGCTAAAGTCTCACACCTCTCTGCTAAAAAAAAAAAGAGTTTCTGAGAAAGAGAAAGAAGAAAGAGAGAGAGAGAGAAAACGGCATGGACAAATGGAAAACGACTGTCGGATTAAAGACACCTGCTTTCGGGAAAAACTACGAAAATGCCACGCCTAGGTCTTAGATAACTATGTAGATAAGATCAAATGTAGACTTGACACGAACCTACTCCGCGCGTCTCACACAATCGCGCCTTTTCAACATGTTTCCCAATTGTAAGTAAAAAAGTGACTCTAATTAAGGCTCTCATTTATTTTATTTTGACAATTCACCTTCGTCATTAATTAAATCTATTATTTTAATAACTATTGATTTTAAATTTCAATTCACAGAATTTCTAGATCTCTCCTCCTGTTTAATTAAGGATCAAGATTTTGATAAAAATAAATTGAGTAGTGTTATTATTAATACAGTTTTACAACATTTATTGTTTTACATTAAAATATTTCTATTTTTCGTCTTTTTACAACGAATGATTAATGATGTTAATGAAGATATTTTTTTTTATTCATAATGACAATTAAAATAGAAATGAATTTTCTTTTGGAAAGAGGAAGCACAAAACACAATAAAATCTAGTATTGATTTTCAATGGCGAGGTTAAATTTTTCATGTTAAAAAAAGTATTTTTACTTAAATTTTTAGTTATTTTGCTACTTAATTTTGATACACATAAAGTAACTTGCTCTCTGACGGTAAATTAATATCAGGCAATTAAGAATAACTTAATTATTCAATTTGATAAACTCAATTGATGGTATTTGATTAATACGAAAATTCAAATTAAATTTTCTAAACAATAAAGGTCAAATTTAGCATATAAATAAACGGTAGGACTCTGTATTATTTGAAGATAATTGAAGGAAGAAATTCGTCAATTATTTGTCCTATTTTGGTAACGGGAAGACAACGACTTAGGGTTAAAAGATTTGTTGGTCCATTGTTTCAAAGGACAGAAGAAGACCATATATTTGTGGACTTTTTTTTGTCATATATTTTATACATAGTTTTAGTTATTTTATTTTATATGATACGGAATAAATAAAATATAAATATTAACATGGTTTCTTATATTTTAGTTGGATATAATGAATAGAGTGTTTCTGAATAACAAAAATAAGAATTTGGAAGGAGATTGATTGAGGAAAGTTGAAAGCAAATAACAAATAGAAAAAATATTTATTGAAATGATTCGGAAATTAAATTATGTAAAATAAAAAAAAAAAAGGAAATGATAAAGACAATGGGAGAGAGAAAATGTGTGAGAGTTGCTTTTGGTTGGTTTTTGCATGAATGGAGAAAGAAGTAATAAATGACGATATTAATTGGAGTTAGGGATCCATAAAGATGTTAACACTGCCTACACATGATTTGTTCTTGTTTGTGTTTTTTGCCTTTTGGGTCCTTTGATGATTCGGTGCGTTACGGTGCACCGTACACCTCGCAACAGCTCCACGTAATTGGTTACATCACTGCGTTCATCACATCAGTCCAAGTCCATGATAGGGACCGTACAGACCACCGCAGTAGATAGAAAGAGAGAGGATTTGTGTTTTGATTGGATAAGGCATCAGAACCCAACGCCTTTGGAATAATACAGCAATCATAGCGGTGGAATTCAAGGATCAAACCCAAAAATGGGTTCTTTCAATTTTTAAAATTATATAATAATAATTAGATATGTGTTTTCAGTGCTAATGTTTTAATTTTAAATCCGTAAAAGTAATATGTTGAGTTAATTATTATATTTAAAGTATTATTCATGTTAAATTTTCTAACTTTAACCGTAATTTATTTTTAAAAAGTTGAAAAATATATATTTAAATTATTTTTATTTCGATTTTTGCTAATAATCTTTGAATTCTTTTTAAGAGTTTCAATTTTAAAAATTAGATGAGATGTATTTTCAAAATTGATTTCAGATACTTACCGAGTTATTTTAGTTTGGTATATGCAGGGATGACAACGGAACTGATCGGCTAGTATCTATCTGCTATCCATCTCGTTATTTACGCGGATTTCTGTTTAAAAAATATTTGTAGATATTCGTAAATATTAAAAAAATATATATTTTATAAATATTTAAAATTAAATTTAAATAAAATTATAAAAAAATGTAAAATAAAATATTAATTTAATTTAATCTAATAAAATATAAATTAAAGTTTAATTTTAATTAAATTTAACTTAATAAAACATAAATTTAATTTTAATTTAATTTTTTAAGAGAAATGGATATCCGCAGATATGGATAGTATGATACCACACCTGACCTGTTTATAAGCAGGTATTAAAATACCCGCTACTCGCTATCCGCGAATAATAAATATTCGCGGGTTCCAACTATCCATTACGACTTTTATTCACAGATACCTACATATACAAATATTTTTGTAATGTCTAGATATATGTTTATTTCTTTTATGAAATACATTTTATATAATAATTATTAACTACATTTTTTATTTGATAAATATTATTGATCTAACCGTACATCATAGTTATATATACTAATACTATTCATCTTTGTATATATTTTATCCCACCCTATGCATATTATACTAATAATGTGACATGTTAATCAGTTTTACCTCGAAGAGTTTTTTGTTCAAACATGGTTCACAAATTTTTCTTATATTAAATTGTACTAATCTATATTTTGAAATTCACACTAGTTACTGGTAATAGTTCAAACATACAAAATAGTATTAAAAATATAGCTTTATAATATCACAAATAAAAATAAAACGTTATTTTGTTGATTCTCAACATTTAAAAAAATTGTAAAAAAAATTAAATAAATATATAAATTATCATATTAAATTTTTTAATAATATACATCAATATTTGTTTAAAAAAAATATTAACCACAATATTATCTTATATTAATTGTTAAATTTTATATTTCTTAACATGTTTAAATAAATAAACAAAATGTTAAGAAATAAACTCAATACTTAATTCGATCCTAGACTTATAAGATAAAGTTTATATCTATTTATATATTATAAATTAATTCTATCACATGATTCAATTAACACAAAAATTAAACAAAAAAATTAATTAAAAATAATTATATTTACCATAAAATTTTGTGCAAGGGTTAAATATATTTAGTCCTTTAATTTTTAGTGAAAAATAGAATTATTCCTTCCTCAAAATTTTACTTCAATTTAGTTTCTCAATTTTAGAAATGTTTGAAATTAGTCATTTTAACTAAATTTTGTTACGTTTCGAACGCATCTCATGATAACATTTGAGTTGCTTACACGCTTGACATATTTTCGCTTCAATGTTAAATAAGTTGGTTATACCGTTGAATCTATTTCCGCTTAAATGTTAACTAAAAAACTATCAGAAACTCGTTTGAAACGTCGAATAAACTTAACAAAATTTTAGTTAAAATAACTAAATTCACGTATTTTAAAATTGAGAAATTAAATTAGGTAAAAGTTTAAAAGAGAAACTAATTTCAATTTTTACTGAAAATTAAGGGACAAAAATATATTTAATCTTTTATAAAATTATTTATTTTTAACTATTTTTAACGTTTTGTTTCAAATGAAGTTATAGTGTATGAATTTGTTAAGATATAATAGAATGCATGGATGTAAATCCATGGTAAGTAGAGGGTGTTAGTTCGTGGAGAGAAAAAGAAAAGGTGTGATGGAATATGTTGACTCCATGATTTTGAATGAATGATGATTACTCGTTGGTTGGAGACACTAGGCGTAGCAAGGGTGTGTCATATAGGCATCAGGGACAAATTATTCTTATTACTCTTTCTCAACCACATGTGCAAATCAAAATCCAAATGTACAACAATTCTTCCTCGCTCCTTTACTTCTGTTAAATCAATTTCAACACAACGTTGCCTCTTCCAACATTTTCTAATACTTGTTGTGTAAAATGGTGCTTTCAACTAAAACAAATAACCTTTTCCATCGACAACTTTCTTTTTTTCTAATTCCATTACATTTTCTTCTAAAATATTCTAATTCAAGGATGAAAAGGTTTGTGTGTATCAAAAGGGCTACATAAACAATTCAAATCTTATCCCTAAAACATGTCATGTCTATTTTCTAAATGCATCAAAATTAATTTCAAATCATATCTTCAACAATGTGATTAGTCCACACAGTTGTCATTCTTTACTCAAATTGAATTTTTCTATTGAATTATCATATTATTTTTTGTTGGCACTTGAAGAGTTCAAAGAAAGAAACGTAAGAAATAACATTGAAATTAAATACAATATTAAATACGGGACTGTAAGAAGAAAAATAAGGCATCTTTCAATGATTCAAAAGACGATTTTTAGGCAAAAGGAGAAGGGGTGGTGGGATTTTAATTTAATAACTAAATAATATTAATATTGGTAGAATGGAGGAGTTGTTTTTTAATTAATATGTAAAATTTTATTGGTGTCATGACTTTTAATTATGAGATGCTTCTTGATTCATGTAAAACAAATAGTAGAAAATTGTTTCCTAACTTTTTCAGATGATGATGATAGATTCTCAATTTTTCATTTTAACAAACTCAAATAAATATTAAAATAAGTGATAATGATGTTAGTGGTTAAACTATCAATATGTAACATATCCCCCTTATTCGATTACTTTAACACTTTCGATGTTGGAAAAGAGTAACATTTTTCTATAAACTGTCTTACAAACTAGCACATGTAATATTAGTTTATGATATAAATATATTGATTTAATATTTAAGATTAAATCGCATACAATTTGACTTGATATTGATAAAATTACTTTAATAATTAACAAACATAAAACAATGTTGGACGTATAATATCGTATCATGGTACTTAAATTAAAATTTCAAATAATAGATATATATATATATATATATATATATATATATATATATATATTAATAATAGTAAATTTAGATAGAGAAAAAATAATAAATATTTTAAGCTAATTTCTTAATTTTTAAATAAATAAATTATAACCTGACTTTTTTATTCTTTTACTAAAATAGTCTTATTTTGCAAATTCTAGATAAAATTGAAAAAATTAACCTCAATTGTCTTCTCTAATTCTCCATAAACTCTATCAAATTCAAACATCAATATGAGACACATAGTGAATGGATATTCTTGATGTTCAGCACATCAACTTTTTATAGCTTGGTTGGGACAAGACCTATGGTAGGGTAAGATGTTTGTGATCCTGATTTACCCAGTTTCACTGCTTTATTCTTTGGAATATACTTCACAAAATCAATTAACCTCCACCAATTATTCAAGAAAGCAATATATTGTTCATATGCTTACTTTTCTTAAGTCAAAAAAAGTCATTCTTTCCATCTAAGGGTGAAATATTTTTAAGGGGTTAGATATTCTCGACCGTCGTTAGATATATTATTTTAATTTATTTTCCAAAGAAATAGGTGAAAAGAAGAAAATTTCGTTCATATTATCATATAAGTAGTAAATAGTGAATTTTAATGATTTTATATTGAGATTAGTAATTAAAATTATATTTAATTTTATTGGAAATCTAAATGTGAATCTAATTATCAGATATGAGAAAGTTGAACATCATATAATAATAAAGATTCATGAACTTATTACTTTAAATAGGGGTGGCAAAACGGATCAAACTCCAACGAACTAGTCCTCCAGCCCAACATGAAATAGATGGGTCGAGTTAGGTGGTTGAACCTGTGAACCCGTTGCAGTCCGACCCGATAGAACTAGCAACTCAACGAGTTCATTGGACGGGTTTTCGCAGGCCAACTCGCAACCTGTTTGCCGCTTAATGTGCTCTACTTTACATTTTGTTTTGAAGGAAAAAATCACGACGCTCTCAAAGTCTCAACTCACACTTGCTATTCCTCTTCTCTACCTCAACGTTAAACGATAGAAAATCAACCACACGAGAGAGGTTCAACATTGTTCAACATCTCATGTTCACCGAAGTGAAGCTCATCTAATAGAGATGTTTGTTTGTCTTCTATTGACCCTAATTTCTTCAATTTTATTCGGGCTAGTTCTTGGATTCATCCTAATTTCTTCACTCATTTTGATTTGCCCTAACTTGTTGGATTGGCCCTAATTTCTTCAATTTATTTGCTCATTTGCAGTACAAAAAAAGCATCAATTTGATATTGTTTGTTTGAGGGTCTATTGATTTGTTGCGTATATATTATGAGGTTGAAGATATGCTTGATAACGAAAGTGAATAAGAAAGAGGATAAGTCAACAACATTTGACTCCTGGAAATTCTTTACTAAGATTGGGATTGGTGATGATGGAAAAGAAAGGGAAAATGTAATGATTGTAACAAAAATATATAATTGGTAGTAAAAAATATGGGACCTTTCATTTAAAGCATCATGTTGAAAGATGTAACAAAATCAAGTTTGTAGATGTGAGTCAAATGATGATGGATGTGTAGGGAAAGTTGAAATCCAAAAAAATATATTAAATGGTGTTCTTTGAGTTTTGTGTTAATCTAATTATCTAGCATGGTTTACCATTCAAATTTTTTGAGTATAAAGAACTTATAACTTTGATAAGTTATTTGAATCTCAATGCAACTCTGGTTTCTAGAAATACCATTAAGAGTGATGTTTTAAGAATATTTATGAGAAAAAACTTGTTGAAGGGAGAGTTGAAGACCATTTCAAATAGGATTTGTTTAACTTCTGATTTATGGATGTCTTGTACTACAAAGGATTATATATGTTTGACAACCCATTATGTCGATTTTAATTGGAAGTTGTGTAGCAAAATTCTCAACTTTTGTCATTTTGCCTACACCTCACACTGGATTTGAGTTGTCTAAGAAGATAAATGAATTTTTGCATGACTATGTAGTTGAAAAAAAATATTTTCTATCACTTTGGATAATGCTTCTAACAATGATGTTTTTGGTAAAAACTTTAAAGTCAACTTGTTCTGCAAAATTCCTTACTTTATGATGTTTGCAAGAAGAATTGAAGGTAATTGGTGACAATTTAAATCAAATTAGGGAAAGCATCAAGTATGTTAGGAGATCTGAGAGTAGGATGATGAAATTTAAGCAATGCCTTTAGCAAATAGGAGACATCGATGCATCAAATGTTTTGTATATATATGTTCCTACAAGGTGGAACATAACTTTTTTTGTGCTTCAACGTGTCCTGAAATATCAACTAGTATTTGCAAGTTTATAACTAGTTGATGAGAATTACAAGAGTTGTCCATCCTCAAAGAAATGGAAAAGAACAGAAAAAATTAGTGCTTTCTTGATACCATTTTATGATATCATAACTTTAATTTATGCCTCAAACTATCCTACGTTGAACTTGTGCTTTGTACAAGTTTGGAATATCCAAAATCTTTTATTGGAAAGTGCAAAAAGTGAAGATGAAGTTATAAGAGATATGGCTGAAAGGATGATGGTGAAATTTGACAAATTTAATATAGTGTGGTCCTTACATTTGGTGTTATTTTAAATCTAAGGATGAAGTTGAAAACATTGAGATTTTTCTATGAAAAGATTGATCCTCTTTGTTTGGAAGTAAAGTTAGAGAAGACCAAAGAAAAATTGTACAAGCTTTTCTCTCAATACTGTACTAAGACTTCAAGTTCAAATGATTTAAAGCATAAGCATAGTAATATCTCATCATCTTCTGCTTCTACCAAATCAAGCCTTTTTTATGTAAATTTTCTAAGCATATTACAAGCTTTCTAATGTAATTGTCATTTTTATATAAAATAAACTATATTTTGCTTTTTATGTTAGGAAATTAAAATAACACAAACTTTAAGCCACTACTAAAATGGGAAGGAATCAACTAGATATATATTTGGATGAGTCAACATTAGATCTTAACTTCACGCAACAAATGGATGCTCTTGGATGGTGGAGGAGTAATAGTGAACATTTTACAAATGTGTCATTGATGACAAGGGATTTGCTAAGTATCCTAATTACTGTAGTTGCATTTGAATCTTCATTCAACATTGGATCAAGAATTCTAAATAAGTATAGAAATTGACTTTTACCATAAAATGTGGAAGCAATTATTTGTACTTCAAGTTATAAACATGGTTTTTATAATGGTAATTTTTCTAATTGAAATCCCATTAATTTTTTTTATTTTTGGAACTCAAATTTTATCTTCTAACTTTTTCTTTCAATTTCATGTCATATTTTTAAAAGATGATGAAGTAGCCGACAAAGATGGAACATTATATGGAACATGATGAATGAACTAGTTGGTTGTTAATAGGATGAATTGGACTTGTAAATTTGAACCTTATTTTGCTTTGGACTTGTAAATGTACTTTTGTGCTTATGATGTGGGTAAATGGTTTGAATTATAGACATATCCATGTTAATTTTGTATGTAGATTCTAACTTACATATCCATGCTAATTCTGCTTGCAAGTTGTTTGAATTGTATCACTTGGTTTCTCCATGTGATTTGATCCCCTCAAGATGCATGCATGCCTCTTGTTTCTGATTCCATACTTACATGATGGTTCATCCTTGAAATACAAGATTGTCATTTTACTACATATTACTGCATTTTAGCATTTTACTCATAGGCCATTTTATCATTTTACCCAAAATTGTCCAAAAACCCCAAAAAAGGCAAGAGTGGCGAGTTGGGTTGTGTTACTCAACCTGCTCCATCTAAATGGGTTGGCCTGACCTGACCTATTTTTGGCAGCAAGAAGTAGGGCAGCCAAAAGCAACTAAATTTTCATAATCAGAATTATCTAAAACCACATTTTCAACACTAATCACATAAAGCAAAGGACTAGTTAGCTTCCCCCACACCTCAAGTTTTTGACAAAAGCACAACACATCCCTATCACACATTTATCAAGCAAAAACCTAAACTTCTTTTTTTACACTTCAATAGAAAACATGTTTTTAACATCATACAAACATAAAAAACAAAAGACATGCTAGTTTCCCTTACTTGAATATTCAAACGTTACAATTAAATCCTGCATCCATCACTCAACTCCCTCTACCATGCTTCTCTTCCAAAACGAAGCCACTCAGTTTTCACTCTCTTAAACCACTGAAAGCTTTAAATTTTGAGACCCCTACCCCTCACCCTAACTCATCTATTTATAGGATCCCTCAACCTATCAATTTACAAAATTTCTATGATATTTTAGGGCCAAAAATGCTTAATATAGATTCTAGGTTTTATGGGTCAAATTTTACTTATACACTCATTGTTATTCTTTAAATATTAAGGCGGTTAGTTTATGATGTATGTCATTTTACTCATTTATTTCTTGATCTAAGAGCATTTTCTAAGCTGATTATTGTCTTTATAAATCATGCATTTAGAATCTTTTAATAAAAACATAGCATAATTCAATTTTACTAAATTTGTTGCATTTTACATAATTTTAACATTGCATTTTTTTTTAGGAGAAAAGTAATCTGGGATTATTTAACATGAGCCAAATTGACGAAAATCAAGGTTCAATCTTGTGCATCACATTGGAGATGTGGATGGCCAACAAGTCAAGGAATCAACTGATAAAGATTGTGAATCAATCAAATTAATTATTAGAAGCCAATTTATCAAATTAAAGGTCAATAGAATTTCAAGAACTTAAATGCAATATATTCCATGGATCACTCAAATTAGGAAAAAACTTAATTGCTCCAATCAAATTTATTTTCAAAGATTTAATTTCAAAAATTAAATGCAATATATTCTGTGGATCATTCAAATTAAGGAAAAGTTGAATTTTTCTAATTGATTTTATTTCATTGTAATTACTTTCAATATGTGTTTTTGTAATAATGCTCTTGGTCCATCTCTATAAATAGAGTCTTGGACACAAAGCACAAGACACATTGGGTTAGAGACAAAACTCTCCTTTCTTTCTCCCATATTTTCTTAGAATTTTGAGTGAGTTGTATTATTGCTTTGTTGTTACTTTGAGTCAAACAACAAGGAGCCTCTAAAACTTTTTACTTCTCTTATTAATATATTTCACATTTTATATTTAATCTTCTAGTTTAATATGATCCAAGTTGTTTTATTTATCCATGTTCTCGCTCTAATATCTTTTAGCTGCCTGTTTAGACATTTTATTTAAACCCAATACTTGACTTTATTATTTTTCTTTTGAATTTTATTTTACCTTTTATTTCAAAATTGCACCCTTAATTTTATTTTATTATACTCACACCCAATTCTCCAAATTCACTGAGGTACACATCACTTGTTTTTTTATTAGGTTTTAATCAATTTTCAATTTAATTTAAGGTTATATCTATTTCAACATCTTAATTTAATTGATATCGGATTTATGTTTTTTTTTTTAAATTCAATTGAACATTTTCAAACTTAGCTTTTTCATTCTCTTTCGTTATTTCATTCAATTTCTAGAAAATTTTCCAATTTGATGTCTTTTTTTAAGTTGTTTAAAGCATTTTTTTTCTCTTTATCAAAAAAAAGTCTAGTTATTTAAATTTTTGTTATTTTGCTTCAAGTTATTTATCACTCTTTTTGTTTTATAATTAAAAAAATAAATAAATAATCTAATTATTATTTTTTCATTGTTTTGTTTCAATTTATTTTTATCACTTTTTTATTTTATAATTATTAATCCATTATCAAACAAATCCCTGATTCTTTACTCTTTTTTCTTTTAGAGAGAATGATGTTTAGTAATGGGTGCATTCCTACAATTGCATCCTTGTGAGATTCGACACAAGTTAGCTTTACTGCATTAAGTTTAATTAATTTTTTATCAATATTTTGTGCGAACAAAATGTTGTCATCAAATTGCGTTGTTGTTGGGGACACAATTATGTTGCATTATATTGTTTAACATCACTTTTAATTTTTTTTCCTTCTTTCTCTTTAATTTTTTTAAATAAATAAAATAAAACAATATATATATAAAGAAACTAAAAACAAATTATTCATAATAAAATCTTTTATTGTTTGTTTGCCTCTAACCATTCTTGTAGAAACTTATGGGTGTAGTTTGGTAGTGTGACATTGCATGTCTATGAGGGTTCTAACTAGGAAAGACTTTGTACTTAAGCGTGTTCATTAGTGACACACTTCTCTTTCCTAGGAACCTACATGGTTCACTTGTTCACTGTCTACAATTGTTGGATGGTGCATGACCAGAACTCAGAGGGCTGAATTACAGTTGTATGATCCCAAAATTGAGAAAACCTTCAAGAGACTAAGAAGATTGCAAAAGAGGAGGATAATAACTAGAGAATCTAAACTAATTCAGGATTCTATACCAAGTTCCTTTTTTATTGCACAAATATTGAAGATGGTTGCTAATTGAGAAAGAACTTTGAAGGAACTTGCCACACAAGATATATCTCATTAGCCGATTTCTATCCACCTTCCTCAACTAGAGGAAGGATCTACGGGGTTTGAACTAAAACTCAGATCGATTCATCTCCTACCCAAATTCCATGGATTGTTAGGTGAAGATCCCAACAAACATTTGAGGGAGTTCCATGTAGTATGCTCCACGATGAAGCCAATTGGTGTGGAAGAAAATTAAGCCAAATTGAAAGCTTTCCTTTTTCATTATGTGATGCAGAAAAGGGTTGGTTACACCTTCACCTGACACCAATCACAACTTGGGCCAACTTGAAGAGAAGAGTTTTGGAGAAGTTCTTCCTAGCCTCAAAGACAATTGCAATCAAGAAAGAAATTAGTGAAATTCAATAACTGCAAGATGAGCCCTTATATGAATATTAGGAAAGATTCAACAAACTATGTGCCACTTGCTCAAATAATCATATCAACAAGCAATTACTAATAAAAATACTTCTATGAAGGATTAATGCCTATGGAGAGAAACATAATTGATGTAGTAAGTGGAGGCACTCTAATGGATAAGACATTTGCAACTGCTTGGGTTTTAATTTCCAACATTTGAAGCATCTCAACCAAGTTCAACAAAGCAACAACCTAATGAATTGGATCTCAACCTACTCACATCCCATTTGAAATATGCTTACCTAGATGAAACAGAGAAGCTACTAGTAATAATCTCTGGTGATATTCTACCGGATAAAAAATGGTTGTTGAAGGTGTTGAAAAAGCATAAAAAGGCACTTAATTGGTCTTTGGACGACATCACTAGGATATGCCCAACAATATGTATGCACCATATCTTGTTGGAGGATAATTTTTGACCCCTAAGACAACCACAACGAAAGATGAATCCTAACATCCTGGATGTGGAAAAGAAGGTGACAAAGCTACTGAAGGTTGGCATCATATATCCCATCTCATACAACACTTGGGTATCTCTTGTCAAGTTGTTCCCAACAAGAGTGGGCTAACTATTGTGCAAAATGAAGATCAAGAGTTGATTGCTACTCGACTGCCATATAAATTGAGAGTTTGTATGGATTACCAGAGGCTTAACCAGATTACTCGAAAAATGATCACTTTCTCCTCCCAGTCATTGAGCAAATAGTTCAGAGATTGGTAGGCTAATCAAACTATTGTTTCTTAGATGGCTAATCAAGATACATGCAAATCCACATTGCACCTAAGGATCAACACAAGACCATCTTCACTTTCCTCTTTGGTACTTTTGCTTATAGGAGAATGTCATTCAGAATGTGTAATACACTAGCCACTTTATCTTTTATTTCAAAATTGCATCCACAATTTTATTTTATTATATTTACTACCAATTTTCCTAATTCACTCAGATACACATCACTTGATTTTTTTTATTAGGTTCTAATCAATTTTCAATTTAATTTAAGGTTATATCTATTTCAACATTTTAATTTAATTAATATTGGATTTACATTTTATTTTTTTATTTTTATTTTGGTTTAAATTCAATGGAACATTTTCAAACTTAGTTTTTTCATTCACTTTGGTTATTTCATTCAATTTCTAGATATTGTTCCAATTTGATGTCTTCTTGTTTTGCATTAAGTTTAGTTAATTTGTTATTTTGATCAATATTTTGTGCGACCAAAATGTTATCATCAATTTATAACCTTCTTAATTAAATAATTGTTCACTAAATTTCCTATCTTCATAAAAACTCCCAAAAATCATGTTTTCTATTTTTCAAATCCTCGCTCTTGCTTGATGAGACTCCTTGCTAGCCCACGAGTGCTCTCTACAACTCCCTCACCCAATGAGACTTTATTTTGTCCTAACAAGTTCTTTCTACAATATTTTTTTCCTAACAAATCTGCACCATGTGAGTGCACTGGATTTTCAAAACTTTTTTTTACTTAACGAGAGTTTCACTTGCCCAAGAGAGTTTCACTTGCCCAACAAATAGGAATGCAAACTCATTCAACAAGCATTATTTGCACCCAATAAAAGAAAAAAAAATAGTTAGTCTCATTGAGATTCAAACTCGATACCTCTCACTTACCAAATGAGTGCTCTATTTGAATGAACTACAAATTCATTTGTTCATTTTACTAATTGTTATAATTTACCCGAAGGACGAGCCGAGTCCGTCTGAGTTGAAGATCAAGTTGTGTCCTCTTAGGTTTGGGGTTGAGCTTTGAAGTTAGAGGTTCAACTAAGTCAGCTCAGGGATATTAGTTAGGATGAGACAACTTGGATTAGAGGTTGAGATGAGTCAACCCCGACTAGAGGTGTGTTAGCTTGGGCCGAAGGTCGAGACAAGTCAGTCCTGGCTGAAGTGTTGAGTTATGTCATCTTGGGCCTAGGGTAGAGTTGATTCATCTTGAGCCCTTGGTTAATCTGAATCGACTTGGGCCTAAGTCAAGCTGAATTAGCACAAGCGATGGTTGAGTCAAGTCAATTTGAGTCTAGGTTAACTCAAGTTAGTTCTGACTAATGCTAAAGTGAGGCAATCCAAACACAAGTCGAGTTAAGTGAACTAGAACCAAGTCAAATTGATTCACTCTGGTCCATGTCTAATGATGTAATAGTTAGGTAGGTTAAATCAATCTCTTTGGATTTAATCCAATTGACATAGTGGATTCAATCAAGATTTAATCCTATTTAAATTGGATTGAAAAGTTCTAAATTTTATTTATTAATTAAAATGGATGTAAGTTATGGATCCAATTTTTTTATTGGACCTAGATTAAATTTAACGTGGATTTTAAAAAATCAATCCATGATCAAGCGTTAAGTGTTCAAACAAAGCCAACTTATTTGTAAAGAAAAAGAAAACAATTGTAACTCCAAGGTTTTGAATTCTCTAGACTATATAAATACTGATAATTTATGAGATAGACGGGAGGAACATCTTTTTTATGATTGAGCTCAACATAATGCCATAAGAAAAAAAAAACTTAAAAGGATTTAAAAGAAAAGTTAAGAAATTTTCAAAATTAAGGCAAAAAGAAACTTTTTAAAGCATAACTTGATAACTTGATACACCGATACGCTTAGCATTGTTGTTAAATATATCATATGTGGTTTTATATCTTAAAATTTGCTCACAATGTTATAAGATTCCGAATAAGATTTCGAATAAGAATGATTAGTAATTTAGATATTTAATTGTGCCTAAATACCTTAAAGTAGATGTATAATACAAAACAATTATCTAATACTTTAGTTCTCTTTCAAATTTTGTGTGTGTAAGTATTAATAATAGACATGTTAATGTAGACATCTTTTTATCAAAAATAACGATATTCATATATATATATATATATATATATATATATATATATATATATATATATATATATATATTATTATATTATTTTATTAATTAATGATCGAATTCAACGCGAATTAAAAATTATAACTCATCTTATCAAGAGATGATAGACATGTCAATAGACCATTTGAGAATAGATAAATGTATTTAAAGAATATAAAACATATTAATTTATATGTTGTATTAAAAAATTTACATATATTTGTACATATAATATACACAAACAATAATAATAAATATATATTTTTTTAAGATCACTAAAATTAAAAAAAAAAATCATAAATTTTAAACTTGAGTTTTTAATATATCTTTTATTTTTTAAAAAAAGGCATGCTAGCAAGATGAAATAGACAATAATATATTAAGGAATTGAAATACTTAACCTAGAACTATCTAAGTTAAAATATTACAATCTCATGGATCTTTGACTTACTTTACTACTAAGTTCTTAGCCATGAATCAATAGTCATTGACATCCTCAAAGTGGCATTTGTCATCATGATGAAGTGAATATAAGTGTTTCCCACTTATCCCCACGTTATAAATTCCTATATCTATGAATTGTGTCTCAATCAAGAGGAAGAAGAATACAAAAGGTTAGTGGGATAGTGAAAAAAACAAAAACAAAAAACAAATAAAAAAAATCATGCACCATATAGGGCGTGTGTGTATGTTTGAATTGTGTGAACCAATAACCAAATAATAATAAATACTTATATATCCAATTATTTTGAATTCATTTTCAACACTCTTAATAAATATTTAAACTTTACATCTGAACATTCCAGACACGGTAGTTATAGATTTTGCAAAAAGAAACAAGCTTCCTTTGATCCAACAATAAAAAAACGTGTAAATTTGACTTGTTACCAGCTTCACAAACAGAAGTTGAAACATGTAACAATTTTCAAACGTTTCCTAGTAACATGTAACAACATATGGGGTTGTAGGTGTTATCTATGTTTGTTTCTCCTTCTTGGTGTGTAGAAGATATTTGTAACATCCTTTTGTCTAAGGTTTTATTTTGCTCTCATTTGTTAAATTCTGAACTGCACTAATTTGTTGTGGACCATTCCATGGAGGATCATATCCTTGCCATGTGAAGGTGGGTCACCCACACTACCCATCAACACTTCTTTTTTACTTCCAAGAATATATGTCATTCCATGCTACATTTTTGCACACTTCCATCACAATCTTGCTTCTATTTAGGTACTATGTTTCATTCTGTGAAACGAGATGAGTTATTACTTTATACTTATGTATTCAAACCGATCTATAAAATAAAAAAATTATTTATTTAAAAATTAAAAAATCAAAAATATATTTAATCCAATCAAAATTTTCGATGATTTGCATGTGTTTTTTTTTTCTTCCGAAGCAATATTTAGAGTTTAGGGTATATATTATTTACCTTTACTGTGGGGAAATGTGAATGATCGAAGAAAAATGGTGTTTTAGCAACCCTACCATTAGCATTGTTAATTAAGTTGATGTTGTTGACTCCATTTGTTAATAATGTTTAGAGGTTAGAAAGTGTCTACGTCTGACACAGAAAGTTCCTTTTCCAGTTGATAATGAGAGTTCATGTGTAGCAAGTTATTAACGTGACTTTTGTATTTTTCTAATGCTAAAGCTTGTAGAAAGTGTTCATAAGCTGGCAAATTTTGTCTTCAACTTCCACAATTCAACACCCAATACGTAGTGATTTGACGTTCATATACTACCACACTAATTGCCCAATTACACAATTCTAATTTGTATATCTAAAATCCATGGTTAGGCCTGTTGAAATTAATCAAAGAGTTGTTTGTTTCTTTTATAGTTGCAATAACTATAATATTTCGTGTGTGATTGTAATAACTGTCATCCTGACAGTTTATATAATTTGTGTATTGCTGTTGCAGTTAATGAGAAAATTTTTATCCTGTTTTTCTCTGCATATTGTGTGTGTGCGTGACCTGTAGTGTTAGACAGTTCCAACATAGTGGTATCAGAGCTCGGTTATTACGAACCTTGTTGTGAAAGAAGAGAAGGGCGCATAATTGTTAGAGTGTGCAGCCATGACCACTGCAGGTATCATACCAGGGAACTTGCCTGTGTTTGATGGGCAGGGATATGAAGATTG
>Ga0214544_1001210_pt1 | contig 52625 bp, 41 predicted proteins | sample CNSS3metaG_FD_160074 | JGI IMG/M metagenome (GOLD analysis project Ga0214544, IMG submission 160074) | Root nodule microbial communities from cowpea collected in UCLA plant growth center, Los Angeles, California, USA - CNSS3 | ecosystem: Host-associated > Plants > Roots > Nodule | place: USA...
TAAAAATTTGAAAGATTTCTTATAAATTAATTTAAATAAAGAGGTATTAAACAAATATTTTCAACGTTCTTTCTTATCTTTATTTATACATATATATATATATATATATATATATGTATGTATTTGAATTTATATTTGATTCTTCATTATTGATTTCCTTTATTTATTTATTTTTTCTTTTCCCATGAAATCTCGTCTTCATTGAATTTTACATTTTTTATTATATATTTTATCTATCAACCCCGTATTTTGTTTTTTTTCTATTGCATATCACATGGAAGAAATATTGAAATATTATGATGTTAGAATGTGACTTTTCATCCATTTTTCTTATTTTTTTAATCATATTTCTTCAAGATTCAAGAGATATTCATATTTTTTTTATATTGATCTTTCTTTTATATCTTATTAGTTAATTAGTTAATTCTTCTTTCATTAAATCTAAAGCGATACATTTTTCTTTTATGTGAACTTTAAATACTTTTAGATTATTTGAATTTTTAATCATAGAAAGTTTGTTTTCAAAAGACACTTTATAATATTTCTCTAACAATTAACAAATCTTGATTAATCTTAATAACATATAAAATATGAGAAATTAATTTGACTCTTGAATGAATCATAATTGTAATAGTTCTTATGTTATTTGCAACAAGTTTTTTTTTTTATTCCCTTCTTCTTTCTTTAGAAATATGTGATTTCTGAAGTTCTTGGGGATATTTTCGATCACAAAAACGTGTGATTTGTATAACCATTGTCTATGTCTATAAGTCAACCTCTTTTTTGTAGATTTGTTAGGTTGTAAAACATAATGTTTCAAGAAGTAGATAATTTATTGACTTGTCTTGTACAATCTTGACATCTTTTTGGAAATGTTGGGATTTGCATACCTTTTATACAAGTTCCACTTAATCACATTTGTGATATTCTTCATCTCACAACCAAGGTACATTTAATTGCGTGAGATTCTCTGATTAATTTATGTTGCTCTTACACTTGCAAGACATGTATCACTTCTATTAGAGTATCTATAAACATTTCTTTTTTGTGTTTTTCAATAAAGTAATAGATGTTTCATGCATTTCTACATCGTTGCTAGAGTTTTCTCAATCATAATGAGGACCAGATTGAAACATGAACAATTAAACAAGACTTTGTCTTTGTCTTATTTACTTTTTTCTTTTCATTTTGATTTGAGGCAGGATATTCGGTTGTGGATGAATGATGTAATATTTTTTCATAGTTTTCCATAAATTTAGTCCTTGTACACAAATTTGCATTACCATGAAGAAGGTTATAATTTTATTTTATTCATGTAATGTCTATGTATAAAACAAATTGTGACACATTATCATATATTTTCAATGTTAGTAATGAAAGCTTCAACTACAACCTTACTATTACATTTAGACTTCATGGAAATGAAGTATCCAAAATTAGACTGTGAATCCACTACTTTAAAAATGGTGGAAAATCCTTAGGAATGAGATAATTGCACAATAAAATCCATGACTATATCTTCCCATATTTGTTGAGGAATGGGAAGAGGCTACAATAATCCTATTGGCAACACATGAGCAGCCTTGGCTTGTTGACAAATTGCACATTCTCTCACAAACTTGCTAATATCACTTCTCATGCTTCCAATAAATTTGAGTTGCGATTTTGGTTATTGTTATATTAACTCTCGAATGCCGACCAATTTTCGAGCTATGAAATTCTTTCATAATCTATTGAATTGATGCATGATCTTGAGGTAAAACATATTTGCCTTTCAACAAGAGTAATCCATTATGTATACTATAATCAGAAGAAGAATGTTGTTCTTGTAAGCGATTTTGATAGATTTTGGATAATTGAGGAACACTTTGATTCAAAATTATCACCTTATTAACCCAATAATGCACAGGAGTAGAAACAACCATCATAAAACTCTTAGATAAAGCATCAACAAGTATATCTTCTTTCGCTTATGTATATTGGATTGTAAATTCATATCCCAAAAACTTAGGAAGCCACTATTGTTGCTTTAGTGTTTGCAGTTTTTGTTCTAAGAGTTTCTCAAGACTTTTCTGGTATGTTTTAATTGTGAACTTATGACCCAATAGGTGATGTCTGAATTTAGCCAAAACCTTTATTATAACATAAAACTCGCGAACATATGCTGACTAATGCATTCTCAAGTATAGCTTCTTAGAGAAATATGTAATAGGATGTTTGTTTTAACTAAGGACATCACCCACTCCACTTCCTGAAGCATCAATATCCAATACAGAAATCTAATTAACAAAATTTGATGGTATCCCGACCTCAAATCCAATTTAGAAAATAAAGAAGCTCCAAACAAGTCATCAATTAATTCATCCATCGTCAAAATAGGGAAACTACATTTGATAGTCACTACATTGAGAGGCCTGTAATTTGTACAAACTCTCGATGACTCGTATTTCTTTTTCATCAAAATGATGGCAGAAGATAAAAGACTTTTACTATGTTGTATAACGCATTCCTCTAATATAATTGACACCAACTTCTCAATTTATTCCTTTTGACTCTGTGGGTATCTAAATGGTTTAACCTTAACATGTTCAGAACCTTCCACTAAAGGAATATGATGATCATGGGACCTCAGATGAGGTAAGCTATTGGGAGTATGAAACACGTCAATGTTAGTGTGCAATAATAATGCTAATCATGGTTCCATAGTAATCGGTAAGTCCAACATAAATTTATGACTAACATTTGCTTATATAAATTACATACTATAAACTTTAGCAATAGAATTGGTAGCCACTATTCTTCTTATGTGATGTAATTGTGCATATTCTTGTATCAACTCACAATCCCCTTGACGTTGTGAATTTACTCTGGAATAAAAATTTCAATTGTAATTTATTATAATTCGTAATGTGAGGACCAAGTGTTTTTAACCAATTGACTCTTAGAATGAGGCCCACACCATATAAAAAAGCAAAATTATTAATAATTGAAATATATTTCCTTGATTGGAAAGTTGTTCGAAACATTTCCAAAAAATTGAAAAACATTTTGTAATAGTTGATTCATAGCTAAATAAATTTAGTTATTTTAACTTAATTACGTATATCATATATATTTAAAACTAATATTTGAGTTGTTAAACATTCTTGCCTCGATCTTAGTCCAAAATATCGTTTAAAAAGTTTTAAAAAATTAACATCAGAAGAACTATTTTTGCTCATTTAAAGTTGAGACTAAAATTAACGCTATTCAACAATAATATAGTTAAAAATTATTGTAGTTTGGGCCGTTAGAGGGATTGTCCAAAAGCATTGCTTTGGAATCCGAAGCCCATTTATTTAGGGTTGAATGTGGCAGTGCGGCGCCTTGTGAGGGCTATATATATAAAGAAGAGTGTTTGCGAAACCCTCATTCACAGTTCTTCCCTTTCTCTCTATCTCTCATTGTAACGCTGCTGGTATGTTATCAACCATTTTCTGTTACCTGATTTGCTTACAATGGATCTTGTAGTATTTTCCTTCTTTTCTCTTTTCGATTTCATTGATTAGTGCATATGTTTAGTGTTGATTTAACAGTTGAAGCTGCAGACGATGTCGCATCGGAAGTTTGAGCACCCCAGGCACGGTTCCCTTGGCTTTCTCCCAAGGAAGCGAGCTTCTCGTCACCGTGGAAAGGGTGACGTGTTGATTATTTTTGGTCTATTTGTTTGATATTTTTTGTTACTGTTCTTAACTGTGAGATTTGATTGATCTTGCCAAGGGATTTTGGGATCTTAATTAACTGTAAGTGCTTGAAACCAATATCTTCCTTGTAAAGAGATTTTGTGCACTGTGCTGGCATGAACAGTTTATTGCCATTACCTGGTGACGATTGAACAAAATTGCTTCCGTAAAAAAGTGAGTAATCAAGGCTGGAGTCTCAGAAACGGCTCTTCTTACCAAAATTCTGTTAAAGGTTTTGGGATGGAAAACTAATGAGCTCGAGAATTGGCATGCATTTCGCCATAGGCCTTTGGTTTGGAAGCATTTCTTCATCGCTATTGGTATTTGGTGGCATTCTGTTTTATGCTTGGCACGCGGAGCTTGAACAAAATTTTCTATTTAACCTACCAAATCTTATAGGAAAACGAGTACTTTCGGTATTTTTTATTCAATATTGAAGTTTTTAATGATTTTTGGAAGCGTTTTCAAAGTTGATTTTGAAAGAAAGTGATTTCGCCAAAATTCATTTTGAAATCGTGATTTATGTTAGTAAACTAGTTAGTAATCATTATTTGCATTCTTTTTTCTTACAATTCAAGCAATTTTCTTTCATTTTAACTCAATCAACCTAGTTGTAGAATCTATGCGAACATAATATGTGAACATTAATCTTAAATAATGATTTCTATACTTGGAATTTTCCTTTAATCAAGGGAATTGCAACAGGTGACGTGGATATGAAAATTCAAGCATTGTATTTGTATTGTAATTATTTATGATTTTAAACCTTTTTGGGGTAATGTCTTTGCAATTCAGATGTTTTCCAATAAAGGCTTGGGTTTGCGGATTTTGATTAATCGTATTCTTTATCATATAATTTAAAAATTCAAACATCATTCATACTGTTGGTCATTGTTTAATCTTTTGAAGTTGTATTATTATTTAATGATAGATGTATCATACATCATCACTTTGAAATACACTTCTAGGTAAGCACTTGTATGCATTGTAACTGTCGAAGTTATGTTGTATGTAACACCTATACTGTATGATGTTAGCTTAAGTCAATATGTTATTGATAGTTGTCGTGACAAGCCTTGTGTTTTTTATACTGCAGTGAAGTCTTTCCCTAAAGACAATCCTAGTCAACCATGCAGGTTGACTGCCTTTGTGGGCTACAAGGCTGGAATGACCCACATTGTCAGGGAGGTTGAGAAACCAGGATCAAGTAAGCATAGATTTTTGTCTAAATTATGTGAAACAGACCAAACTGTAATGGTCATTTCTGAATATTTCTATAGATATTACATGGATCTCGATTGTTCACTTTTTATTTGTTCTGTGATGGACTAATTAATTACACGTGTCAGTTGTTTGTTCCTTTTACAAGAGTCATCTTTTATTGCTTATTTTGCATTCTTTTTACTGTCACTATGTGAATACTTATTGGGGTTTTATATTTTTATATATATTCCATGCATTTTAATGGTTGCCTTGTATATTTTCTTCTGTTGTAGAACTTCATAAGAAAGAAACATGTGAAGCTGTCACTATCATTGAAACTCCTCCGTTGGTTGTTGTTGGAGTTGTGGGATACGTGAAGACACCACGTGGCCTTCGTACACTCAATACTGTTTGGGCTCAGCATCTAAGTGAAGAAGTCAGGAGACGGTTTTATAAGAATTGGTGCAAATCTAAAAAGAAGGCTTTTACCAAATACACAAAGAAGTATGAAACGGAGGAAGGGAAGAAAGATGTTGAATCTCAGCTTGAGAAACTGAAGAAGTATTCAACTGTCATTCGCGTTCTTGCTCATACTCAGGTAGAGGAAGTGTTTAGGTTGTCTGAGTTTGGTTAGTTTTTTATGTTGATATAATGTGGCGTGTCGTGTCTTTTTTTTCTTTTTTGATTTTTTCGTAAAAATGTTGAACGATTTTGTAATGTCAACTGATTTACTGGCTACTCTGATTATTATTGAATTGTAATGGTTTTTATTTTTTACTGTAGATAAGGAAGTTGAGGGGTCTGAAACAGAAGAAAGCACATTTGATGGAGATCCAAGTTAATGGTGGAACAGTATCACAGAAGGTGGATTACGCATACAGCTTCTTTGAGAAGCAAATCCCAGTGGATGCAGTTTTTCAGAAAGATGAGATGATTGATATCATTGGTGTGACTAAGGGTAAGGGTTATGAAGGTGTTGTGACTCGTTGGGGTGTTACTCGACTCCCTCGCAAGACTCACAGAGGTCTGAGGAAGGTTGCTTGTATTGGTGCCTGGCACCCTGCCCGTGTTTCTTTCACTGTTGCCAGGGCTGGTCAGAATGGTTATCATCATCGAACTGAGTTGAATAAGAAGATTTACAAAGTTGCCAAGACTGGCCAAGAGTCACATACTGCCATCACTGAGTTTGACAGGTACACTAGTGCCTCTTTGTTATTTTAGTCTGTGTTGTGGTGCCAAATGGTTTATATGCAGATTGTTTAAGATAATGAAAAACTTTGATGTGATTTGTTTGCTAAGTTTACTTTAACAATGACAGGACTGAGAAGGATATTACGCCTATGGGTGGATTCCCACATTATGGTGTTGTGAAGGATGATTACATTATGGTGAAGGGATGCTGTGTTGGACCCAAGAAGAGGGTTCTCACTCTTCGTCAATCCCTTCTCAAACAGACATCTCGGGTGGCTTTGGAAGACATCAAACTCAAGTTCATAGACACCTCATCCAAGTTTGGACATGGCCGATTCCAGACCACTCAGGAGAAACAAAAGTTTTATGGTCGATTGAAGGCATAAAACTTTTCATTTTAATGTTCCTAGTGTCATCAATTTTTGCAGCAACATACATTGTATTTTCTCTTTTTTGCGTTTTTCTCTTTTTAAATTTCAATTTGGTAATGATAACTTCTGTTGGTAGCTATTAATCAATTCAGCTCATCAGTTGCCAGTTCTATAAATTAAGTTTTTGCTGATTTTACGGTCAAGCGAGTGTGGTTGCTGAAATTTAGTCTGTCATTTTTTTATAGTTATGAACAAATCTAATTAATCACCAAGTTTGTTTGCTTAATCATGTATTCAAAGCTTCACTTATTATTCGCAATAAATGATCTTTTTAGATTTAAGTTAAATTGTTGTTGTGTAATTATTCTTTAGAAGCAATCCAAGATAACTTTATTTCAGAAAGAGTATTTTCAACTATAAGTCAAATGTTTTTAAAATTTTGAAAAATCATGAAATTTGGTTGTACTAATCATTCTCTGATCTCTGTAACCTCATTTAATTTTTCTACAGATAAAAGAAAAGTCCCTCCTGAAATTTTTTCATCTGTATTTTCTCCTTTTTTCGTTCTATAATTTCTTATTTCTAATTCACCTCTGATTGATAAGAAGGCACGAGATCATTTAATTTTCATTTGAATTTCCGACGTTTAAAGATTTGACCATGTTTTAAGGAAGTTTTAATAGTTTATGATAAGATTAATACAATTTTAAAATAATTAAAATTGTGAAAGAATTAATATCAATATTTTGTATCATAATATGTAATTTATTTACTCAATATTTGGTTGTACTCATTTCAACAATTTTCAATATTTAATAAATCCTACTTAATTCTTTCAAACATCAAACACATAAATTTGTAATCTAATTTCTATTTTCAAATGCGTCTATCTGGACAGATAATAAAAGGAATCCTTACGAACACTCTTATTTTTCTTTGATATATACAAATCTTTATCATTTTATTCTTTAAGATTTTTTACTTTTAATTTTTTTTAATTAACTAGTCCTAATAACAAAAACTATAAACAAAATTATAAAAAATAGTTTACATATCTATATTTGTAAAGACAATTATTTTTCATACACAAATATTTATTATTTTACATTTTAGATTTTTTAATTATTTTTCAAACTCAAATAACTATCGATAAAAAAGGTTATACACAGTAAAATTATAAAAATTTCTTTTTAGAATTATTGTTATGATTTTTTAATATTTTTATTTTAATAATTATTATAATAATATTTTTATTATCATAAGAAAAATATGGATACACATTCCCGCGCATGTTTCTTTTATTTTTGAACTTTAAGTAATTATATTATCTTTAACTATACATTAAATAAAAATGTTAAATTTAAAGTTAGATCAGACTAAAATAATCTGATAAATATTATTTAAAAAAAAAAAAAAAAAAAAAGAAAACTGCTGAGGTATCCCTAACAGGCCTAGCAAACATTCGCGGGTCATTCATACAGAGTTGAGCTTTCTCACAGTTGGGTTTTCTCTCTTCTCCTCTTTACTTTCATCTCTCTCAGGTTTGTTTGTTTACTGTGACTGTATCAGTAACTGCAACTGTTTGCATCTAACCTGTTTGACAAATTGACATTCATTTACTTGACTTGAACTCTTCCTATTCATTCATCTTATCGTAGCTGTTATCCATCCAGAGAGAAGTAAGGGTTGTTCGATTCCATGACGACTCGAATTGCACCTGGTGTGGGAGCCAATTTGCTCGGCCAACATGCCGCTGAGAGGAATCAAGATGCCACTGCTTATGTCGGCAATCTCGACCCTCAGGTAACTAACCTTCCCTTTCTGCACTTTCCTCACTCCCTTAACCAATTACCATTCTTCTAGGGTTTATACTTTTTCTCTCTGTACTTCAGATAAGCGAAGAATTATTGTGGGAGTTGTTCGTTCAAGCGGGTCCAGTGGGTATGTTTTATTGTTTTTGTTTCGTCACCATCTGATTTGTTCGTTTTCTTAGTTTTAGGTTTAAACATACTCACTTTTCTTTCGTATGTTTAAGTTAATGTCTATGTCCCGAAGGACAGAGTGACCAACCAACACCAGGGTTATGGGTTTGTTGAATTCCGGAGTGAAGAAGATGCTGACTATGTAAGTATTGTATCATTTGGAATTCGCTTCTCCAAACCCGAGTAACCTCATTTTGCTAATTTTGGGCTGTTGGCCACCCCTTTTCTTCTATTGCAGGCCATCAAAGTTCTTAACATGATCAAGCTTTATGGGAAACCGATCCGTGTGAATAAGGTATTTGCTTGAGAAGCTCGTACTGTCGCTTTGGTTCCCATTTGTTTGTGTGTGGTGTTTAAGCACGGGAATGTTAGTATAGGAATACTTATACCAACTCTCCTGTTTGTTTTCTTGTGTTTAGTTTTCTTTTGAATGGAAGTTGTATTTTTTTTTATTTTTTTGCATTTTAATATGTATGGCTTGTATGATCGAAATTATTAATTAAGATAACTAATGGAACGAAGCCATCCTTAATTGATTCACGATCGCTATTAGTTTCCTTGACCAACTCTCCTGGAGGGATGCTAATTCTCGTTTCTCACGACTCTTGGCTTATAGCTTGGAAATGCACTCTCTTCCTGTCTTTTTTCTTTTACTGTGTATAGTTGTTCCACCTAAGGAATGGGAGAATGACATGTGCTAAGTACTATTTTAAGTAAAATTTGGTTATCGATCTTCTATTTTCCCAACCCTTATTGTATGCATTCCTGGATATCATTCTTATAGTTGAACTTCTCTTATTTTTTAAGTACTTATTAATCTTTCTTAGCTGTATTTTGTTTGTACAAAGTTTGTTTTACACTGTTCAGGTGGGGTCATGTCACCTGATTAAAGAAATATTTAGTTTCCATGTTACTTGATTGATTGATTTGCAATTGTTTTGGTTCCAGGCATCCCAAGATAAAAAGAGCTTGGATGTTGGTGCAAACCTTTTCATTGGCAATCTTGATCCTGTAAGTCACCTAATTATGCACATGTTAAACAGACTCATGCCTTATGCATTGAGTTCAGGACTAAACTTGAGTGCTCCTAATGTTGCTGCAGGATGTAGATGAGAAGCTCTTGTACGATACTTTCAGTGCATTTGGAGTTATTGTTACTAATCCAAAGGTTTGCTCTTTGAATATCTTTATTTTTATCTAATTCCATAATGTCCAGCTAGTAGGAGTTGCTATGCTACTAATTTTCACGCACTGCTGTTTTCTTATTTCTCATTGTTGGCATTTTCCATTTTGTTTTTGTTTAAAAATGTCTAGTATCAAGCCAGTGGCATTTAAAAATACCCACCTGTTTATAGTCTTTTTGCTCTTTAAAAATACCCACATGATAGTCAGAATCCTGGGGAACATACATATTTGTATATGATCTGATATGCAACACTTATTTTTGCTGCAGATCATGAGAGATCCCGAGACAGGAAATTCCCGTGGTTTTGGCTTCATCAGCTATGATTCATTTGAGGCTTCTGATTCTGCCATTGAGGTATGTTTCAGTCTATTTTAATCAATTCTATGAATATAGCAAGGCCAACCTTTCATTTTTTTTGTGCTTACTCAGCACATGTGGATCATTAGTTCAAACTAGTCAAAATATATAACACAATAGTAGGGATGAGGGGTTGCCAATAATTATCAAATCTTAGACTCATTGACCAACTTGTGTTTCTCTAATTGGAAGGTACTAAAATTCCAGGAGTATGTGGTCTTGGATTTGTATTATGCATATAGAAAAAAAATGTTGTAAGGGGTTCCTTCTCTAGTGCTTGACTGTCTACCTAGAGAGATTTGTCTCTTTTATATCATGGGAGGTAGTGTAGGAAACCACAAATACCTAAAATGAAATATTTACAGTTGTTTTTACTTTTCATACCCTAAACAAATAGAAACAAAAACGTGGCAATGCACATACTGAATCCATCAAAATTCAAGGTTCTTATAGTTATATTGTATGATATAACTTATATCTAACTTCCGTATTATTGCTTAATGGTTTGTTTGCATCAATAGTAGCTTTCTAATATATCCTGTTTTCTCTAATTCAAACTGATCAAAATAAAAAAATGGAATAGTTTCCTACTGCAGAAGAGGGAATGACATTACAGACCATTTTGTTTCTGCATGTTGGGACTGAAACAAGGGACAATCCCAACGGTAGGATGAATTTAAAGAAACTAGAAGTTCGAGAATTTTATTTTGACATTTGTATTGCATAATATATTCTTTTTTACATTTTGTTCTAGCGTAGGGCAAAACACTAAGTAACAGAATGCTACACAAACCTAAGTTCTTCAATTTTGGGATGTGGTAGTTCTTCCTGGAATATAGATTTGGGAGTTCTTCTGATTTGTCTTGAACAGGATTGCCTTCACCAAAAGCATGAACCCTTCTTTGTATCTCACTATGTGGAGCTGATAAGTCCTTCTGTTTTTAGCCAACCATGACCGGAAGTATTGATATTCAGATGCTGTAATGCCCCTTCTAAAAGTTGAAGCTAGTAGGAAGCGTGGTAACTTTTAAGGTTAAATTAGATGGAAGGGGTGGAAGTTCTCATAATGTAAAATCAAATACCAACATAATTTAATACATTACGATGAAAAATTCAACCAAAGTTATAAATTAGGGAGATAAAGTACATCTAACCTCTTTTCATTTTATATTAACACATGTATACATTAGAATCTTGTGGATATGTTAGAATCCTATATAATAGCTATTGATATTAGGATCAATTAGATTGATTCTATATTTGTTATAAGCCTAAAACCAAGGTAACTGAATATTTGTGTGAAAACTAATAAAATTTATTGTATGCCTTCACAATTTCTCTCTTCTTAACATGGTATCAAAACCTAATGAGAAGGGAACTGTAATCCATGCTTTCCATGTGGGCCCACTTCTCATAGTTGTTCTGGATTTTTTTTTGCCGCATTTTAGTGTTCATTCATGACAACTTTCTGGCAAGCTTTTTCTGGCTGATGATCATCACAATTGGCATTGCTTTACAAAGGCCTACTCTACAGCTGCCACATCCTCCTAACATTTTTGGACTTTGTTTTCTACCGCACCCTCCGGCAGTGTTTGCTCTCTGATAGTCACCCTGCCTTCTAGACACCATTTGCTCTTCAGCTTCCACACTCTCCAAAAGTTATCTTGCCCTTTGTGCCCTCCAAGCATTTTTCCTTTCCAGCAACCACTATGCCCTTCGAGCCTTTTTGCTATTCAGCACCTGCTGTACCCTTTGAGCAATTTTGCTCTCTGGTAGCCCATTGTGCTCTTTGATAATATGTTTTGCTCTCTGGTAGTCATTGTGTCCTCTACGCATGTTTGCTCTTTGGTGGCCGCTGTTCCCTCGTACGAGTTTTGCTTATCAGCAGCTGCTGCACTTTCAAGCAGTTTTTGCTATCCAGCTGACGTTGGAAAGTTGCTCTTCAGACAGAAGTTGCTGTCCTCTGATCTCTAACGTGACCCCATGATTTGAGCTGTCCTTTTCTGGCAAACATTTTGTGCTTGACTTATGGTCAACTGCCACCATGTCATCTTCACACGCCTACACCAAATTGATGTGTGAAACTGTCGTTATTTAGTTTGTCAGCTCCAACAATCAACTGGCTGACATGTTCATTAAGTCTTTCAAGGGATCTTGTGTTGATAACATTTGTAACAACCAAGCTTGACTTTTACGATACATATGTTCCAGGGGGGAGTTTTAAAAATATGATTTGAAAAAACGAGGCATATCCAAGTGAGAGAAAGTCATGTCCGTATAATGTTTTAAGGGGTCTTGTGTTGATGACATTTATAACAAGCATATTGAAGTTGATTATTTCTTTGACAAAGAAATTCAGTAAGGGTCCTCGGATTAACTACATATGAAATAAGCTCGGTACATGTCCTTTTGTGCTTCAGCTCGAGTCGAGTGTTAGAATCTTGTAGATATATGCTATAATCCTATAGATATAGTAGCTGCTGATATGTGGATCACTTAGATTGATTCTATGTTCACGTTATTAGCCTAAAATAGAGTAGTTGAATATTCCGTAATTATGTTTTCTCAATAAATTGAGTAGCTCTGTTATGGTCTAAACACACGGAACTTATCATATGTCTTCTGAGTTTCTTTATTGTTAACAGTATAAAAAGGTATTAAAATCGTTCAATTTCAATTAGTTGTCTGGGTATCCAAAACACACATAACAATAGAATATAGAAATTAATGTAAGCATTTCCAACCCACTGATATTGAATATTTCTATATTTCATAGGCGATGAATGGACAATATCTTTGCAATCGTCAAATTACAGTGTCATATGCTTATAAGAAAGACACTAAGGGTGAAAGGCACGGTACCCCGGCAGGTAAGGCCCTTTCCTGCTGCTACTTCTATCCTTTTTCTGGATTAATTCATGCCTATTGTTCCTTTTTGTACTATCTGACTATCTGCTAATATATTTCTTCTGTGGTGCAGAAAGAGTTTTGGCTGCAAGTAATCCAACTGCACAGAAGAGCAGGCCCCATACTTTATTTGCCAGTGGACCTCCAACACTTCCCAGTGTTCCTCAGGCTAATGGGGTTGCTCCAGTGCCTCCCCGTCCCTTTGCTAATGGGGTCGCTCCTGGTTCAATTCCCGCCCTTCGTCCACCTCCGCCTCAAGCTGCTGCATTCCAGCCTATGCAAGTACCTGGACAACCAACCTGGCACCAGCAACAGCCCGGCCAACCAATGTTACCTCCTGCAATGCCACCTCCACCTCAAGTTCAGCAGTTCAGACCACCACACCCTGGTATGCAGCAGATGCCACCACCTCCACAAGCTCCTCCCAGGCCTCTTCCACCACCAGCAGTAATGGGAGGTCAGCCACCACCTGTCTGGCGTCCACCACCACCACCCCAGCATCAGGGTGGACGGCCTATGCCATACCCTCAGTCCATGCCGCCGCCACCACCTCCTCAGTAATCCTGCTATGCCACCACCTTTCAATTGAAGGAACGCAAATCATATTGAGTAATGTTCTTGACTCCCAATATCTGGAATTTTGCCCCTTTATTGTTAGTTAGTTGTATTGTTGCGTTATATTTCTGAAATAGTGTAGATTGTAACATGAACTCCATGACAGCTAACAATCTTAAAATTATTCTTGTCCAGTAAAGATAGACACATTTGAGTTTTGGCATCATTTTACCAAGGTTGTTTCCTGTAAGATTATTGATGTGTGATGAAGCAACCAATTGACTTTAATGAGATTATTGAGTTCTAGACTTCCATAGAAATGATATTGTTACGGGAAATGTTAAATTAACATTCATGTGTAAAAGTTGAGTATTGTAGTAAGCTTACATGGATTGGGTTGAAAAAAGGGAAACTTGTCACTGTTTTCATGGACACTTGTTTTTCTAATTCTTTTAAAATGTATTGTCTAGCTATTATTATTATTTATTCCGTACAGATTCCTGTATTTTGTACAGAAATAAGAGCTGCAAAATTTGATGACAAATAAGTCTTGACAAAAAGTTCTTTCCGAAGTATTTGTTTAGAATATTATATTAAATTAGTATATTACATATATTTTCTAAAACTGTGATGTTTTGTTTTTTCTAGAACAAATAATACATTATTTTTCTCGATAGTTTTTCTAAATATAGCAATTTTTAAAATGTGTATGGTCAACCTTGTGCAAATTGTTCAACGACCCTTTTATCTACATAATACGTGCATGTGCATACTGCGAGTCCGTGTACACTGAGAACAGAAAGTAAAAGGGATTTTTTTTTTTTTCTTTCTATGAAGATGTTATCTTTTTGTTTCCTTCTAATCTAGCAATCACTTAGTCTTTTAGAGAAGTAAAATAAAGAATATGTGCCAATAAAAATTATTAAATTTTGTAAAGTGTTCAAATTTTTGTGCTTTCATATATTTCCTTCTCTCATGCAACAATTGGTTAGAGGACAGTATCTAAGGGGAGTGGATTAAGTAATGAACCATTTTGTGTTGGAATCAAATTCCAATGCCTTTTTGTTTTTGCGACTAGCATTTTTTTTTTTCTATAAATTCTTCCTTTTCTCTTTTTCCCTTGGTGAAATAATAGTTAAAAGATTCCGGACTTTGCATTTTCTTATTAAACGTGAAGGAAAAGAAGTAAATAAGAATAATAATTTTGATTGATGCCACATGCATTGATGCTATCATGGATTTGTTTTGACAAATAAAGATTTATTTGCTATTATAAATCTTGTTAAAATAACAAGAACTTAATTAAATTGAAAAATATATATAAGGACAAAAACAAATCAAGCATTTAAATATATAATCAAATTACTAAGTAAGTCCATTAAAATTGTATTTTTTCTAAAGTAAAAATAAATGAGTGGTTTGTATTAAAAATACTAAATAACAGAAATTGAAAATAAAGATGGTTTTTACTGGATAAATTTAATATTTATAAATTTTAAAATTTTGTAGTTAATACTTTTTCTTCCAGCATTAAATTATTAAAGTTTATGGAAATTTTTTTCATAAATTTGAGTACAATGTTTTGTATAAAAGATGTGAATTTAATCATGGTAATACTTTAAACATTGTAAATATTTTAATTTTAAATTTGTTTTTATACTTGAAGAAAATTTTCTAAGAATTTATTTGAACCTCTTATTAAGTGTATAAGTGTATATACCTAAATAGTTCTTTGTAATTGAAATTTGAACAAAATTGTTTTTAGGTCTTGTGTTTAAAAATTAAAAATATTGTTTAGACCTATTCTTTAGAGTTGGGAAGTTATTGGTTTAATTTTAAAATTAAGATGCTGTTAGAATTTAATTTTTTGTTACATTTTTTCTCCACACACAAAACTCATTCATTAATAAAATATTTTTCAAACTCATCTGCATAATACATCATCTCTGATTCTTCTAAAGTTTATTCACTAAAAAAACAAACTTTACATAAAGTATATAGTTTATGTTTAACTAAATATTATTCTACCTGTTTCAAAATTTAGATTCTATTAGAAATACTCGTTTATTGAATATTATACAATAGCACACTGCAGAAAAAAAAGATTACAAAAAATACCATTTCTACACACTCATAAAACCTTTATATAATTTTAATTTCTCAACTAATTCCCTAAAACACCACTCAGATGTTACAAAATAAGGATCAAAACACTATCTTCCATGATTAAGCCTAAAAAGAACTTAACTCCATGTGACCTTCCATTAAAACAAGGAAAAGTCAAATATATAAGATGGTATTGAGAGATATGAATGAAATTTTATACTGGTTTTTAATGCAGTTGATGCAGAAAGTGGTGATGTCAAGTCCTTTGTGTGAAAAAGTTTTGATGATAACACTCTGCCAAGAAACAAATTGCAAGTCTTTGGAGATTAAGTTACTATTGTTTCAATTACCAATCTGAAGTATGCAAGCTCCAATAGAATCAACTTACTTGAAGAAAATATGATTACAAACAGACTAGACTAAACCTGATTTAGAAGATAAAAAAAGGAGTAGGATTATAAATTTTGTGGTCAGAACATGAATTTGGTAGCAGTAAGAAGATGCAAACTAAACAATAAACGAGATAATATATCTGCATCGTTCAAAAGCTAAAAAAGTGTAACATCAGAAGCAACAAGCTCATAACAATCAGAGCAAGCCAAATATCAGACGATTCATGCACTTGCAATATTCAAAAACAACCAGAAAAAGCATAAATTTAAAAGCAATATTCTTGAAATCTTTCATCACTTACAAGAGAGTATGGTCTCAGAAATCTATATTACATCAAATACCAAGAATTCAGGTCCAAATTTTGAAAAGGCAGAAGGTATCAAACAAGTTTATTCAATGGTGGATCAATCAGTGAACTAGAGTTGTTTCATAGTCTGAACAATTGCATTACCTGGAAATCTGAACAATTGAATGGAACATAATACAAGCAAAATTGTCTGATGTGATGATGACAGAAGGAGTCAAATGAGTCATTATTATCTGATAATATTTTTGAACAAGAGTGTGAGAAAAACAGAGAAAAAGAAATCAGGACTCAGTGAGGAAGAGCTTGAAGGATGTCCCTGATGAAGTTGATGAAGGAACAGAGGCCACCCAAGAAGTTATGATCAATCACACCATTCCCTGAAACTACATGAGCAAAGTCAACGAGTTTGACCAAAGGCTTGGTGTTCCCCTTCTCCTTCTCATACACCACCAGAACAGAACACGAATAGAAATGATACAGAGTCTGAACCTCAAACCACGCCTTCAGCTCCACCAGCCGCTCCAAGACGGCGCCCAAAACCTCCGCCGCAAAGTCGCAATCAGGGTCGGAACGGGAATCGTCGGAGTTGGAGGAGGAGACGAATTTGCGGAGGACCACGGCGACGCCCTCGGCGGAGAGGGTCTGTAGGAAGGTTCTGGACGGTTCCCAGGAGGAGAGGGAGTCCTTGACGCCGGTGATTCGGAAGCCGAGGGGGACGGTGGAGGTGGTTCTGTCTTTTTTGAGACATTTAGCGATGTAGTCTTCGGAGTGATCGAGGTGCCATGTTCGGGAGCCGATTTTGACGTCCATGACGGAGGGTTTGGTGTAGGGCGCGATGAGGTCCTGGAGGAGGAGGTGGGTGTGGGGGCCGGAGCCGTCGGAGGCGGGGACGACGGCGGTGCCGTGGAATGCCGGGAAGAAGGGGCGGATGGAGGCGGGGACGGCGAGGGTGGTGTAGAAGGAGAGCTCGGCGGCGCCCCTGTCGTTGTCCTGCAGTGGCTTGTAGAACTTTCCAGAATCGTCCACCAGCGGACCCAGAATGCCGTTCTTCGCCATGTGACCCGCCACCTGGTGCTCCGGCACTTTCAGCATTTTTCACGATTCTGAAACAGAGAAAAGGGTGTGTGAGGAAGAAAGCGCACACCACAAAGACAAGGAAACAAAGACAACCATTTATATTGTCTTGATACACTTCAGATCCGAAGATGTACGTAACTTCACCATTATATATATAATAGTTTATGATTTAAGATCCGAATCAATTCTTTAGCTTTACTCCATCTAATCATCTAATCACATTTTTTTGGATTGGTTCAGAGTGAAAGACAAAAAGTTCTGATTTTTTTGTTTTGGTTTGCAATGAATGTCACATGACGTAAAGGACAACACTGTCACCATTCATATGAGTTTCATTAATTCTGCGAAAACAAACCTACATGTCACATTCAAACGAGGGAAAAGGAGGTTAAAAAAAACAGCTTTTCCTAATTTGTTTTTCTAATTATAATTGGTAATTATTTCGAGAAGAGTTAACGCATAGCAACACAGTTTTTTGGTCCACTTGCTTAGCTTCCTTTGTCTTTTTTCATGTTGCTTCTATTGATTGAGAAACTCGTGTTATGGAAATGCATGAGCCACAGGCAGAGAAACCTTCTTGGAATTCTATCGGAACCGGTACCTAAAGTTGAAACCGATGACTCTGGAATGGATGGTGAGGATAGTGATAGTGATGATGAAGATGAAGGTGTTGCTCAGGGTTAAGGAAAAAGTTATTTTCACATTATTATTTCTAAATAACTACTATTTGATACCAACTTTTTCTAATAAAATATTATTTAAATAAAATATTAATTTATATGAGTCTCAAATGAAAGTATTGGTGTCAAACTACCTCTGATTAATTACCTCTGATTAATTACAGTTACGGAAGGTTGCACACCAAGGATGTATCAACCGTATACGCTCCATGCCACAAAATCTCAATATATGTGCAGTTGGGCTGATACTGGTCATGTACAGGTTAGACTTTTAAAGATTTGGTTTTCTAATTTGTCATAAATTTCAAGAAAACGTTTCCTTGTGTTTTTGGAATTAAAAATTAGGGCAAATTCATGTGATTTGGCAATGTTCATTATGTTATGTGATAAAATGAATGAAAGTAAAACTGCTATGTAATGGAAAAGTGTTGTTTCATAGTCATATCGACTTTGTTTTAAGACAGTGTAATGCTAAATGTTCACGAAATGACTCGTGGCTAAGGCTTAGGGTAGCAACACAACAGATCCTGTGGTCTTCCGATTCTGCAGGTCTTCATGTGCTCTTGCTGCCTCAGACAAGGGATAGGTGTCAGTAGTCCGCACCTTTAAGACACCAGAAGCAACCTTGGCAAACAACTCTTCTGCAGCCTCCAAGAGCTCATCCCGAGTGACGTTGTAATGTTTTAAGGTGGGTCTTGTAAGGAACAAGGACTTTGTAGCCAGGGAAGATAATGGAACTGGATCAGGTGTGCCTGATGACTGCCCAAAACTTACCATGTAACCTCGAAGCTTCAAACAAGCCAAAGATCCCTGTACAAATCACAGTATGCATAGTTAAGAGCTGTGCTGATAATATTCCTAAAATTGTGAAATGATAGCATACAAACATTAATGAAACACAGGGAACCAAAGTTCAGCTTGCTGAAAATCTATATCGACTAGAGATAAGACTAATATATGTATGTGCAAACCTCAAAATTCACCTTACAAGTCAATTTTGTAAGGTTGAATTAGACTTAAAATCCACTTCCTAACATAGTATCAGAGTCATGAGTTAGAACTTATCCTAGCAAAGTTTGTTATTTCTTGAATTTATTGTTCCATTCGTTATTAGGTCACTTATTAATGTCTAGTCTCACTCTACAATATATATGTGAGTGCAAACCTCGCTTTACAACAAGCTACAGAGAATGGTATATATTGTCTTAATCAACAGACAGTTATCTGAGAACTTTAGGGCTCTATTCTACTAATTAAACCCAGTGGCCTATGAACCTTTTCCCTCTGAGTTTTCTGTTTTTGACTAATAATATTGATAGACAAGAATATTCACTTTGACATCATCCCGTGTCTCGCAAGCTCAAGATGTAGCACTACGATTTCATTTCTAAGTAAGAAAATTATCTAGTTCTGAGCTTTTAACAGGGTGTATGAATTCACTTGTAGATTTAAAACAACTATAAATTTAGTGTTCATCATCTAGGATCTGGTTGGTGTTTGTTGATGTTTTAGTTTCCTAAGTACTGATCAACATAGTATCAACTGAATCATAAATCTACGTGCATTCTTTTGGACACCCTAATTATGGATCAAGAATCACAATACAAGTAAAAAGCTACTTATGGATACCACCAAGGAAGACACAACATTGTTATTATTGTTTTCACTCAGTGCACCCAACAACTCGATTTTTAAATTCCACTTAGGCATAATATAGAACATGACAAGTATACCTCAAATGTATCTTTTCCCACAGAATCATAGACTACTTCAACTCCATTGCCTGATGTAATTTCGTTGACACGAGCAACGAAATCTTCTTTTGTATAGATTATTACATGATGACATCCATCCTCCTTGGCTTGAGCAGCCTTCATTTCATTGGATACAGTTCCGATAACGGTTGCACCAAGAGAATTTGCCCATTGGCACAATAAGGATCCTACTCCACCAGCTGCTGCATGTACAAGAATTGTGTGACCAGGTTCAACCTGCAAAACAATAGATATCTTGTGTATGTCATCATGTTGAGCCAAGATTATGGGAAATAGATTGACTATACGATGAAACATATTTGGTTAATGTTCTAGTCAGCTATGATAACAACAAATGTCAAATATTTGCCAGCTGCAACTATGTTTTCTGGTGCTGAACCCGGGACATCACATGCATGAATGAGGCAATCACAGATTCACCCTAAGTGAGGAATATCTTAGCTCATTAAATCCTGTATTTGACTTGATAACTTTATTCTCCTCCTTAAGGTGAAATTTCATTTTGAACATTTCTTGAGCTTTGACATCATTGAATAGAATTCCTTTTTCTAAGAAAATACAGTAATGAATGTTGGTAAAAACAGTAAAAGATCCTTCAGCAAGCATAGAAATACACACACCTTGAAACATTGTTGAAGCAAATAACGAGTTGTCAAGCCCTTGGACATGATGGATGCCCCAACAATTGGGTCAATTGAGGGAGGGAGGGGAACTAGATCTTTTGCAAGAAGAATGTGCTCTTCAGCATATGAGCCCAGTGGTTGACACGAATAAGCTACAGTTTCTCCAACTTGTATGTCAGAGACTCCAACACCCACAGCAGTGACCACCCCAACACCCTCCACACCTACCATACCAATTTATCACAAAAAGTAAAGCTTCATATTCTATTTTTCTTTTCCAGGCTTAATTACCCTTTTAGTCATTCAGGTTTTCATTATACCAATTGGGTCTTCAAGTGTTGCAATATGAAGCCTGGATATGGACACGGAGATATGACTAAATTGAAAAAATATAGGACATGGGACACGGCGTGCATATATACAAATTAATTTCAAACTGTCAACTAACAAATACTAATACAAAAATGAATCTAATTTATCTTTCTAATATCCAATAAATGAAAATAGTGATTATATAAGATTTGTTCCTTACTTTTATAATCATAATAGTATAATAAGTTTACAAGTTTATAGATTTTTTAGAAAATTATTGAATTCGTAATGATTAATATTATGTTCGAGCTATATGTCAAAATCATGTTAAAACAAAAAATTGTCTTTCAAACTGGACAGTTTACCGATATGAGGATCGTACGTGTGTTGGACAAACATCATTGCAAGTGTGTGATCAGTCTACAAGTTCTAATTCTACTAATTGGGTCATTCAAGTATCTCAATTGAAGAGATTAAAATTACACAATTGCAACATATAGTAGACCAATTAGCTCAATGGAAATCTGGGAATTAAATCCACACATTTGTGATGAATAACTAAGAGAACCAAATGACACAACTGACAGTACAATACAATTACAATATTAATAAAAGTTTGGTAATGGTAATGCAGAGAAACCTGGAGTGTAGGGTAAAGAAGGAACTTTGTAAACTCCTGTGCGAAAATAGATATCAATGAAATTAATCCCAACAGCTTTGTTCCTCAGACGAACCTCGCCTTCTTTTGGGTCTCCGATTTCCACATCTTCCCACTTCAGAACCTGAGGTGTTGAATTCCACAATTCAGTGTTGAATTACAATAGAAGTGAGAGTGAAAGAGAAATGAAGAAAGAGACCTGAGGGTCACCGAGTTGGTGAACTCTGATAGCTTTCACCATGTTTGAAGTTGCCGATGATTTTGAAGCTCTGGTTTGTTGTAAATCTGCTTAAAGCTAAAGAAGATTAACAGAGGAACTGCACTGTATTGTGTTAGTGTATACTACCATTAAGTTCAAAGGGAAAAGGATATATATAATAAAGAAAATGATAATTATTACCATAAGAAAAACAACTTCATGTTTTAGAAAATTTGGTACCCAAATGAATGATACAGATTCCACAATCATTGGTTCTATAGTCAAACAATAATTGAATCCTAAGTTTTAATCTTTTTCTGAAATTTTTATGATTTGTTTTTGTTCAGCTTTTTGCTTTTTGAGGTTGTTGTGGTCCATTTGTTATGGTGGCCGGCTGAAGAGTACAAAAAGGATAAATATATCAAAATAAAATTGTCTGGAAGCGACATATATTTGATTATTATTCATTAAAATAATCTTTTTCCTTTATGTAAAAAGAATAAACTTTGGTTGAAGTTTCTGCAATTTTTTTAGTTTAAGTCTTTTAAACAAAAGTTACGTGACTATTTTAAATATTAGAATGTTTTCAGGTGACCTATTTCAACATTGAAAACATCATTTTTCTTTTTGTTAAAAAGTAAAAGTTTCACCCTTTTATTTGTTGATTGAATTGTTCTCACATTCATTTTGTTAAAAAGTAAAAGATCAAATCATAATTTTGAAATTTCTATTTTTTTTTCTTCTTCTATGTTTTTAGTCTTCCTAGTTTAAAAATCCGCAATTTTGATTAAACCATTAGCTCACAGTTTATTTTGATCCAATCGAACTTTACCTTGATATATCCATTTAAAATATATTTTATAAACAATTTAATTAATTAAAAATAAACAACGTATGTCAATAAAAAATCAGATTAAAATTATGGATATTTTAAATAACAATAACTAAAATCATTAGAAAAAAAAGAACAAAATCATAGATAACTAATTAAAAAGCACCAAAGTCATAATCTAACCAAACACTTACATTTAGCTTTGTTATTTTCTTCATTGCAGTTGGATTATAAAAGGGGAGGCAAAACTAGCAAATCTCTATGTTCAAAGCAAGATAACACGAGAAGAGTACTCTATAGCCAAAATAAAGTTATCAAAGAAATCACTATTATTTAAGTACACCGACCTGTGGTGAATAACACACACTAGCATAGAATTCATAGTCTATAGTTCTTTTCAAGATGAATCACACAAGGATTTGGTGTATAACACCTCTACACAGAACACGAGAGTGTCATGGTATCAACACAATAGATCCTGAAGTCTTCCGATTCTCCAAGTCTTCGTGTGCTTTTGCAGCCTCAGACAATGGATACGTATGATTAACACGAACCTTCAAGACACCAGAAGCAACATTAGCAAACAACTCTCCTGCAGCCTCCAATAACTCATCCCGAGTGACAACATATTGCATTAGGCTGGGCCTTGTCAAGAACAGGGATTTTGCAGCCAGAGATGATAATGGAACTGGATCAGGTGAACCTGATGACTGTCCAAAACTTACCATGTAGCCCCTAAGCTTCAAGCATGCCAAAGATCCCTGCACAAATCATCACACACCTCAGCATATATATGCATGCCTTGTTAATGACTCCTTGTTAATGAGAAACCAAACACTAATAGAATGCAACATAACATTATGAATTCTAAATTAGAAAAAGGTTTAATGTAGAGAAATTCATTAAGATGTATGAATTCAGATGTAGGTGGGGAATGGTAATCATCATATCTAGGACTTAGTTGGTGTTTAGTTCTAATTGGTTATTAACATAGGATCGTCTGAATTATAAATTATAAATCTAATCACATACCTACAAACCAAATTATTATCATAGAAGGAACCTGTAAAGGATTAGAAAATAAGCAAATTCTAATGGATACATCCATGCAATAATTTAGCTTAATAACTTTTTAGTGCTCGTGGTATACACCCTATTATCCTGAAAAATCAGTGATTTTGCTTTTGGTCCTCGTTATTTGGTTGTACTCCCTGTAATATTTGATACACGTTGAATTAATGCTTGTAAAATAGAAAAAAGTGAAGTATTAATTTAGGGACTAAATCAATATAACGCAGCATATACTTCGGACTAATTCAGCTAGATATTATAGGAATTAATATCAAACAAAGACCAAAAGCCAAAGTGATTGAAACCAATAGTAATTTTATGCAGGGATTAAAACCAAGAAGGACATATATTACAAGGACTAACATGCAATCTAATCCTAATCATTCTAGTTTTCCACTCAATTATCAAGTCTCTAATTTTGAAATTTAATTTGGGTGTAGCATAGAATAGAATAGGTACTACCTCAAAGGTATCCTTTCCTACAGAATCATAGACTACTTCGACTCCATTGCCTGACGTAATCTCATTGACGCGAGCAACAAAATCCTCTTCTTTATAGATTATAACATGATGACACCCATCTTCCTTGGCTTGCGCTGCCTTCTCTTTATTTGACACAGTTCCTATAACAGTTGCACCAAGAGCATTTGCCCACTGGCACAATAAGGATCCAACTCCACCAGCTGCTGCATGGACAAGAATTGTATGACCAGGTTCAACCTGTAAAGTGATATGTACATAAACTCTGTTAATGATCATGCTAGGGGCAAATTAAGAGAAAATGTATTTATTTCAAGACAAAGCGTGAATTCATCAGTTAATATACTATAGTCCACAGTTGGAAACAGCAGATACAGAAGGAGTAGGCCATAAAGCAACAAGTAAGCCCAACCAAGCTCATCAAAACGGGGACCAGGTATATGAACTAACAAAGAACTAAATTGAAAAGCTAATTAGTAGAGATTCTCAATAACTACAACTGACTAATATTCTGAGTCCTAAACTCATCTGCTAAATATACTAATGAATTTAGATTAGTACGATAAGAAAACTAAGAGATAAAAGTAAAATAGCTTCAGCTACAAGGACTATAACATCATAGAAAATGACCTTAAAACAGCGCCGAACCAAAAAGTGTGTTGTCATGCCCTTCAGCATGATGGATGCTGCAATAGGTGGGTCAATCGATGAAGGGACAGGGACTACTTTATTTGCAGGAAGTATCTGCTCTTCAGCATATGAGCCCATTGGTTGACCTGCATAAGCCACAAGATCTCCAACCTGCCTACCAGTGAGTCCAGCACCCACAGCTGTCACAACCCCAACAGCTTCCATACCTACCACGTAAAAAGGGGCAATGAATTCAATACATGATAACTTGGGAATTTGTGTCTCTCCATTCTCAACAATTGTAATCACTATTAATAAGTGAACTTTAACTTTAACTCAGTTTTACAAGATTGGTAATCACTTAACTCAATCTTACACAACTGGTTTCTAAGATTTTTGTACCCAGTTATATAAACTCACCTTATCTCTAATTAATGGGTGATTTCCAAAACAAACACATTAAAGAAAGAAAAAGTAAAACAGTAAAATAATGAGAAGAGGATAACATTGACACCCACAATGCAACTAGTTATATACACACACATACATCTACATACTAAACTCACATCACACAAGAAAATAAATAAATAAATTGTAGTTGTTGTTTATTGAGAATGAAGACAGGGAAAGAACCTGGAGTGAAGGGAAAAGAGGGGGGTTTGTAAACTCCTTTACGAAAGTAGACATCAATAAAATTGACTCCAACGGCTTTGTTCCTGACGCGAACCTCCCCTTCTTTGGGCTCTCCGATTTCCACGTCCTCCCACTTCAGAACCTGCGACGACGCGATGTCACTCATCAATTCAATTAACATCACCGAATTCAGAAAAAACGAAAATTTATGCGTAATATTTACCTGAGGGCCTCCCTGTTCGTGAACCCTGATTGCTTTCACCATGTCTGTTGTTGTTGATGATGAAAACGAAGCCTTGATTGTGAGCGAAGAAGAAGAAGAAGAAGAGAGTGCAGAACGAGTGAACAGATGAAAGAGAGGAGGATTGTTGGCTCCCAGTAACCTTAAAAGTGACATTTGATTTCGATTGTTTGATTGTTTTTTTTTTTTCCTCAACAAGGGGCGGTGAGGATTTGCTTGGACTAAGGTCCCAAATAGTTAACTAACTTTTTTCAAACAAAATAATGAACAGTTGTTTTTTTTTAATAATAATAAAATAATCTTGAGATAAAATTAGTTTTGACTGCATGTAATTGGCAAAAATTTTTTGGTGCAAATATTTAGTAAAATTATCGGAATAGACAAATTTAAAATTAATTAAGAAAGTGTGTATGTCGTGACAATAGTTTAAAGTTGTGTCCAAAATCTATACGATTTTAGTTTAAAATATTTTAAAATCTATACGATTTTAAAATATTTTAGTTGTGTCCATAATTTTTAAATCTACTTATTTCTGTAGTTTTTCATAATATATTTCGAGTTTGCAACTTCTGTCACACGTTGAGATGGTAAAAAGAAAATCATCAAACTGTTTGACGTGGTATTTTTGGTAGATAAACTACGATAACGTGGTTCATTGTTGGTTTTACAGAAATTCCATTATGCTTTTCTACAACTCTAGCTCGAGAGAATCATTTTCAGGGACGAAAGAGAATTCATCAAAACTCTCGACATTTATGTTGAGCACTGTCACCGTCTTAGAATGTCAAAATCACTTGTCGAGAAAAAAATACATTGGTATCAAGCGAGTAGATAAAAATTGGTTTATTCCAACCTTAACGTAAAGTTGTATGCAAATAAATAACACATCAAAACTTGATAAATTTACAAATTCCTATTCACCTTCTCTGAAGAATAAGAAGAGATTGAATAAAGAGGAAATCAGTAACTTTACTTAATTATGCATAAGCTGAGGCATGAGTTGGTAACACTTATAAGATAAGATACTATTAGCCTGCTTTTGATCAGGTGAATTTAAGAAATTGTTACTAAATGAAACCAGCTGCTTCAATATATAGAAGGGACAGTGCCAGAATGATATGCTATAGTACTGCATCATGATTTATTTCCACTAGTTAAGAAACAAAGTCCTACGTCTCTGCTAAAAGGGCAGGAATTAATCAAGGCTCATCAAAAAGACTTATGACTTTCTAATATATACATAACGTTAACCGAAACATTTACATGCTGATATACAAGTATGAAACACAATGTCAGCCTAAAACCTAACTTACTGAGACTGGTGCCTTGAATTTAGTTGTTTTACCTTTACCTCCATCCCATGCAGTTGTGAGGATGACCCTTCATCGGGTTGACCCTACAAGAAAGTGAAATTTAAGGAATGAGAGAAGGGCTGAGAATATGTGTGTGTGTGTGTGTATATATATATATATCACGAGTGCAACTCTGCTGCCACATTTGGTAAAACTATCTTAAACATAAAAAAACTTTGGGTTATGTGTTGTCTAAAATGTAACTGTTCCTTGTAATGCCCTACAGCCATCAAACTAAATACAGAAAATATTATAATTTAAATTTGGTCAACTTTGGAAAAAGATCAAGGTATTTCTGAGATAAATCAGCCAAGAAAATGTAAGACATTTTTGTATTTTCCTCTTTCTATGAAGAGACATACAAAAGCAGTACCATGACAGGTCATGTCATAATTTCAGGATTAACTTCAGGAATCATAAATGTGTTGAAAATTTTAATATCGAAATCTTTCAATTATAACTTCTCTCCTTTTCTTTCCATTTTTGATAGAGTCCAATAATGTTAGTTAACCATAAAACCGATCCCACCAAGAGTGATAAATCTTGCTTGGTTAGCGGTTCTTATAGTTCATTCCATACTAATCATGGATGCAAAAACACAAACTATAGGGAGTAATAGATGACTAGATAGTCATTTAGTCCATAAAATATTAGGAGCCAGCCACTCATTTTAGTTCTTGAAAAAACTGAAATTGCTCATGATATCCCAGAAAGTTAAATCTATCAGTCAGTTTCATCACTACTTCACCTTATGTCAGTTAACACTAACGGGAATACATGTGATACATAATGCGCAAAGTTGAATTCACATGTGGCTTTGAAACAACATCATGTGAAATTACAAAATGTAGCAGATCATTCATGAGATTCACCAAGAAATGTGAAACTTTGTCCACACTAGCTGAGTACTTAGAAGGTCCTCTCTAATCCATTTTCTTAACTTTTAGTTTCGCACAATGTTTTTTTACTTAATTCACTGATTCCTTTGTATTGAAATTTGAAATTCTCCATTACAAAGCTTCGTGTTTCATTGAGCAGAGGGAAGAAGCAAACCGAAAAGAATGTGTGAAATGGGTAAAGGAGTACAGGCAGAAGTTGGAAGCTGCTTTGTTCAATATGTGCATAAAATATGGAACTTAACATGCCACACATCCACTTCATTGGTGTTAATTTAACAGACAAACTCAAATGACAAACACATTGATATTTCAAGGACCTCATGAGCATTTTCAGTCTTTCAAGGACTAAAATAACGAATTCCTTACCTTTTAAAAATTACTATTTACTCAACAGTAAAAGTATAGTAGAGTTCATACCATCGCATGCACCCTTTGTGGGGCCATGTAACAGGGATCATGGATGGATGCAATTGAGTTCAACTGTCCCTAAATCAAGATTCAACCCAAAACTAGATGTTATAAATCTAAAATCCCAAACTACTGAAAATATTAGAAAAAACCAAAGAGTAGACATTATTTATTACCGGGTCTTGGATGCCATGCTGGTTGCAGTGATAATCATTACGAATAGCAGATACCGAATTCAATTGATGGCACTTCAACAAATTAAGGAGAGCAAATTATTCTTTGAAGTAACAGGAAGCAGATTACAACTGGGTAACTGCTACATCATATTGAATTTCAAATTTCTAAATTTAGAGACCAACTACCATTCCAAAATCAATCCGCTGAGTAGCAAAATAGCCATCCAGATTCTGAGCCCTGGAGTTTAGCCGCTCCTGTAACAGAGTTTGTTAAATTGGCTGAAATTTCAGGATCCACACGCACTCTTTTGTTTGGCACAATGTAAGAAGTAGAAATGGGAAAATGTCATACCATCTTTTGAATGCTATGCTGTGATTTATGTGAACAAGGAAGACCAGCTGCTTGTGCATTGGGGTTTTCCTATAACAAATACAGACCATAAGATATTTTTCTATGATGAAATATCACAATCAGTAATGAATCTGACATGTACTTCAAACAAGAAGCACCAACCACTTGCTGCCAGCTAGAATCGACTCCCATAGCAATGGTATCTGGTTCAGGGCTTACCTATTAAGCATCACTACATAAGAGGGGCACACAAAGGCTATCTGATTATGGAAACGGAGTCTGTAACATTAGCATTATGTCTGACATGACAAAATAACCTTTCTTTTTCTTAGAGTACCATTCTTTTTGTTAGTAATGATCAGCAGTATTACTTAGACTTACCTCTTGAGAACCAAAACATGGAAGGTTCGGTTCTCTGACTCTCTGAATTGAACCATTCAGGTTCTCACACTTTCTCAGAGCTTCTTCCAACGCCTTTACAGCAGCAATGTAAGTCTCGTAGGATAAAGATCCTTCATCACCCAATCCAAAAGCTCGTTGACATAAATTACTATAGCGCTCAGCCCTAGAGTCAGAGACAACGACATCTGCCACAGACAGATCTCTTTTCTTGGCATCTTTTGTCCAGCGTTTTAATATATACCGAGGAGGGATGCTATGTACACCAGAAATCTGTAGCACAATCATTACATGCCTACAAAGATAGCCATTGAACTCAATTGAATAGCAAGAGCATGATGCTTCTGAAGTCGATTCATTCCACGTCACAACAAAATCTTGATTGTCCTCGAAATCCCGAACCTTAAACATTTTCATTGCCCCATCTTCGCTCTCTTTCCTTGGATGACAAGCAACAGCTCCCAAAACCTCACCCTGGAACTTTTTAAACACCGCATTGGTGTACAACTCCACCATTTGTTTCCCAAAAGGGGATGGAGATTTCAACACTGGCATTCTACACAGAGTTTCAAAATCCGCCTTGGCTTCCTCCTCACACTTATCCCTCAACACCACTCTGTACTGCTCCAGAAACTCTTTCAGAGTAGTTTTCCTCTGCACATATTTATCAAACATACAGTTCATGGCTTCTGATCTCTGCACAGTCGACATTCCTGCTAAAATCCTGCCATTCATAAACGCAGGTACCCACCGTTTCCGATCCTCAAAAATCTCACACAACCAACTCTCATCACCCATGTCAAACCTCTCAACCATCTCCCCCCACCTCTTCTCAAACTGCTCCTTTGTCCTAGACCTCAAAACACAATTACTAAACCCACTCATAAACTCACCACCGTGCCCATGAATCCGGCGACCGAGCTTCTCCGGAACCTTACTCAACACATGCCACAGACAAAAGCAATGACAAGACTCAGGAACCACTTGAGCAACCGCTCTCTTCAGCACTTCATCACAGTCAGTGAGCATCACCTTTGGAGCACGTCCTCCCATTGCCCTCAACCAATTCCTCATCAGCCACACATACGTGGATTCAGACCCATCAGACACAAACGCCAATCCCAGCAACAAAAACTGAAGATGGTGATTCACACCAACAAACGGAACAAAGGGCAATCTACACTCGTTTTTAACGTGAGTGGTGTCCAAAAGCACCACATCGCTAAAGTGTCTGTAATCAAGCCTAGCCTTAGCGTCCACCCAGAAAACACTCCTCAACCGCTGTTCCTCGTTAAAATCGACCGCGAAAAAGAAATTAGGGTTTTCATTCTGCATAGACATGAAAGCGTTGAGCAAAAATTGAAGGTCACCTTGGGCGAAAGGTAAGTGTTGCAGTGTTTTTTTAACCTTGAGTTTCCTTGAAGGACTTGCGTTGTTGTTAACATTATTATTGGGTTTAGGGTTACTGTGAATGGGGGAAATTTGGTGGTTATGGTGTTTGATGAAAGAAGAGATGATCCATGTACCGTGGGGTGTTCGTTTCACGTGCATGGAGGCCTTGCAATCGGTTTTGGCCCGGGCAGGGGCCCGTTTGGGCTTGTGGCTTGGTGGGGCGCCGTAGCGAGTGCAGGCGAATTTGGCGTCGATGAAGTTGCCGGAGATCCGGGATCGGCGGCTGGCTTTGATTATGGCGGAGAAACCCACAGATTTCGCGTGGGCTTGGTAGAATGCGAAAGCTTCCTCCTTCGAATTAAACTCAGGCCCGGGCCCAGCCGCGGGCTCCGCCTCCATTTTAGTCGGCGATTGTGAGATGGGAAGTTCAAAGTAATACAATTGGTGGGAAACAAACAAACCAAAAATCTCTTCTTTTCGCTTCCTTTGGTATTTTCTTCCACTTAAATAAGCATTCTTTGTTTTTTGCATCCTTGGAAAAATAAATAAGAATGTTGTGGCATAACATGTTCCTTTTTACTAGATTTACAAAATTAAGTTAACATGTACATACAAAGTCTTTGAAAAAATGTTCTGAACCTTTCTTTCTCTAAGTACATTGTCGAAAAGCAAAAACTGTTCCAAATGTACACTGTGTATATATGTTCATAAAAGCTAAGTACAAGAACAAGTACAACTTTATTGCACTTGAATACCTACCTAATCATGCAATAGTCCTTTCTTGACATCTCTATGTTGCTGAACAATCAAAACTGAGCCATGAATATCAAAGTCTGAAGAGGCCAAGACATCACCAACAGTTCCCAGTTCTGGACACTCTTCCCAATCACTCATACCAATTGTTAGTGAACTCTGTCCTCTACCACCTTTTCCTACTATAAACAAAGAATACATGTCCCCTATCTGTTTCAAAGCAGCCACCGTTTCTGCTCCATGCTTCACAAACTTCTCCACATACCCTATATGGCCTGAAGTCACATACCTGTTGTAGAAGTCCACCATGAAGGTGTTGTCAATCTCATTCACCGTCTCCTCCCCAGACAGTGACATCAAAATTTCCTTTTCCTCTGATTGTCCACTCTCTATCTGTTCGCTCTGTGATGAAGATGTCAGAAGAAATCTTATGATCGTTAAGTTCACTCGTGGACTTCCTGAAATGCGTAGGCTCCATGCAATAGCCTCACGGTCATCAGGGCCACCAAAGAAAAGTGTTGCAATGTTTTGTATGCCTTCAGATGCTACTAGCTGTGAGAAGCCAGGTACCCTTGCAAGGCCTCTTTCCACTATGACACCTACTGAACAAGGGGCATGTCTTAGCACCTTCTGGTTGGTGATCCTTATACCCTCTTTTCCACTTTCCAATTTCCCATCAATGCGTTGGTGCTTGTGGAAGGGGAGTAGCACAATTGACACTTGCAGATCTTCTGCTTCATTGCACACATCTTCGTACAAGGAGGGGAAAGAAGACACTGCCCTTCTTTGGTGGACTAGAATCTTTGTTTCTGCAGTGAATGAATCCAAAGAATTGTTGATTTCCACCACATCATTGCCCCCATAGTCCTCATCGTCGCTAAGGTCAGCATTTTCTTTCTCATGGTACAACAGGTTGGACTTGATCTTCTTCACAAGCTCTATTAGGTGCATTAAGTAAGTGGTAGATGGTGATACTCTAGACCCATGTACTGCTAGCACTGTTGCAAGTATGGCAGATACCTGACGAGGGTCATATACACAAGCCAGAATTCGAAGCTCATCTTCCATTTGTTGTGGTTCAATTGCAGTGTAGTTGTTTGCAAACATTTTGTCTTCCCCTCTCACTAGAAAAGCCACAATCATTCCTGATATTATTGTGTTAAGTACTATTGATACCAACAGAACATTGTACGCTTCTGAATCGAAAGTCTGTGAATCAACACAAGAACCATTGAATTAGTCTGCAAATTTGAGACGAGGAAGAGATAGGGAGGTACAATGCATCGAGTTTTTCCTTATACCAAAATCAACTTACACTCAACTTTTAAGCTCGTAACATCAGTTCATTTCATCTTTTTATCCAAACAGGTTATAATTCAACAAAGTCAGGAAATATACTCACAATTACTTGCTTTGCTGCTGCACCAATGAATAGAAGGTCGGCATAACCTCTAGTGTTCAATATGAAGCCAAGAAAAATTCCTTCACTTGTGGGAATTTTGAGGTAGCGGGAAGCTATAAGAGTTCCACCGAGCTTGCTTCCAATGCTCAATAATATCAGTATGGCCATATTGGCCACACGCTGCAAGCTCTTGAAGACATTTATCAGGTCACACTGCAACCCCAAGTAGCCAAAATACACCGGAAGCACAAAGTTGTAAATAGAATAACCAAGTTTGTGCAGCAATGTTCTAGCTGTTTTCCCTTCCTTGGGGAACAACAAACCAATGATGAAACAACTCATAATACTGTTGTAACCACAAATCTCTATTATCATTGAGCTAGTCAGAAGAATGAACAGAATGAGTAACAACTCAGGAGCCTTGAGGTACTTCTGGTTTCTGTTTCTTGCGTTTAACCAAACTGCCAAGTGCCGGTTAACGTAAACCACGAACACAGTGATTACAAAGCAACCTAAACCAGAAGAAATGTGATTTGCTTTTCTCCAGTTAACCATCACATTGAAGAGCAACAAGCACCCCATTTCTGTGATCAACGCAGATGACACTGCCGTTCGCCCCACGTCTGATGCTGCAAACCTCAACTCTGCTGCCAAACGAATCACCATTGGGGAGCTTGTGTATGACACCACTAGCATGATGATCATTGAAAAATAATACAAAGGGGCATTGTCAAGGGTGTTCAACTCTTGATGCAAGTAAAATGAGACAGATAGACCAAAAACAGCACCCATCAGGGCACCACCACAGGCTACAAAGTTCACCCTACGCAGATTGCGCATTGCGTAGTGCATATTCATCTCTAACCCAAACAAAAACATGAAATGTATGCGACAGAAGAAGCTCACAACTTCATAGTAGTTTATTGAACTAGCAGGAAAAAATGTAGCCTTAATATACGGAATGTGTGACATTGGACCTAGCGCCAACCCAGCCTGTTGAACAATTTACAAACAGAAAAAGAAAACATCATTGTTAAATATTCATTGACAAAATTAAGGTACTTGGTGTTTGATTACTACCAGAATCTGCGCAATTGGTCCAGGTTGACCCACAGTCCTAAAGACAACGTTGAAGATATGTGACACGACAAGAATGCAGGACACTTGCATGCCCATTGAGCTTAGGGGGTTAACCAGATCATTGTTGCAGAACATGGAGTGAGTGGCATCCATTGTGCTTGCAGTGTTTCTCAAAACTCAACCAAAAATTCAGAGGAATCAAACGTTGTAGAAGCAATTCATACGAGGTTCTATGTTCCGTCAATCTTCTTTTGCATAAGGGAATGTTGCAATCTTTGTTTCAGATCCTAAATTATTGGTAAAAAACACGTAACACAACACAGGCCCCTTATAGTTATTCTTCCTAAACTTTAGCTCATGCTAACACTTATTTATTATTTTTTACATAACTCAAAATAAAATATTTTTCTGGCCGCAATAGTTATCATCATTATTATTATTATTATTATTTATATAACTGAAAATATTATTAGTTATAATTTTTTCATAAAATAATGAATATTTGATTAAAAAAAGAGAGTGAAAGACAGAAGTAGTTTGGTGGTGGTGAGTTAATATTGGGACTGAGTCAGAGCAGTCACCTTCCAATACCCATATCTCTGTCTTGTCATCTGCTGCCGTCTTTTCTCAGAAATCCAATTTTTCTCTCTGTTTCTTTCAGCTTTGGCGCAAAACCATCAAAAAGTTTTCACCTTTCTTCTCTGTCCAATTCGTTCGGGTAAAAAATAGGTTTTTCAATTCCTTCATTTTTCCATCGGATTCTCTTCTTTCGTTTTCACTGTTTAACACTACAGACTAGCCGTGGAGGCCCGATCGATTCTCTTCCCTGGATTTTACTGCACACGATAGTTGTTGTTGCTGTGATTTCACTCTTTAGTTTAATTATTTCTTTTATGGGTTTGATTTTCGAGGAAATCGGTGATCAGAAAGCTGTCAACTAACTTTATTCTGTTTCTGAAGGACTTGGGATCCTGTTCCTGACTAGAATTTTGTCAATTGTCGTTGTTGACTCGTCTTTTCTGGGTTCACTTGCAGGATCAAGTAACGATTTTTGAGTTTGTTCTTGACCTCTGTCTTCCATGCCTTCGATCATGTCACCCCAGTGGCAAGACAAGGCTGCTGGTTTCTTTTCTTCCTCTGGTATCATTCGCTAAATTGCTTCACTTCTCTCTTTCTTATTTCCTTTGTTCTTATTTGTGGATAAAGTATAACATAAAATAAACTTTTGGACAGTTTGTAACTGAGATTTTTGTGAAAATTAATTCCATAAGCTTATTTTAGTTCATGAATTACTGAGAAGTTTATTTGAATTAAGCCTTTCTGGTCTCTGATTGTTCACATATAGGAGTCAAGCTTAAAGAAGCCAAGGAATCAGCAGGAACATTTGTTGGTGAGGTCACCAAGGATACAAAAAGTAATGTGGCTGAAGTGGCTGGACGAGTGGGATCAATGGTCAAGAGTCGGTGGGCACTTCTCCAGCAGCCATCCACGAGACATGCTGTGCAGGATCGCTTGATATCAGCGGCTGCTACAACTGGCACGCTCCTGAGGAGAGGCTTGTCAGGGACAAAGGATAAGGTGGTTGTGGGAAAGTCCAAGGTTGAAGAGGTAACTTAGTTGAATAAATGATTCTAGATTGTGATGGGTAACTTTTTAGAAAGGTATAAATGATTTTGTTCACAAGGTTTTCAAAACAAGAAACGGAATGAGCACAATTTGTAATTTTAGTAAATGTTAAGTATATTAACTTCAAATGAAGACAAAACAAAGTCTTATGGGATTTTATTTTCTTATGACATCTAATCCCTTTCTTTTGGTAAAGGGAATGCCTTATCCAAATTGATTTTGGATTATAGAATTCTTTCTTTCAGTTGGATGTTGGATAACTCGTTATCTGGTTGTAGATTGTTCTAAACTGATATTCTGAACTTGGTGTTAATCAAATGGATCTTTGGAATTTTTGTTCTCTTGTTTTTCTCTTTTCTGTCCTTTCCTTCTTTAAATATCTTACTTGCTATTCACATGCCAGGATATCATCGGTTTGTTGCTCCTAATCTTTACTTTCTTCTCTTTCTGATTTTCCATCATGTTGATTTATTTCAGGTGGCAAAAATTACAGCACAAAAAAGTAAGACTATCTTGACAGATATTGAAAGATGGCAAAAGGTAAAACGACTTTGGGCTATCGATCACATATTTTTTACTGTATGCGAATTTGCAATTGTTCTTACTGTAATTTTCTTTTGCAGGGAGTTGCAAGCACTGATGGTAAGTTTCTCAACCACATGACGGAGAAAGAGAGCAGTTTTTCTCATGCATCACAGTCTTTGTTGGCTATGTAGAATAGGTTCCATTATTCCCACAAGGCATTTTGGGATAAATTCCACTTTGATGCTTTTTTAGTAACAGTTTTTGACTGTCAAGTCATATAGAAGTATAGCATTCTTTGTTTTTGTGTAGCTTTTTACTTTGTATTTAAGATTTGCTGCCTGCCTAGTGCCTGCACAATGGTGCTTAATTATTAGCTTATCTTGATCCCAGTATTTGGAGTTCCAATTGAGGTTACTGTGCAGAGGCAAGATTACTGCAAACCTATTCCTCGGATATTGGTCAATTGTGCAGATTATCTTATAGTTTCAGGTAGCTATTTCTAGAGTAAGACTCCACATTCATGGAGCAGTTTTTTTTTTAATCTTTGCTTTTGATCTAATTGTTATTTTAAAAGCATTTGGTCCAATGGTAATTTCATTAATTTTATTTAAGCAGGTTTGAACTCGCTAGATCTTTTTAAATCTGAAGGGAATAAAAAGGTTATTCACCAATTGGTTTCCCTATACAACCAAGGTAATAATTCTTTCAGTGATGGGTAAGTTTGAGTTATTATACTTGGATGATATTATGCATGCTACTGTAATTGCATTGCAGATTCTACGGCTTCAGTACCAGAAGGCACGAATCCTGTTGATGTAGCAGCTCTTGTGAAATATTACCTTGCCAGCCTTCCTGAGCCACTTACCACATTAGAGCTTTATAATGAGATTAGAGGTGCTCGGTCCAGTATATACTCCATGAGAAACATACTCAAGAGGCTTTCCAGTGTAAACTACATGACCCTAGAGTTTATAACAGCCCTTCTACTCCGTGTTAGCCAGAAGTCACTTCTCAACAAGGTAGAAAACTTACCTTCAAATCCTATTCTTGATATTCTTAAGCGTGGTTTTTTTATTTTTTTATTTTTTTATAGTTTGATCAATAATAATTTATTATTTTTTGTAATTGGAGCACCCTGTTGTACAATATATTTACATTTTTTTATCAATATATTGTTTGTGTGGTAAATGGAGCACACTGTTTTCCAATATATTTATTTTGGACCAAGAGTAATCATGAGTGTAAACTATCCTCATAAATCATAATAAAACAAGAAAGAAAAGAGATAGAATATGAAAAAGAATCATTAGCAAAATTCTCGTCTTGTAATATTATTCATTCTTTCAATATCACTATTTCCTAGGTGCATAACTTGCTTTGTTATGATTGGTTGCTTTCCTCAGTCCCTGCAATATCTCTGTGCTTTACTATTATTGGTTTCCCATCACTTGGGTGACCTTAAGAATAATCATGTAGTCTTTACTTGTTTATTACTTCATAAAAATTGGATTAGAGTAGCATGCTGAAGATTGTTGATGTTTGCCAGATGGATGCTCGGAGCTTAGCTATGGAAATGGCACCTGTTATTATGTGGCAAAAGGAAAACAGACCTGAATTTTATCGTCAATATTGGAATCAGATGTCAAAAAGTCCTTCCGAAAAGAGTGTGGATACACCACCTGGTTCATATACTGCCTGGGACATGCTTGCCGGTAAGCAAAGTTATACTAAAACATGTAAATTTTTTAAGATAATCAACACGACTTCAAATATTATTTACTATTGCCGGTGGCCAGAAGGTTGGTGACTACGTGGGGCATTACATGAAATCACTCTAGTTTCTTAAACAATGTGGATTTTCTAAGTCAAAATGATCTATATGCAATAATCTTAACTAAGCTTAAACTTTTACATTGCCATGTGAGGGAAGACCAATGAAAGGCCTAATAAGGGGAGTTGATCACATGAAAAATAACTGATGCAATAGTTGAGGAGGACTATCGGACACCTTAAGGAGGCAGTTGATATACATTAGTCTTCTTTAGTTCATTGGAACTATAGATAGTCTTTTTTGTTAAGCCTTTAACAGGCTCTTGTTGCTGGTGTAGTTGAAAGCATATTTTTTTTACTGTTTAGTGCTGAAACATAGTAAGTGGAAATAAGAAGATTTTTAGTGCCATACTCCTTGAATAACAAACCTTAATAGTGGGTACCAGTGAATGTTCAACAAATTTCTCATAGGGTTGACACTGATTTCTGATGTTTTTACGCCAGTTTGGTTAAGCAAATCAATACTATCATGCAAGTCAATTACTAAAATTAACTGATACTAGCTTTATCTTGGGATTATCTTTCTAAAAATTTGTTTTGAGGTTGTTTTTTGTATATCTTTCAATTGACATTGCATTTTACTGACTAGCCACTGCAGTGTTTTCTAGGAGGGTGCCAAATTCAGTTTAGCAGTTTATTATTTTACTTCTCTTGAACTAAACTCCATCTGAAAAAATTAATGCAGATTATAGACTTATCAGATTAGTACTGATTCGAGATTACCATTTCTTTTCTTGTTTCGTCTGCTGCAGATGATGGTGAAGCCATAGATGCATCCTCTCCTATTCCTTTGGATGATGGCACGCCAGTAGACTTTGGTGCAATTGAAGTTATTCAGTTGCTGGTGGAGCATCATAATGCAATCTTCACAGATGCAAATGAGACAGTTTGGAAATGAGTCGTTTTAATCCTCTTCCTGTATTTGTTGGCTGATTTGGATATATTGGTCTAGGAATATTTTTTTCCCGATCTGGTCAAGAAGATCATTCTTAACAAGCTATATTTGAAGTTATCCACAATCATCAAGCTGCAGAATGATGTTGGATATTACCGGTCGGTTCTAATGATAAGGGTATCCGTTTTTCGATTTATTTTGCTTTTAGGGTTTTTTACTTCATGAGAAATGTTAGCAACACTTATATAACACACTCTTCGTAATACACACTCTACGATTGGTTAAAATTTGTTGAAAACTACTGAAAGAGAATCATTAAATGAGTACCCGTCAAAATTTGTGAATTCCCATAAAATTCAATCAATAGTAGAGTGTGTTCAAGAGTGTGTTAGAAATTAGTGTTGGTATACCTATGTGGGGGTAAGAGTAGCAAACTTTTTGTACAGCCATAATTGCAGAAATTATTGTCACTCGTGCTCTGTTATCATGGTCTTTTGCTTGGATTGATGATATGTGATCTTTGTTTATAGTTACGTATAGAATCGTGTATTCATATTTGGTACACTGTAGTTGAATGGATCATTTAAATACTGTCCCTGATTGTTGGAATGCTGCGAAAGGGGTGAAGTTTGATTTGAGGAGCTGCTGAAGTAAATACCAAGATTTTTCTTTTTTCCTTCCAAACTGGAGATTTATAATTCATTTTTACTCTTAGGATCTTACAATTCAGTGTACATAAGTGCCTGATTTTTGGGGGGCCATACTAGAGGATAGTCAAAGGCTATTCTGTTCATATTGCAACTAAGTAGGATGCAGTATATAATGAAAATAGTTCTATTTGCTTTTTGTTTGTTTCTGGTTGATAAAATGAAGTACCTACAAAGTATAATAAATATGGGGAAGCACTCAAATGTGCAGGTATTAAGTTCAACGACTAATTAGATATTGTTCAGCTCAGCTTGAGTTTTTCCTTGATTGTTTCAAGCAGCCTGATATAAGTTCATACATTGGCAAACATCTAGTGTTGACAGTATACCAAAAGGATGGCACACTTAAAGGATAAAAACGATTGCAGGGCATAGCAGTTAGCACTCCAATCAAAAGAAAACAGTTCATTGTTCTGTTGAGGTTGGAATGTGCTCAAAGTATTCAAAAATCTCACTTGGGAAGTCCTTGAATAAGACATTTGAAGTTGTAATTTGAGAATTTTCCTCCAATCCAAGAGTTGGCAACCCAGTCCCAAGCTTCTGGCTGCATACACATTCTGAAAATTTCTTCTGGTCGAACCCATCAATAAAATTTGGATCAAAGGTCTCTGGAACAAGGTCCTGGCACTCTGGGAAGAGTGGAAAGTCGATTAGTGGCTCAGGGAGCAGAGGGAAGTTGTACCCTGATGAAGACTCAAACGATGGTACTGTGTGAAGTGGGGTGGCATCAACCTCAACACCACTGAAGTAATCATTTTCCATCTGTTCATAGTTTGGCTTTATCAAATCTTGAAGGTTGATCATCTCGAACACCTCGGTGTTTCCCACGTAGGAAGTAGTGTAACAAAGGTTTTCCTCCACCTGGTTTGAACTGCATGGAGGAACCTGAATAGCCACATGTTATGTATTAAATCGAGCATTTTATAAAAGATATGAAAACCCTGCTACAATGAAATTGCTGACACATCTAAGTTTCTGATAAAACATCTTCCACTTCCCCATTAATCATGAATTACACGCAGTCATGCAATCGCTATTCTATTGCCGTTTTTTCTCATAACCAAAATGTGTAATAATACAAGGCAAAACCAATGGTTACAAAACCCTGAATGTGTGTAATTTCTATGGACACTAAATAGATACATACCTTATCCACTAGCACTTGAGTAAGAGGAGTTTTTCCCTTGTTTTTCTGCAACTTTAACGTTGGTGGCTTCTGCAACATCCTCTCCAACCTTTTTCTCCGACTGCTCCAAAAGTTTTTCACATCATTGTCCGTTCTCCCCGGCAAATACGTTGCAATTTTGGCCCATTTGTTTCCAAACTGTGCCTGCATTTCCATCACCAATCTCTCTTCTTCTGCCGAAAACTTGCATCCACTACACATTCCAAACTTTCCTCGTAAAACAAAACAATCAAATTTTGTACATCATCATCGCATCATCGTTATAGTACTACAACACCAACACCATCGTCATTATCAATAGTACCAAACATAATCACTTTTGACTTTTAACAATAGTTACATAGATTGAACTGAAAGAGGGTGAAAACCCCAGGATGTTACATCAGATTTTAGATCGAAAAAAGAATCTGATTTTCTTCATAGTTTTCCCTCAGAGTCAGATTCTGCATGATCAAACTTTGTGAGACATATCATAGGATAAACAAACCGATAACTTTGTGGGACAGATCATAGGATAAAGAAACAGATAATTTTGTGGGACAGATCATAGGATAAACAAACAGATAACTTTGTGAGACATATCATAGGATAAACAAACAGATAACTTTGAGGGACAGGTCATAGGATAAACAAACAGATAACTTTGTGGGATAGATCATAGGATAAAAAACAGACAACTTTGTGGGATAGATCATAGGAGAACACAAACAGATAACTTTATCACTAATACTGGTAACAAAACACCAACTTTGTTGTACTAGGAGTCATGCACAGGATAACACAACAAAGAATTCATGCATGCATGCATGCACAGAAAAGGGTGAGAGAGAGAGAGTTAGAAGTAAACTCACGTCTTCAAGTTTGGTCTAAGTTTGTTAACCCATCTAAGGCGACAAGATTTTCCTGTTCGTGGCAACAAGCCTTTGGATCGAATGGAGCTCCACTCTCTCGGACCATACTTTTGGACATGTCTCAGAAGCACTTCATCTTCTTCTCTACTCCATGGTCCCTTCTTCACGTACCCTCTCTCCAACTCTCTTTCCATTTCAATGCTTCTTCCTCAATCTTCACACACAACCACACTAAATCTTTTTCAAATGGGTATGCATGTGTTTCTCTTCTCATCTTTCTGACGTGGCAGTATCCGGTTGGAGGTGCCTTTTGGTGGCGTAGGTGGACTCCATGCAGAGGATTGCTCTCTCCCCCCACTCTTGCACTTTCAACGGTTTTGACGGTTAGTGGCAACATGCGCCATTTGTTCTCCGTTCAATTAAGGTTTCTATTTCAAACTGCCCCAACACTTCTTCCATCTATATTTTTTGAGTTAAAAATTTAAATATTTCAAATTTAAATATTTCAAATTCAAATTTAAACGAGCACACCATTTATAAATTATAAATTCATTTAAGAATTTAACTATGATTTAGAGTTTCAAACGTTGAAATTATTAGTATATACGTACTCGGTAATTTTATTTTATTTTTTTGTGAATAAAGGAAATAAAGGAACAACAGTAAATAGATGTTAGAAGCACCATCAAGATGAAGACAAAAGTGAGAAATTTTGTTGATGAAAATTGTAACAACTTGTGTTTTTTATATATAAATGTGAGTGTGTTTAAAAAGTGTTGATTAAATTTATTTATTTTTTTATCTTTAATATAATTGGTATGGGATAGTTCTGGTTTTATATGAGAAATGATGAATGATGGTAGATTAGAAAAATGTGTGGGAATAGAAAGTTATTATATCAAAAGAGGTACAACAACCTACAAAACAAAACACATAAAACACTTATAGGTGTACACTCACCAATTATTTTTTTAACATATCTAAAAGAACAAAAAAATTTAAGATATTATATTTAAAATTGTATTGATTTTAAACACGTGATTGATCGTAACACTCATCATCAGAATACAAAAAAAAAATGTTCTTGAATACTTATTAATAATTCAAACCTATGTTTTAATTTTTGTCAAATATTTCCTCGACATCTAATATTGCATTCTTAAGAATGATATTGTTCATTTAGTTTCAAATACCTAAATTATAGTCATCCACGTATATTTTCAAACAATATTGTATGTTTTACTCGGTCCTAAAAGAATTTATCTCATTTTTCTTAAATGAAAAACAAACACTTTATAATAGCTAATTAGTCATTAACATATGTTTCTTAAAAAATATAATAATAATAACAATTATTATTATTATTATTATAAAATACTGTGGACTATTGAAAAATTATAATGATTTTTTAGTGATAAAATTAGTCATAAAAATAATAATATGTATTTTTCTTTCTAAATAAAGTTATCTCCTAAATTAGTTTTCGCTCTTCATTTAGCTATTTTTTATTAAACAACCTTTTCTTCTTTACTTTTTTTCTTCCTACACCCTCTTCGTTTTGCCTTTGCACCAACTTTAGTTCGCAATGGCAAGTGAGTAGAAGTTTTTGGTTGATTATAGTTTGATTAGTTGATAGTAATTAACATGATTTTGGCCTTAAGTGCAGTGTAGAATTTTGGCCCTTCGCATTTATTTTCAAACTTTGCATCTATAAAAAGACAAAATCTCAATTGAAATTCCCCACCAACCTTCTATACCTTTGACACAAGTCCTAAGGATCATTCCATTCAGACGTTCTAACTAAAATTAAATAACTTGATAACATTATTGGAGTAAATGAATTCTCTTAAAAGTTATTTATCAAGTAATACTAATTAAAAGTACTTTTATGAGTGCAAAAATGAAAAAATTAAGAAATTAATAGTGTATCATGAAGAACTTAATCTAACACAGAAAAAGCTCTTACATGAGTCATCTAAAATTAAACTCTATGGATGAGACTCAATATGTTAAGCTACCACCGGTTCACAAACCACCATATGGTAAACCTCATATAAATGAAACTCAATATACTAAGCCACCACCAATTCACAAACCATCACTAGTTCACAAGTCACCACCAGTTCACAAGTCACGATCAATTCATAAGCCATCATATGGTAAACCACCTCCGCATATGAGATTCAATATGTTAAGTCTCCTCCACTTCACAAACCACCATATGGTAAACCTGGCTCAATATGTTAAGTCTCCTCCACTTAACAAACCACCATATGGTAAGCCTCATGTGAATGAGGATCAATACGTTAAGTCACCACCAATTCACAAGCCAACACCAATTCATAAGCCACCATAATGTAAGCCTACTGTGAATGAAGCTCAATATGTTAAATCTCCTCGAGTTCACAAGCCACCATATGGTAAATCTCCCTTGAATGAGGCCCAATATGTTAAATCTCCTCCGATTCATAAGCCACCATATGGTAAACCTCCCTTAAATGAGACTCAATATGCTAATTAAGCCACCATCACTTCATAAGCCACCATAAAGTAAACCTCCTATTAATAAAGCTCAATCTGGTAAGCCACCACTCATTCACAAGCCACCATATGGTAAGCCTGTTCTGAATCATGTTGAATATGTGAAGCCTCCTCCGATTCACAGGTCACCTCACCCAAACTCCAACTAAAGTGATAACCTTTTTTATGTTGAACTTATAATTAAAATATATATTGTCTTGGTTGATGAATCAAGTTATTGATTAATCTTTAATAATTATTTAACAACTATGATCATCATAAAAAATTGTCATCGTACTAGGAAGGTGAATCAAATTCACCGTGGAAGTACATAGACCGAAGAAGTTAGTGTATCTCATTCTTCATGCAATGTATCTAATCTAGCATGAAATTTTGTAGCTTTAGATTTAATTGAGTGATACATAAGTTGAGTGGTAATTAATCAGTGGAAATAAATTCAGAAACAGAATCTTATATGACAATAAATTTTAAATATTTTTCTCTCTCACTTGCTTTGAAATAACTTTAAAGTTTCTATAAAGTACGTAGCTTTTTATAATTATGTGTGATTTTAGTATGGTGATTAGCTGCATTAAACTATGAATATGTCTAAATATATTAAGATACTTTGCTTAGACCTTTTAAGCTATTGAAACGACAACAAAGAAGAACAATTACTTAGTAACATGCTTAAAAATCTGTCAATGATAAACATGAATTCAGCTTACATAAATAATTCACACTAATTTTAATTCAAAATTTTAAAATAATAAATTCACATATAGTTTAAAATAATATTTTATTTAATATTTTTATTATTACATAAGACTTAGATTTACATTTAAAGTTCTAACAATAAATATTAAAGCTACAAGAAGAATAGTTCATTATGTGCATTTTTTATATATCGTTTCTGTTATACAGATTTTTACAAGCACATTTCACATCACAATTATTCTAATAAAATAAAGCACATATAATTAATAATATTTTTACAAGCAGATTTTGTTGTACGGCTTTATCGTATTCATGTTGGAAAAAGTTTTATATAAATTAGACTCTTAAAAGAAATTAATAGAATATAAGTCAAACTAACCAAGATAATAAGATTTCAAGCCTAAACTAGACTTTTGAAAAAAAAAATTAAAAAGGTCCATATTTCACCTTGAATTTTAAATAGACCAAATCTGTTTAGTCAATTTTTTTATTGAATTTTTTATATTATCCGTGCCTTCAAAATATAAATATAAAAAATATACATAAATATATTTCTAAATCATCAAGTACAATATCAAAAATTTTAAAAACAAATTAAATTGATCGATATTTAATGTGCACAATAAATAAAACCTAATAATTGTAAATAATAATAAAAACACATAATTTCAACTTTAATTTCATTCTACATATACTTTACTTTTTCTTTATAATACACCATCTATTTTTCATTTAAAATAGCGATGATATGTATTCTTGATAAAAAAAAAAATCGTTCTCTCCTAATATTTTAATAGCCTTATATCAGTCATTAAATTTAAGTTACTTTCTTTAATACATAATTCACAAAAAAATCCTTACGAGATAATGATATATATTTCAACTTGACATCTCAATTCCAGCTACTTATTTAATACAAGTACAGTGTGGTAAAAAAAATAGTAATGTTTTATGGAAATTATTTTATATTTTCGACATAAAGCCGGTAAAAAAATAAAAAAAATAAAATGCATAACAAATAAATAATGAATAATTGGTGTGATTTATATCCGTTTGTGAGTTGAATTGCAGTGAGAAAGATCATTGAATTTGATGTGTCTTCACAGAGTGAATTATTCAGTTCTCTGTCCTTACGCAACACAACATCATCCATCACATTAACATTCACACATCAATATTGGTTTTTTCTTACGTGTTTGTTGTACGTTGGATGTTGGGTGTTGGAGTGAGTGATGTCTGAAGGCTATTCCTGTGGCTGCTCCGACTCCGACTCTTCGTGCGGCTGTTGGTCCACCGCCGCCAGCGCCGCCGCCGCCACCAGATCTGAGGCTTCAACCGAACTCAGACTCTACAGAGCCTTCATCTTCTGTGTCCCCATCTTCTTCACTCTCATTCTCCTCTTTCTCTTCTACCTCTTCTACCTCCGACCGCGAACCAGGCTCCATTGGATCACCAACTTTGGTCTTCCCAACAACGACGACGACGATCACAACCACAATGCCATCTCCACTGTAAGCAAAGTCACAATCTTTTTCACCCTCTTCGATTCATTCGCATTTCTTTCTCTTCAATTTGCTTCTGGCTGCTGCTCTGCCAGGTTGAATTGGGCTTGAACAAGGAACTCAGAGAGATGTTGCCCATTATTGTCTACAAGGAAAGCTTCTCTGTCAAAGATACCCAGTGAGTTCGTTTTCTTTTATCACTTGTTGTTTCCCCTTTTTCTTAGATTATGGGTTGTTTTAGTTATTTCTATGGCGAATTTTGAGCATGAGATTGATAAGACTAGGCATTCACTTCATGATGGTCGTTCTATAGGACGAAGGATAGACTTTGATATCATGTTTACCAGGTTGATCATATGTTGCCCGGATACGGACACGAGTACGGATACGACACGGACACGGATGCGGAGATACGGCTAAATTGAAAAAACATAAGACACGGGACACGTAGTGTATATACATGTTAAGTTTGAAATTGTAACTAACACATTGTCAACTAACACAAAAATGAATTCAATCTATCTATCTAATATCCAATATACGAAAAGTAGTGATAGAATAAGATTTGTTCCTTATTTTAATCATCAAAATCATGTCAAAGATAAAAAAATATTTTTCAGATTGGACATAGTGTGTCCTACAAGTATCGTACGAGTGTCGGTGTCCGATACGTGTCAGACACGAGACACGCCATTTATGAGGCGTGTCGGAGCATCATATCAGGAGTCATTAGATCAGCGTTGCTTCTCAAATATATACGCTTTTAGTAATGTTACTCGTTGATGATGTGAGATGTCTAACATCTTCCATAAATTGAAGACTAGACAATTTCTAGTGTACTGAGCAAGGTTCAATTGTAAGATAGACTTCGATAATGTGTTAGAATCATTGCTAAGACCTAGCTCATCCTAAAACTTATCTGTTCCTGTATTTTAATTATATCAACAATGTAGGATTTTCAACACATTTTACGTTGAGGACTAAACATTTTAGTGAGAACCAGAAGTTCGTAGTACAGAACATTTGTTGCAGGAGGTCTAGCAATAAGTGACACGATAGGTCTAATAAAACAATTATTAATTCTGTTAATGTTGTAGTTGTTGAAGTTGAGTATATACTTAAGGACAGGACAATTTTGCAGTGTTCTTTCTGGAGTTAATGTCAGCTGATGTTAAAGAAATGTCCCAAATAATGCTCTAGGACTTGCTCGTGATGCCCTTAGCTTTGAGCCTCATTTGTTGGACCAGAAAACAATTGTTTTCATGGTTTTAGGTTTCTTCATGCATGATATGCTTTGTTGCAGATGCTCAGTATGCCTTTTGGACTACCAGTCAGAGGATAGGCTTCAACAGATTCCTGCATGTGGCCACACTTTTCATATGAGCTGCATTGATCTTTGGCTTGCCACCCACACCACCTGCCCTCTCTGCCGCTTCTCCTTACTGACCATAGCTAAATCTTCCACACAGACATCTGATATGCAGGTAGATATCAGCAACTTCAATAATTTTGTAGGTTCCTTTTTCAGCACTGGATTTTTATATATAAATAGTTTTATGACTTTAATTTATAACTGTTTGAGAAGGAGTGCTTGCAAGTCACTACTTTGTCCCACATGGTTTTAAGCTTGACCCTTTTTCAAGTCCACATGTTCAGCATTAATGACAAATCAATACAATATACCTTTTCAAAATTCAAGTGTAAACATACTCATATCATATTAATATGGATGCATATAATTCAATATTGATATATCTGCGTATAAATCTTCTGGTTTTCTACAAGGAAAGTATTGAATAAAACAGTAAATAAATTTTAATGTCTTGGAGATATAAAGGAGGATTCATAGGAAGATACTGTAGTAGGTGAATTTATAGCAATTCAATTGAGTCATTGTTTATATTAGATGAGTGGTTATTCTCAATAGAACTGGACTGTTTAGATCACTGATCAATGGTCATGCATCACACATATACTGACAACTGGAACAGACACAGTCACAGAACAATGAAGAAGCACAAGCAGTGGAATTATCTGAATCAAGATCTACTGTGCATACAGAAACCACTGTCCTCCGCAATGTCTCTGGAGAAGTTGCAATCAGCGCTCCTTGCATTGATGTTGAAGGGCAAAATGAGCAAGACAATCAATAAGAGCTAAAGAGCATCGTGGCATTAGAGACTCTTTATGGTAATTTATTTTGCTTTCTTCATATTTATTGCAATCAATGTTTGCACCTCAATTGATACGGACAGTGACAAAGCTACAACATGGTATACTTGTTCACTGTATGGTTTATTTACAAGGTAGCTTCGTCAGTTGGTGAAAGTTTTCTGTATGAAGTATCAGTGTGTTTGAAAATTCGGTCATGTAGAAGATTGTATGAAATGATATGTTTTTGCACTAGACTTTAAATTCATGTTTGATGAAAAACAAGTTTCTTAGGTTAATTTTCTCAGTCATTAGTGTTTGATGTTGGGAATGGTTGTAATGAGAGAAACAGAGACAAGATCTAAGAATGTTGAAGTAACACTAGAGATGGGGATGAACAGTGTAGAACAACCAATTCATAAGGATAAAAGTAACAAAAGAGAACTAGAGATGGGGATGAACAGTGTGGAGGAATGAAAATATTGAATTTATTTATTATTCTTGTAAATGATTAAAAGCCTTAGAAACTATTGTTTACTTTTCATAGGAGGGATTTGTATATTATCAGAAGGGAATTTTGAATGTTCAACATCATATGACATTGGTTTGTACTAGTGTGGTTACCTGGGTCATGCATGGGATATGTGTTATCTTTTACGTATTTAAAATAAAATACATGTAATCTTTTTTGTGCTTCAATCATTTATATAACATTATGAAATGAAAAGCTAATTCTTTGGTTCAATTCATGTATTTATTGAAATAAGATTGTTTTGAAATGTTTGCCTTTTATAAATCTTTATTTAAGGTAAAACAATTAAGTTGATTTCCATCTTCAATCCATTACCTTTCTTTTCATGTATCTTCTTCTGCTCATTGGTGAAAAACTTGAAAAGGATCATTAGTTGAGTTATGATTCCAACTTTGCATTGAGTAGTTGTATATCATGTTCTTAATCACTCCCATTATTAAATTGATGAAATCCAGATAAATTGCCATACTTGGATCTTCCAACTCAGTTGAAGCTCTCCAGAGTATGCACAACAACAATCTGCATAGATTGATACTTGAGCAAGAAATGTCTTCATTCGGGAAACTACAACTTTGATGGCACATATGAATTGACTCATAATTATTGTAACTTATGGTTCGCTGAATGAATGGATCTTTCAAGCATTATAACTTTAGGTAGTGTACCTAAAATAGTTTACTTCATAAGTGAAAAGTATCTTTTGATTCTCAACTATTAATTGATAATTAAAACATGATTATTATCTTTATGTAAATTAAAGATATTAAAATGACAATTTAGTCAAAAATTCATGTATACTTGACTTTTTCTCATGAGCAAATCACGTTATCATTGATTAATGATTGTGGAAGAAGTTTTATATATGTACAAGTGCTGTTACTTTTACCCTTGTAACACACACTTAAAAGAAAAGAAAGAATATATTTATTAGATAAATTTAAGTTTATAAATAAATAAAAAAATTAATATAATGATTATATTTTTGTAAAATTGAATAATTTTACTGTGGAAATATATTTAAATTATTTATATATTTTATTTATAAAATGTATTTTACGATACAATTTGAATCAATATATGATAATTAGGTCAAACAAAATAAAAATAAATAAATCAAAATGAAAAACAATTTTCAAGTGTTCTTAAAACAATCAATACATACGATATACATTAATTGCTATTTCAAAATTTGCTTCACATTTCTATAAATAAAGCAAAGAAAACAAGTTAACAAAAGAGATATACATAGAACATGAAAAGGTAATTGATTTAATTAGTCGGATGATATTCATTTTTGTTTAAATGTGTCTTTGGTACCCGCTTTTAATAATTCATTATTTTTATCACTAAATTTTGATATAAATATCAATACTTAGTTTTGTAAATCACTTTAAATATCAATATTGTTAACGCTATTAATAATTTTTTGCTCGAAATGTCCTAATTGAGACATCTTTTCAAAAGTTGAAACTTAATTGACATCTTTTTAAAGGCGGATATCAAATTGATACATCTAAATAAAAGTGTGTATTATCCGATTAATTAAATCAAAGATAATTTACTCTAATAATTTACTCTAAGCAGATAAAATTAAAAGAAAAGAAAAATAAACAAGTTTAAGACCTTTCACCCTACGAAACTTCAGAAAAGCATAAAAAATTTGCCTTGTCACCCATTAACATGACAGAGGGAAGTTTCCTTCTTTCATCTCTTGCTGATCCATGGTGTCAGAAAGAGGCATTCCTCTGGTCTCAGGCAAACTCAACAACGTTAAAGTGGAGGAAATTATAAGCACTCCAAAAACACCATAAGAGAAAAGGTTGTTCTTTCTCCCTGCAGCTATCAGAAACGGACTGAACACGCAGCCAAACACCACAGCTTGTCTCGCAAGTGATGCTGTAGTGTTCCTCACGCATGTCGGAAACAGCTCCACCATGTATATCAGAAACACGTTAAATGCAGTGCATGCACAGAAAAACGATGCCACTGCAACCCACACCTTAACACCTTCACTGCGTATCACCACACACACTATGCAACATATCCCACTTCCCACTGAGAACACAAAAATCGATAACTTTCTCCCACACTTTCCCAAGAAATAGGTCACCACGCAAGAGGGTATTTCCATCAAAGCATTCAACACCACTGCAAGGTAAATGTTGTAGTTCAAGTTTCCCACTGCTAATGGCATCCCAAAATACACCATTCCAATGCCAAGACCTAGCCCCATAACTCCCACCATCCGTTTCGGACCCCAACTTGTTCTCAACAACACTGCTACTGATGAGTATGGTTTGGAAAACGAAACCCTTTTTTTCTTTTTCTCTTCACTCCTTTCAAGATCACTTTTTTCTTCACAAGATTCAGTATTTAATGTGGAAACATCAACCCTTTTGAGATAATTATACGTATCTGTTGTTGAAACACCATTTTCTTCTGGTGCAGCGTTGTCATGAACTCCTTTGAGCATTTCCATGGCTTCTTTGACTCGACCTTGCATGAGAAGCCACCTTGGAGACTCGGTGACGAAAAGGTATGCGATGAGAGAGTAAGAGAGGGCAGGAAGAGAAATCCAAACGTAAAGATATTTCCATGGAGAATTTCTGTTGGCGTACGCTACACCGGGCAAGGACATGTACCCTGATGTGAAGAACACAAACTCTATAATCCCCACCGTGAACCTCCACTCGGTGCTCACTTTCTCCATGAGCAACACCAAGCAACATGTTGAGATCGATGATCGACAGAACCCGATGAGGAATTTCAGCGCCGAGTAGATCCAGACGTTGGTGGAGAAGATGATGATGAGTGAAATTACGGACATTGATAAACAAGACAGAATGATCATGTTCTTTCTTCCGAGAGATGTGTCGGCTAAGGTGGCAAGAAGAAAGGAACCAAGAAGACAACCTAGGAAGAAGGAGGATTGAGGTAAACCTGTGATGAAGCTGGTGGCGCATTCAAGGCCAAACTGTGAAATGATTGTCTTGGAAGAGGGTCCATCCCATGCCCATGATGTCTTTGGGAGCTTGCAGATGCCGGAATTTGAGGTACATGTTGTGGTGTGGTTGGTGCAGTGCCATGTCGGGTAATCATCAGTGTAGATTGCTATGAATAGTTGCTGTGAATCGAAGAACATTGCCACTGATACGAGGATGCATTGAAGGAACTGTGTCCACCCGAAGTTCCCCAAACCCTTCTCTATCATTTCATCCCACGACACAATTATCTTCTGTTGTTGCTGAAGAACAGAACTAGACTTGGTTGCATCTTTAACCGAATCCTCCATTTCAATTCTGTGTTTGCTGATGCAGATTCAGAGAGTGTTCTTAGGATGAGTGAGATTTTACATTTTTTATCTTTCTTGGTATGAGTTGAGATAAATGGTTTCCAAAAAAACAAGATTTAGAATCAGAATTTAGATTTCTTTTTTCTCAAAAAATGAAAAATATAATTATTGATATCTGATTAGGGGTGTCAAAACGGGCCAGCCCGGCCCGTTTTGACCCGGCCCGATTTTGGCCCATATTAAACGGGCCGGGCAGGGCTGGCCCGACATGGTAAAACGGGCTACATTTTTTGGCCCGGCCCGCGGGCTGGCGGGCTGGCGGGCCCGCCAGTTTTTTCTGATCTGTATAATTTTTGGCCCAATCAGTCAGATTTTAATTTTGAATTTTTTTCACATCTGTACAACAACAATGATCTATTATCACAACACAAAAACAGCCCTGGAATGCAATATATAATAACATATCCTCTTCAACTACATCAACATTCTCAGACTCAGTACACACATTTTCAGTTTCATGATCTTTACTTGGAGGAGGATTAGAATTAGACTCATGCTCATCCATGATATTAAATCTGATTCACTAA
>Ga0214544_1001211_pt1 | contig 52611 bp, 19 predicted proteins | sample CNSS3metaG_FD_160074 | JGI IMG/M metagenome (GOLD analysis project Ga0214544, IMG submission 160074) | Root nodule microbial communities from cowpea collected in UCLA plant growth center, Los Angeles, California, USA - CNSS3 | ecosystem: Host-associated > Plants > Roots > Nodule | place: USA...
TTTTAAGGTATTTGACATCGAAGAAAATCCTCCTAATATTGAATATTTCATAATATTATGTTTTCTTTACCGTAATTTTTTTTCTTTTATAAAAATTAATATTGAAGTAGTTAGAACACGGGTACGGATATGAGTACGAGATTATACCCGTTACCCGGTGGGGATGAGGATGGGAAAAAAGTTTGATACCCGTTGGGTTTGGGTATGAGGATGGGGATGAGTTTTTTATGCGGGGATGGGTATGGGATAGCGAAACCCGTCCCCGCCCCGCCCCCCGTTGCCATCCCTACTCGCACCATTTATAAAAAAAAAAATATTAAATTATCCGCTTTGTCCGTCACTACTACTCGTTCACCTGATTATCCGCGACAACCAAGACTGCTTCTTTCGGTTTTAGCGATGAATTGGCTTATACTTAACTTCACGACCCTCTTCACACCCTCCTCATCTCCTCCTCGCGAGCACCAGGTACTCTCTCTGCACTTATTCTTTTCGATTTCTCACTTATTCCTCTCACATTCATTCAACCATGGATTATTACACCTCTGAACCTTGGGCCACTTTAGCTTCTGTGAACAAAATCTATCCCTTTTTGATTCCTGTATGACACCTTTTTTGTAAAGGAAATCTTAACAATGATGAATGTTGTTGTCCCTGTTCAACTTCACCAAAATAGTTGCATTGCTCGAGCATTTCGAATTCTACACACACTTTGGTATTGTTCCATCTTTCACTTTTTCGAGTTTAAAATCTCTTCCCGAACATCTTGGGCATGTATCGCCAAATGGCTCAGGTCTTCTTTCACTCTAACAGTATCGGTTCTTCCTTTTTTCTGATGTGTGACTTACATTTCTTTTTCCTTCTACAGATAACACCATGGCCTTGTCACTTAATGAGATAGCTCGTCTGCTTAAAAACTTACAAACCCAAGAAAATGTTCCGGCGGATTCTGAAAAGACCGAGTCTCAAGCTCCAAAAAGGCGTCGTCTATGCAGAGATGACGGAAGCCAACACTGGGTCTCGCACGATCCAAACAAGCCATTGCAAGAAAAACTACCTTCTCCACCTGAAGACCAAGCTGCTCCTACTGGTGAGACAAACTTTTTCGATATACTTGAAACTCTGATTCGTGCGGCAGGAGTCCAATCAGAAGAAAGATCAAAAGCCTTGAGCCAAAGCCAAGAGGAGCTTGCCATTGCCAACAAGAGAATTGCTGACTTAACCAAACAACTGGATTATGCTCGCGAAGAATGCGATAGCCACTACGCTAAACTGAATCTGACATCGAAGGATTACGAAAAGTGTAGGAACAGGAGCCATCAGGATAAACTAGAGTGGGAAGCCCAAGAAAAGGATCTGAAACGGGAGAAGTCCCAACTCTCATCTGCTCTGGAAGAAGCCAAAGACGAAATTGCTCGCTACTTTATGGATGGCTTTCAAGGAGCCATTGAGCAGGCTAGTATTTTATTTCCCAACACGGACTTCTCTGCACTAGACCCCTTGAAAATAGTAGTAGATGGCAAAATTGTATCTGAGTAGAAAAATGTTTAAGTACAATCAGGAATTGGGAACAAAAGTTTGTTTTGCCTTGATCTTTCTTTACTTTTGGAACATGTAAAATCGTGACTTCTTTTTGATGCATGTAAATTCCTGACTTCTTTCTTAATGAATCTTTGATCTTGAAGGCTTAATTGACTCTTTCTGCTGGTGGTAACTAAGGTCACTTGGAAACGAGCTTAATAGACAAAGAATGTTATTTCACCCTCTTCCAGCCGCTCCATATGCTTACACAACCTTGCATATAGTGAAAACCATTGTTCACCATTTGTAAGTTATCTTGTTCATTCATCTGTCCTTCATCATCATTACCAAATCGCCTTTTATGTATAAATATAAGTGTATAAACAATGCGTGATGCACCATTCTCTTCTATGTAATCTGTATGCCATAAATCCATTCACGCAGGAATGTGTTTTTACTTTTATATCAAATATAAATATATTAATTAGAATTTGTAACTAATAGATTGTGACAGGTGTTTTGGATGTTGAGAAGGCTATAATGTTCAAATCAGAAACATTTATTCACTTCTTGTTGGTAAATTACCCGTTGTAAATTGTAGCTATTTTGTTAGGGTTTTCTTTTCTCATCTTTCGAACTTTACTTGGGTTTATTGGATTAAAATGATATAGAGAGTTTTAGGGTTGTTAAACGATTGTATTGATTTAATATGGGGATGCACAAAATGATATAAAATATAGGTATAATTACTGATTTCGTACTCCAACTTTTTTGTTAAGTTCAATTTGGTATCTAAACTTTTGTTTGTTCAATTTAGTACCCAATTTTCTAAAGAGATTTAATTTGGTCATTTCCGTTAAGTTGGAGTTAATACCGTGTCCGATATGGACACGTGTCAAGCCATGAAATTTTTAATTTTTTTTTCAAAATTTTTTTTTCAAAAAATTTAAAAACTACCACGTGACAGTGGTAATAGTTGTTTTCAATTTAGTACACCAATTTAAATTTTTGGTTCAATTTAGTACCCCAATTTTTTAAAATAATCCAATTTCGTCCTTTCCAATTTGAGACCAAATTAGTAACTAAGTTTAGTTATAACTTATAATACATGTTAAAATAATTGTTTTGAATTTATACATCAAATCACTACACTTAAATATTCAAATTATTTAATTTTTTACAAGTGTAAAAAATTTCATGTGTAAAAAATTACAAAGGTTAAAATGTAAAAAATAAAATAATTTAAGTATTTAGGTGAAATGATTTGATGTATATATTAGAAAAAGTTATTGTAATATGTATATATAAGTTGTAATTAAGCTTATTTACTAATTTGATCTCAAATTGAAGAGGACGAGATTGGATCATTTTAAAAAATTTGGGTACTAAATTGAACCAAAAATTTAAATTGGGGTACTAAATTGAAAACAACTATTATCACTGCCACATGTCATGATTGTAATTTGTCACGTGGCAGTTTTTAAATTTTTTTTTGGAACAATTTTTTTTAAAAAAAAAAATTAAAAATTCCATGGCTTGGCACGTGTCCTGTACGGACACGATGTTAACTCCATCTTAACGGAGATGACCAAATGGAATCTCTTTAAAAAATTGGGGTACTAAATTGAACAAATGAAAAGTTTGGGTACCAAATTGAACTTAACGAAAAAGTTGGGATACCAAATCAGTAATTATACCTAAAATTTATCAAAAGTTATGGAGAATACTTTAATGTAGTCTTCCATTTCTGTATGAGTTCCCGTGAGTTTTAAAGAAATCGGTAATAATTGTTCTTGATCATCTGCTACAGCTATATGTGTCAATTTGGCCCTTAGTCCATGGGTCAGCCTTGACCCACTCTTCAGTAAACCCCTTTTTAGGGGCTCCCAAATGGGGGCCCAAACAAAAGCCTCAGCCCTCAAAGTCCCCTCTCTAGTGGATTAGGGTCAAGGCTAAGGTGGGTTAGGCTCCCCTTAAAAATATTACATTAAGCTAGAGTCAAAGATCAAGTCAAGTGACCCAAACGAATTTGAAGACCCAGACAGACCCAACGAGTCGGATGGGCCCGAAGACCTAGACGAATTCAAAGACCAAAACGTGTCTGACGACCAGGACGGGCCCGACAACCCGAATGAGCATGAAGACCCGGACGTGCTCAATGACAAGGACAAGCCATACAACCCAAAAAATTCAGATAGGCACGACGACCCAAAAATACCCAACGACCTGAATGGACCCGATGACCTTGACGGGCCCGACGACCAAAATGAGCCCGACGACCCGTATGCGCCCGACAACACGAACAGGCTTGCTGACCCATACGAGGTTGACGATCAGAACGTGTCCGACGACCAGAACGAGCCCTAAAACCAGAATAAGCCCGAAGACCCGAACGAACCCGACGACCCAGACACACCCAACGACATGAACAGGCCTGACGACCCGGACGGGCCCCATGACCCAAACAAGGTTGAATACTCAATCGGGCCCGATGAGCCATACGTGCTCGACAGACGACCTGAACAAGCACGATGACTCGAATGGGCACGACGACCAAAATGAGCCCGTTAAGATCATTTGGGTTGTTGGGGCTTTTGAAATATCAGTCTCGTTCGGGTCGTTGAGGCAGTTCAGGTCTGGACACCGTTCGGGTCATTTGGCACGTCCAAGTTGGGGGGCTCGTCCGGGTCGTCGGGTCCATCTGTGTCGATGAGCCAGTTCCTGTTGTTGGGTGCGTCCGACATGTCGAGCCTGTTCAGGTCGTCGAGCACGTTTGGATCGTCGGGCCCGCCCGACTCGTCCGTGCTGTTGGGTTTGCTCTGCCAATCTGAGTCGTCAGACACAACTAGGTCGCCAGAAAGTTTAATAATATATTTTAAAAAATAATATATTTTTCGTGTTGAAGAAGAAAGTCCATGGGCTAGCCTTGACCCATAAGACTTTTGTTGGGTTTTTGGCCCTACGAGCTTCTTTGATGGGGCTTGTTTTCAATGTGGGTTGTTTTGGCCCTAACTCACATGGGCAACGTCATTAAATCGTTTGCTTCTGGCATAGGACAGGCTATTAGAAAACTATTTAATTCTCCGATTTCATCCCTTCCAAATTCAAATTAAATGAAATTTTGATATAAATAGTATAATAATATTTTTATTAAAATTTATACTTTTATTAAATATTTTAGCTATATTAAGTTTATTTAAATTTATATTTTACTTATATTTTTGTTTTAAAATTTTAAATATATTCATTTTAATTTGTTACAAAATGTTTTTAAATAATTTATATATAAATGTTATAGTTGATTTAAAAATAACAATTTTATATATTTAAATAGAAAATTTTAAAATAATTTTATAACAAGTTAAAATAAATATATTTAAAATTTTAAAATTAAATTAAATTGAGTTTAATGTAAAATATAAATTTAAATAAACTTAATATTTTAAAAAATATGTAATAAAAATATCACTTATAATAAAAATATCACTATAATATTTATATATGGAAGTGATAGGTGGCATATAATTAACGCGCTTAGCACCATATTAACGATATGAACCTAATTGTTGCACATTTTCAAAAAATATGAACATAATTAAGATTAAAAAAATTTGGGAACTATTTGACATTTTGGTACAAGAACGTGAACCAATAAAATATTTTAACCTTTTAGTTTTCACCTTTTTTTTATCTCTTTCTCCTTCCTCCTATCTTTCTAACCTCCCTCCCAGGACATTAAAGATTCATTTCTTAATATTTAAGTTAAATAATTCTTCATACTAGAGGTCTTCATTTTTGTAACGAAATCTCAAGTAGGTCCCCCTTTTTTTATTTGACTAAATTGAGTTTTTATTTTGGAAAATTCGTTGCAATTAGGTCTTTTACGTTAGTAGTACATTAACAATATTAATTATGTATCACGTGATTTTTTTTATTTTTTTTAATTTTATTTTTATAATTTATTTTAAAAAATAAAAAAAAATTGTCACGTGTCAATCTAATATTGTGCCATGTGATAGAGACAATGTGATTTGGTAGTGGCAATGCCACATGCCATTATTGGATGTGAAAAGTCTCAATATAGTCCCTGTATTTGTTATTTTATCTAATTTGGTCTCAATTTTTTAAAACCGAATCAATTTTATCCCAATATCAAATTTATTTTTTATATAAATTTTACAATGGTATTTTTGTTATAATTAATATTTTTAACAAAATTATGTTTATTTAAATGTATATTTTGCATTGAAATTTATTTAAATTTTATTTTAAATATTTATGTATCTATAATTTATAAATAAATGTTAGAGTTCCTTTAAAAATAAAAAATTTATAAATTCAAATAAAAAAATTTAAAACAATTTTATAACAATTTAAAATAAATATGTTCATTTTAAATTTTATAATTCAATTTATAAAGTTGTTATTTTTAAACCAACTCTAACATTTGTCTATAAATTATTGATATATAAATATTTGAAATCAAGTTTAATGTAAAATAAAAACTTAATTTGAAATATCATTGTGACGTTTATATAAAATAAAAATTTTGTCTCAATTTGAATAGGGACTGAAATTGATTTAGTTTTAAAAAAAATTGGGACTAAATTGGGACAAAATAACTAAGAATTACATTGAGATTTTTCACATCCAATAGTGACACGTGACATCACTGATACATCACACTATCTCTGTCACGTGGCACAATGTCAGATATACATGTGACAATTTTTTTTATTTTTTTAAAGTAAATTATAAAAATAAAATTAAAAATAAAAAACCACATAGTAACACGTGACACATAGTTAATATCGTTAATGTATTACTATCGAAAATAACCTAATTACAACGAATTTTTCAAAATAAAAATTCAATCGAATCAAATAAAAAAGAAAAAATCTATTTAAGATTTAAAGAATGAGAACTTCTATGATTTAACCTATCGGATTTTAAATGGTTCTTCTTACTTACGTGGCCTCTCACTTTCTTAATAATAACATCCTATAGAAAGTTATATTCCGACTCAAAAAGTAACTTGTTTCTAGGAGTGGCAAAATGGGTTAGACCCAACGGGCTAGCCCGTCAGCCCGTGCTAAAAGGAACAGACTGGGTTGAAGATTTCAATCCGTCAGTCCGTTCTGGCCCGTCCTGTCCAGCCCGTCAACTTGACGGGCCAAAGTACGGACCAGCCCGTTGGCCCGTTTTAAAAAAATAAAATAAAATAAAAATAATTAAAAAGATTAATTTTTTAGATTATATATTTTAAATGTATAAATATATAATAGTATTGTAATTTAAATAATTAAGACCTACAAATTAAGTTTGAATTATTAGTTATAATTGAATAATTTAATATGTAAATTTAATAATTATTTTAACTTATCTAATTAAAAACATTAACTAATCAATTAAAAGTTAAAATAATATTTTATTTGATTAAATGTGACTTTAATAATAATTTATTTGTATATATAAACAAATTTAAAAAATAAAACAAATTAAAAATTTTTAAAACTAATTAAAAAAATAAAATAAAAAATAAAAAAACTAGACAAACCAACCTAGCCTAACTCGTTAGCCTGTCCTATACGGGACGAGTTGTGATTATTGACCCGTTTCTATTTATCGAGCCGAAATGGGCTAACCCGGCCCGGCCAGGCTGGCCCATTGCCGCCCCTACTTGTTTCAAAATGCTGATCCAATAGGTATTTGATCCTATTGGCCTAATTAGCCCTGGATTTATTACCGTACAATCACTCTTAACCTATCAAAGCCCTCGAACACCTTTATGCCCCATAACTTAACCAGAATTTGAAACGCTTCAATTTCCGGTGATTTACTTCAACGTCTCTTCAAACGTCACATATTTAATACAAACTCGACACTGCTTCTTTTAACGTTAACTTCCCAACCCTTCACAATCCTCTTCACACCCTCGCCAGCACTAGGTACGTTCTCTGCACTTACTCTCTTCGATTTCTCTCTTATTCCTCTCACATTCCCCGCACATACACTTTGTTACATCTGCAAACGTGTTCTTTTTTGTTTTTTCGAGTTTAAAATCTCTTCCCGATCATATTGGGCATTTATCAATAGCGTAATTGGCTGAGGTCTTATTTCACTCTATCAATCATCACACAAACACTTGTGAAAATCCAATCTTCCCCGATATCTTAGAAGGATTTTCCCTTTTCTTCCTTTTTCCGATTTCACACTTACATTTTTTTCATGTTTACCCTTCTACAGATAACACCATGTCCATAGCACGCAAAGAGATAGTTGGTGGGCTTAAAGAGTTACAAAGCCAAGAGAATGTTCGGCCCGACCCTCGAGCATTCCCTTCCCATTTGTTTGGTTTTTCTCATCCTCTTAAAAGGCGTCGTCTAGGCATAGATGAAGTCGCTTCAGGAAATCCAGCGGCAAACCCAACCGGAAGCCGACACTCGGTGTCGCACGATCGGAACAAGCCATTGCAAGAAAAACTACCTTCTCAACCTGCTGACCAAGCTCCTCCTACTGGTGAGACAAACATTTCCAATAAATTTGAATTTCTGATTCGTGCAGCAAAAGCCCAAACAGGAGTCTTGAGCGAAAGCCAAAAGGAGCTTGTCATTGCCAATAAGAGAATTGCTGACTTAACCAAACAACTGGATTATGCTCGTGAAGAATGCGATAGCCACTACGCTAAACTGAATCTGACATCGAAGGATTACGAAAAGTGTAGGAAGAAGAGCCTTGAGGATAAACTAGAGTGGGAAGCCCAAGAAAAGGATCTGAAACGGGAGAAATCAGAACTCTCATCTGCTCTGGAAGAAGCCAAAGACGAAATTGCTCGCAGCTTTATGAAAGGCTTTCACAGAGCCATCGAGCAGGTGAATATTTTATTTCCCAACACGGACTTATCTGTAGTAGACCCCTTGAAAATAGCAGTAGATGGAAAAATTGTAGCTGAGTAGAAAAAAAGTTACAGTCAGGAATTTGGGAACAAAAGTTTGTTTACTTCTTTTTGATGCATGTAAATTCCTGACTTTTTCTTAATGAATCTTTCTACCGGTAACTGAGGCCACTTGGAAACGAACTTAACAACAGCACTAAAAAAATCTTATCAATACACAAAGATTGTTATTTCACATACCTCTAGCATATAGTGAAAATCATTGTTCACCATTTGTAAGTTATCTTGTTCATTCATCTGTCCTTCATCATCGTTACCAAATCTCCTTTTATGTATAAATAGAACTGTAAAAACACTGCCTGATGCACCATTCTCTTCTATGTATTCTGTATGCTATAAATCCATTCACAATATGTTTCGACTTTTATATCAAATATAAATATATTAATTAGAATTTGTAACTAATAGATTGCGACAGGTGTTTCGATATTGAGAAGGCTATAATGTTCAAATCAAAACATTTATTCACTTCTTGGTGACGAAATCTTTATAGAATAAAAATAGTAGGTTAAAGAGTTGTTAGCATTTTCTCTATTTATTTATTTTTGCTTTTAAAATAGGCCAGGGACTTCGGTGGCTTTAAAGGTAATATGGAAAAATATGGGGAAGCACAAAATGATATAAAATAGATCAAAAGATAGGGAGAATATTTAAAAGTAGTGTTCCATTTCTGTAGAAACTCCCATTAGTTTAAAATAAATAAGTAGATTGCTTACTGAATTCATTCCCATTAGTGTCCAACTCAAACCCTCAGTGAATGCCCTTAAATTGGTAATAATTGTTGAATTCACCCCTATAACATTATATAAGTTGCAATATATTATCTTAATAACAGTTTATATTATAATTTTTAATTATAAGATTATTTAACCTTTTTATCGGTATGAGATCAAGTTAATATTAGTGATTTAATAATAATTATATAAAAATCATACATATTCCTTTATTTACTATTTTTTCATTAATAAACTATTGGATATTAAAAAATAGTTATATATTTTAAAAAAATACTTAAGAATTTGATGGTTTAGGGTTTATACATTCCCAATTTGATTTACTTGAAATTTTATAGTAGATTAAAAATAAAACTGAATTACATTTAATTTAGATAACTATTTAATAAAAAGAGACTACTAAATTCATACCACCAATAGATATATCAACGGGACGAGCAGGTACATGCAAGACCACATATTATAATTTGACGAATTTTCCATATGATGCATGCATATATATAAAACAACCAATGTCTTCATTTTACAACGAAAGTCGGTAAATGAAAGCGCATTTCCATTCAAATTAATTTGGGTTGGTTGATTTGTATAAGCACCCATCACCAACAAATGTAAATAGTAGGAGGAGATTACAGTTTCTTCAGTTCCAAGCATCAACAGCCGTCAGATCTGTAACGCCAAAAGCACACGGACAGTGATTTCCACCCGCTGTATATGACTATCTTTCCGAGCGTTTAGAAGCTTTGCACTTCAAGATTCAGCAAGTGTGTAGTTACTCTTTCGCGCCTGTGTAAATTACAGTTTATCTATTTCGCTTCTTGAATTTGTTAGGGTTTTCTTTTCTCATCTTTCTAACTTTACTTGGGTTTATTGGATTAAAATGATATAGGGTGTGAATCTGTTTTAGGGTTTGTTAAACGATTGTATTGATTTAATATGGGGATACACAAAATGATATAAAATATATCAAAAGTTAGGGAGAATACTTTAATGTAGTCTTCCATAATTGTTCTTGAACATCTCCTACAGCTCTATGATTCTTGAATATGGGCAACGTCATTGAATCGTTTGCTTCTGGCTTAGGACAGGGTATTGGGAAACTATTTAATTCTCCAATTGAATTTCTTTCAGGAAAGTCTTGCAGGTAAGGCCATGCATGGTTGTTCTACTCTCATTATGATTGATGTATACATTTCTTCACTTTTCACTTCATGCTTGATGTATTTGTCTTTGGATACGTTTCAGTTCGGTGTGTGGACCAACATGGGATTTCGTGTGCTATATCGAAATTTTTTGCATTGCCAATATCCTGAAATTAACCATGGTATTTATGCTGTCGTACATTGGTGAGTTCAACTGTTTGGTAGATGGTATCGTATATATATGTTCTGTTTTAGTATTTACATGAGCCAAAAACTATTTAGTTTGACATATTTGAAATGTGGTATGCCTCTGTTGTTTACTTGCAGTTCTGCTGTTCTTATATCTGGTACATAAATTGGGCATATGCGGATGTCTTTGCCGTTCTTCGTGCAAAATGATGTGGACATGTTTCTCTTCTTGTTTCCATGTCTGGGAATATTCCTGCACTTTCTTTTGTATTAAGATGAACAATACCAGGAAAACAAGAAGAACAAGAAGGGTCAGAGTGGACATGAATAAAAATTTCTACATTAAAACTGGAAAAGAAGATTACAGTGATGAAAGTATAACATCTGCAAAAATGAGCAGATTAATTTCGCGTAGGAGAGATTATAAAGCTTTCCACCTAAGGAAGTCTTTGCAACCTAAGAGACATCATGCTAGAGTTGAAATTAGGAGAGATCTTAGATATAAGAGTAAAAGGAATCGTAGTCTTGGAGTACCTAGCTACGCAAGCAATGCCATTAGAAATGGCAATCACATAGGAACAGTCAATGATATCAAGGTATCCCATACATCTAAGTTTGCAAGAAAAGGTATAACTAGAAGGAAAAGAGTTATGCGAAGGAAGAGAAGGTAGAACCGTTTAGTTAAGGTTACATATACGAACCAATTTGTATCAGTGTACGTTTCTGATTTGTTTCGAAGAAAAACAAAAACATATTTTTTGGTCTACTTGCTATAAATATAGGGTACAAGGCATAAAGTTAAGAAATTACTTTTGACAGCCGCATGTCCAAAACACTTGCTATTGAAGTGTTCTTCTACAAAGCATTTTTGTTTATTTTTTATTGATTTCCGTATAATTAGTAAGTACTAATAATTCAAATAGTAGCACATAAATAAAGGTTAAGAAGTGACTAATGGATAGCTTCTTTTGTGGAAGAAGGTATATTGCAACTTAGGGAAAATGTATTGATATTACTTTGCATAAAGGTTGTCTTATCCAAAAAGAAAGTCCAAAGTTTATGATCGTTACATTGGCAATGCCACGGTGGGATACATTGGAATAGACAAGAATCTGGATTAAGAATCCATGATAAAGGGTTACCATTACTTTACATTGAAGTTTGTTCACCCCCAAAAGAAATCTCAAAGTGTACATTTCTATGTTCTTCCACTCAAATACCCCAGTCGCATTGATTTGTCATCAACCCACAGACTTCATTGGAACACCTTTTTCTCCTTCAATGGAAGGTGAAGAGGGAAAACAGTGCTCCCACAAAAACCCTTACGTTGAACTAGAAGAAGTTGACTTCGATTTTATTCTAGCATTGAGCATGCAGGAACAAGAGAGAGAGTTCACAATGCTTTCAACCATTGAAAGTGAAAGTGATGAATATCTGAGTGACTCCTCTATTGATAATGATGATGATGATGATCCTGACTTCGTAGAGAGTCAAGAGTTTGACTCTGATCTTCAGTTTCTTGAAGATGAGGAAAGCAATGATAACGATGATGATGAAGAAATGGAAGTGGAAGAAGATGAGATTGATCCAGACGAGTTATCTTATGAAGAGTTGATGGAGTTGGGAGAGTTTATAGGAGAAGAAACGAGAGGATTATCCGCAAATGAAATCTCTACGTGCTTGAACCCATATACTTGCCAACGTGGTGAAAGAAAAAGTGGAATCGATCGTTGTGTGATTTGTCAGGTTGAATATGAAGATGGTGAAGCAGTGGTGGCACTTCAATGTGAGCACCCTTATCATGCAGATTGCATAAGCAAGTGGCTTCAAATTAAGAAGGTTTGTCCAATTTGTAGCAATGAAGTTTCAACTCCAAACATGGCTTCCAACACTTAATTCCTTAGCTCGAATTGTTTAATCAACGACTTTGTATAAATTACGCATTACGCACAGTAATCTGGATTTGCATGAAACTGTAGTTGATTAAATAAACAAAGCATGGAAACTTTAGATCATTACAAATAATTACGCAAAATTAAATTCCTCGTTGTTATAAATCCTTCTATTTTATATTGCACTCCTTGAACAACTTTTATTTTAACTTGAAAGCTTATAAATGCCCAGACATGTTTGCAGTTGTAAAAATCCATTTAAACAATATTCCCTAAATTCAAACGAAAGTATTAATACGTATTTTGCAACTAATATACAGAAAAAAAAAGTGTTTTTTTTAATTCTCGCACAAAACTTATAATATATAATTTAGCCTCCGAAAATTCATGATGTAAACTAAATCATTAAGTGATTTAATCCCTCGTCAATTTAAATTACGATTTGTAGGAACAAATTCTACTTAGTTAATAGTTACAAGGGAAAATTATACACTTCCATTTTTTTACTTTCATATTTTACGCCCTTCTATGGTTTAACGTCAATAATTCTTTCAAAAAAAATAGCAGTACAATTATTCATATTAAACTACGTAAGAGTCATAGATTCATTGTCCTAGTTTCGTCAAGAATAAATCAGTATAACTCTGCTTTTTGTAAAAGACTAATAATTATGCGCGGAAAATAGAAGAAAGGTGACTCAATTTTTGTCTTTTACTATTATTTAAGAACCAAAATTTTCTTATATTATGATCCTTTCTTTGTTATATATGTTACCATTTGCTATTCCTGCTGCTGCTGCCTTGCTTTATCTTTAGTTTTTTTCTGTGCTCTTTTTTGCTATTTGGATCTGTTTTACAAACTTCTGCCTAAACTCTTTAAAAGAGAAAATAGAATGAAAAAAAATTCTTAAAGGTTAATATTAGTTTATACACAAATTAATAATATTATATATAATATTTTAAAAATTAACTTATATATAAATTAATTTTAAATTTTTTATAAGTTTATTCATTTATTTTACTATCTGACAAATACTTAGGTGGAAACTTCTTCCAAAAACCTTTTGTAAAGTTATTGTGTAATTCTGTGAAATTGTACGTTTACGGTTAATTTTCTGTAGTATTTTTTTTAATACAGTTTGTATGCGCGTAAAATTGACAGAGAGATAGATAAACCCAAGTACTTTGATTTCCAAATTGGCATGACTACAGAAATTTGAACTTGGGCTTGATTTGGCCCATCTAAATTAAATTGAATTGGAATGGGCTGAGTCAGCGAGTTACCCAAGTCTTTGTTATAGGACACTTCTTCCTCTACCCTAAGGATTTCTTCAACAATTCCAAAATTTTAATATTCTCAAATAACCATTTGACTTTTACCTAGTTCACCAACCTGCACACAAAAAAAAAAAATTCTCTGTTAAGATGAATATTCTTCACACATGTAATTTTTAACTTGTAAATTATAAATGATAAATTAAATACTATTACGACGTAAATATCTACCCTAAGGTCAATATTGTTTATTCATTGAATGTTATTTTCATTTGGTTATAAATGATAAATTAAAACCTATTTGCTTTGTAAATTTTTATCGTAAGGTCAATGTTCTTTATTCATTGAGTGCTATTTTTTAATGGTGAAATTACAGGTGATCAATTACAGACTATTTTTGCAGTAAAGTCTTATCATGAAGTCAATAATTTTTATACGTTAAGTGTTATTTTCAATTGGCAAATTATATAAGTCCTAAATTAAAAAATATTTGTGTAGTAGATTTATTTTTACTGTTAATATTCCTTATCTAATGATGCTATTTTTAACGGTTAAAATTACAAATGATAAAGTAAATATTATTTCAGTTGTAAATTTCTATCTTAAGGTCAATATTTTTGTATTCTTTAAGTTCTACTTATATTCTCTCATATTTGTTTATCGTTATAATTGATGTAATATATTTTATTTTGAACATAAGATATTACATTTTACTATTTATAGTATAAATGTGAATCTATATTTACATCTTAATCTACAAGTCAATCCCTCGTTGAATTAGTTCGTCCAACCTAATCAATAAATAAATTTATTTGATAATAATAATGAACTAATCCAAATAGATTAGAAGATAATGGATCGTTGACTCGTCTACTTTATTACAGGTTTAATTTGTTGAAAGCTTACCAATTCGGTTTAATGCGTGTGTTTATTTCTTTGCTTCTATTTTTGGGTTTCTTAATTTTCTACATTATGTAATTTGTTAGTTAAGCTATCTATTACATACTATACCACTCGTCTTACAAAATACCCCAATAAGAAAGAAAAAATGTGACTTTATTTATTATTCTTTTAATTTCCTTTTTGTTATTTTTCTCTTAGTATCTTATAATAAAGGATTGGATGGTTGTTGAGACTACGTTAATATTCATATTCATATGTATTTTCCTTTTATAACAACTAGAAAATAATGAAGTACATGTAAGAACAATATCACTCTAAAATTACACTATTAAGCAAAGTAAAGGAGATGAAAACGAAAATACCTTTGTGTAAAACTAAAAATTTATTTAAAATGTTAAGAAGTAAATTTTAAATTTTATTTAATTACACATGAGTTTATAAAATAAAATTTTTATCATCTTACATATATATTATAAAATTGTTTTATCTTTAATTTTAACCTAATACATTATTAATTCATTCTCTTTGTTCAGAGTTATATATAGAGTGATTACAGAAGTTAGTGATGTATAAAAAATCAGCACTGGTTTAAGTTCAAATAAAAAATGAGTTTCTTCTAGACACTAAAAACGACAACTAGTGTCATCAGAAAAACATCAAAGTTTATTAGAAAGAAAATAATGATTTTTCATCATTATGTAATATGCATGTTTGACGGAACATGTAGGAGAGCGAGTTCTCTGTTCCTTTGGAGTCTGTCGACTCTGCAACTAGCAAAAAAGGGTATATAGATATCACACTTTCAGTGCATTCTAAGTGTTAGCCACAGAACAATCAACTTCAAATGTGTAAACAGATAAGATAAGGTACAAAATTCACACACAACAAATAAAGAATGAAATAGACAAACATATCAAATTAATATTAGACTACTTTGAAATAACTATATATTTTTTTATTACAGTTTAAAATTGTACATAAATTGATTCAAAGCTTATCTTAATAGGAAAATTGTAATAATGCATACAGAGTCATTCCTCCCCTCTAATATCACGTCCAAAAATTAAAAAAAATAAATAAATATATATATATATATATGAAAAAACCTATCATAAATAAAATATTACAGTTTTTATCCTAAAAAATCATCTTATTAACACAAAAATAAGATCAACACAAAAATATAATGTGAAAATTCCCAATCGAAAAAAATTTATGACCGTTATTTAAAGACAAACAGAAAATAAAACTATATATGTAAAAATTTGTATAACACATACACTATCCTTTCATCTCTTTGACTCAATACACCCATACTTTTCAAAACAATAATTTAATCCAAATTTTACAACACTCTACTACAAGAATATAAAAAAAGTCAAATAGAAGTTTAAAACATTTTTTACGAAAACAAAAAATACCATAAACTTAGAATCCATTATATAGCCACCGATACCAACACTCCCTAATTTATCTGTAAAATTTTTTCAAGACCTATTATTTTCACGAGTCCAACGATAAGTAAATATTTTAAATTAATTTTCAAAAATAAAGTAGAGTGTCTTATTCTTTTAAAATTTTAAACATGTAAACTTACATAAACTTAATTACTTTAGTTTACAGTGCTATATGTTTAAAATTGAATTGAATATGTAATAAGAAAAAAATAGTGTAACCCTTAATTCACGTAAAAGTTCAAAAACATAAAAATAGAGATCCAATAACAAACTTTCTACCATAATTTAACTTTTACAACATTCTATCTACTATATATAAGAGATCAAATCGTATCTACTAAGATTCCTTCTAATAAGAAGTGATGATACGTATAAGAAAAACATTTAGTAAGTAGAAAACAAGGTGATTAAGCAATAATTGGAGATTAAACACAAAATATGTGTAAGTGATTAAACAATATAATTTTGGAAGTGGGTGGATAGTGATGGATAGAAATGGGTACACACTAAAACAAGTGTATAGTGTGGGATGGAGTGAGTGAGAAAAATGAGGGTTTTAATGACGGCTAGCACGTATCATGTGATAGCATATTCGATAGAAGGTTGTGTTGTTTGATGAAGATATATAATGTGATGAGTCCAAAATAAAAGTCAAAAAATTTGCCGCCCCAGGCATGACCCACACCAAGTTCCTCATTAAATACGAAAGGTGTGAGTGAGAAGAAGAAAGAAAGAAAATGTGTTCATTTCATGTAGACCATAGCTGTTACTGTTTTACAGAACCATCATTCTCATGAGGCCCAACCTGTTTAGCCATGTTTCACTGCTGCCATTTTCTCAAAGAAAATAAAATTTTTTACTATCATCACTTTTTAAGAATATAAAGTAAGAGAAATGGTAGGCCTAAAAAGGGGAATACTGACCTCTACTTTGAAAGGTCAAGCCAACCCACAATCTACATTCAATTCAACCTAATTATCATGTCTTTTCATGCTTATAATAAACTTCAAACATACACATTATAAATGTCAAAAACCTCATTAAATAGGAAATTTTCATCCAAATAACACACTTACATCTAAAATTTATTCGTTGTACCAAATATTTACATACATAATATGTTTTTCTTTCAATTCAAATTTCAATTTCTGAAAAACGGAATTATGTTTTTTTTTTCAATTCTTTTGTTTGAAAATTTCTTCCTTTTTTATTAAATAAAAAAATTAATTTTAATTTATTTACTTTTTCTAACTTGATTTTGAATTAATCTCTTCTCAAGGTTCATAATTTATTTTATATAAATTAATGTTTCGTTTATAAATATTTGATACATCGTGCTATTTAGATAATATGTTAGTTGATGTGTTATATAAAAAGGTAAACTTTAAATTTAATTTAATCATACAAAATTAATTTATAAAATAAAGTTTATATACTATAAATTTATCTTATAACTAATCGACGTGAGACTTCAAACATACCATTTTCATATTATAAGATATATAATCTTGTACATGAGATTAAATATTAACATATGATCAGATAGTAAGTGAAATAATAAACTTAACTAATACCAAATTTTACTAGAATAAAATTCGGTATATAATGAACAATTCAGACGTTGCTGATTTTATTATATGAAAAATGATATATAACTTTACAAATTTATTTATTATGATTAGATAGGTCCTTAGACTAAACTATAAGATGAGATTATATTTAATTATGTTTTGCATGATGAAATGCACACTAAGTTAATTTAATTTAATAATGATGTTGAGATGAGGAGCAAGTTGTAACAAGGATTATTCTTAGAACACAAAGTGGTTAAAGATGTTCCCCACTAATTGTGAAATATTACTGGAAAATATAAAATTAAGTTTGGCATAAACCTTTTGCCTCCACACAAGTAGAAGTGAATTACCGACTCCAAACCCCACCCATCATGTACTACCTTATTCTGTTTTTGCTATGCTTTGTGTTTTTAATGTTCTTTAAGATTGTCCTTTTCATTAATTCTTTATTTGCGTTGAAATCTTGTGAGGAACAAGTCAGGGACTTAAATAGCGATCACAACGTAATCATCGAACATCACGTTTTTCTTAAACTAAAAGAGTAGTAAGAGAGTTGAATATTAAAAGAATTCTGATTCAGTTTACAGAATGAAGAAAAAAGGCAACAAAATGAAAGAATAAATGGCTAAAAATAGTTTAGTGAAAATAAATTAAAAATAGTTTAAAATGGTTGGGAAAAGATTTGTTTAGGTATGAATTAGCCCTCTTGTTGATAACGAGGTTAACCTGATATTAGACTTATCGTTTGCGTGATTATTATTGTCTTACTATGGATTCTTGTTTGCACGTTTTCAGGGAGGTTAATTATTCATCATGCAATATAAAAATTAGATTAGCTTCGTGATGTGACTAGTGCAACTTTTCTAATAGTGTAAAAATGATTCTTTGTATAAATTTTCTTCCTCTCATAGTTAAAGTATTTTTATATATCAAAATAATATTTGCAATTTTTCTGATAAATTTACATACCTACACTAAGTATAAACAATTCAGTAGTGATATTTGTAACTCTATCATTTCTGTGTATTTGTTTTCGCTCTATTTTATATTTATTCGAAACAAAGCATAAATGAGATGGTTGGTATTCATTTTTTATGAGAAAAAAACTCAAATTATCTTTTGTTAAAGAACATTATTATTTTATTATCGGTAGAATTTATATATACATGAACAATCCTCTTATTGAAAATAACGCAGGGGTAAAGGTAGTAAAACGGGTCAGTTTAATATTTTCTTGTCTGTGAAAAATGATCAGATTTCGTTGGTTCGTTACTGAAAAGCAAGTTAGAAATTGTAATATGTCTTGCCACCGAGTTGATGGGCTAGCGAGTTAGTGAACTAGTCCGTCACTTTATTTTTTTAATTTTCTTAATCTTTTATTTATAAAATTTATTTATATATATATATATATATATATATATATGAATATTTAATTATATAAATATTTTTTAAGCTTTTAATTGATCGATTAATATTTTTATTGGATAGATTAAAATAATTATTTCATTTAAATGTTAAATTACTCTATTATAATAATTAAAATTAATTTATAAATATTAATGATTTAAATTATAATAGTATTGTATATTTACATCTTTAAAAAAATATAACAAACAATTTAATCATTTACTATTTTTAATTTAAAAAATTAAAAATAATAATAATAATAATAATGAGTCATCCGATCAAGGACAGATTAACCCGCCTCTAACCCGTCAAGCTAGCAAACTAAGTGAGTTAGATCAAAATAGACTAGCAAGTTTAGAATTTCAACCCATCCCACCACGTTTTGACAGGCTAATCCATCAAGCTCAATCCATTTTGTCTTTTTATTAGTAGTGGAAACATCTATCGAGTGTGTAAGTATTTTGTCTTGTCTATCAAGAAATTGATTTTGCATTTTGAAAGGAAATTACATCATATTCACTCATAAAGTTCATAGAAGTTTTGCACCTTTCCATATTAAAATTATTTAATCATTAAATATTCAAATTAGTTCATAAAAAAATTAGGATGTGCCCCTTTTATTGGATCATTTTATTTTGCACATATCTTATTAGAACAAATTAATTTTCAATTACTATATTAGTCCTAACATGAGTGTGAAGGTTAATAAAAGTCTATTTCATTAACTAATTATCGTACCATCATAATTAACATTAGGTATAGACGTCTAAAAAAATTATTCTTTAATATTTAAGTTTCTTTATCAAGACATTAATTTCCACTTCAACAACTTGTCATGTTGTGAAATAGACTATCTTATGGTCCCTGAAAAGTTTTTCATTTTAATATATACTTTTTCGCTAAAAATTAACCTTTTTTTTATAATGTTTTGTCAAAATCTTATCAAATATTTGCATAGTTTGGTTCATACAATCATTTAAGATAAACCTGAACCATAGATTTAACACGAGCCTCTTGCAATCATTTTTAGCGCATCATTCTTCATCACTTTATTTGGACTCTTGATTACACCTTTCCTCAAAGATAAAAACCCAATAATGACTATGACTATTTCATTTCTTTTGCTTAAAACTCATTAGCTTCTTTTATTGTTATGCAAGGTTCATCCCTACCTGTAATAGTTGTTAAATAACAAAAAAATTAGTTGATATTTTAAAAAATTATTAATGTAAATAGATGTAAACAAAACCAATACAAACAAGACTATCACTTGAGTCATCTAGTAATTGAGAATAACAAATTCTAACAATAAATAAATAAAATTATTCATTAGAGTACTTTAAATATAAGTTTAAACTTGATTAAGGAAACCGAGTTATATTTTTAACAGCACCTTGGGACAGATAATCTTAATTTTGGATGTGAGTGGGTCAGAATATTAATTTTTTTTGTCGAGATTGTGTTTCGTTTGAGAATATTTAAAATATTTTTGAATTTTGATAATATAGGGACATTACTAGCTGGTAATATATATATATATATATATATATATATATATATATATATATATATATATATATGAATTGAGATGTTGAATCATTTACAGTAATGGATATGATAAATAATATAGTTTTTGCAGGTGAAATTATAAGTGAAATGTATCAAGTGAGACAAATTCATTTAAAATGTTATAATTTTAAGTTTTAAGAGCAAGGCTTAAATATCTTTTCAGTCCTCATTTTTGTAGTGTTTGTTGTGAATGATCCTCATTTTGACAGAATGTTTAAGATGATCCTCATTTTTACCAAATATTTAAAATGGTCATCATTTTCCCAATTCGTGTTTTATTTGGTCATTTTGTGTAACGCCGTTTAAATCATTAACGGAGCATTGTACAAGTGGCACGGTTTGTAGAAGGGTTTGTTACGCGTACTGTATAGGTGTGGTAATTAACGTTAATTTTTTCAATTTAGGGAAAATTTTGCAATTAGGAAAATTTCTTCATCTTCGTCTTTCTTAAGCTCGGATTTGCAGAGGAAGTAGCTAATACTTATCATTTCATCATTGGATTGCAGTTGCGCTCTTTATTTCAATTTTACATATTGGACTTTAAAAGATTACACACAATAACGTGAACCCTATTACTAATTGCAGCCTCTTCTCAGCAACCTTCAATGACTTCTCCAAATTATTAATCTACCTCATTTGTATATCCTTTTTATCAACACCACCATTTGAAAACATTGCAACCCACATTATTGGAACCAACTCTGTAAATCAATAAACAAAAAATTAAAACCAATTTATTATTAACACAAAAATAAAAACAGATTGTACCCAACATTTTCTACCAATATTATTTGGAGTTCTTGCCATCCTCAAAGTTGTCATCTTTCCGCAGCTACAAATCGGGGTTAATCCATTTCTCGTTGAACCACCAACAGTGCACGAAGTGATACAACACGGTTGCCTCCAACAATTACGACCAGAGGTAAAGGAAGAAGATTGGGACCGTAACATACCTATATAATGGGATTGCAGGAAGAAGAAGATTAACTGGAAAATTGAAATGAAGAGCGCAAATGCAATGCAATGATGAAATGGCAAGTATTAGCTGCTTCCTCTACAAATAATCCGAGCTTAAGAAAGACGAAGATGAAGAAATTTTTCTAATTGCAAAATTTCCCCTAAATTGAGAAATTAAGGTTAATTAGCCATATGTACAGTACACGTAACACACCCTAATACAAACGTGCCACATGTACAATGCTCCGTTAATGATTTAAACGGCGTTACAGGAAAGGACTAAATAAAACACGAATTGCGAAAAGGATGACCATTTAAAACATTCGGTAAAAATGATGACCATCTAAAACATTCTGTCAAAATGAGGACCATCCGCAACAAACACTACGAAAATGAGGACAAAAAAGGTATTTAAGCCTAAGAACAATTTGGTACAATTGTGAAATTCAAAAAAAAAATCTTATTTATGTATTAAATCACTAATTTGTTGTTGGAAGAAATTTATTTAAATATAACTCTTGAGTTTAAATTTTTTGAAGGATGCGTTTATTTGGGATGAGGAAAGTTTGAGAACAAATAAATAAATGTAAAGTTCAAAAATCAAGATGCAAAATAATAGAAACCAAGAATTGAATATTTCTTTGTGAAGTGCAAAGAAAGAATTAATATATTTATAATTAATTTTAAAAAAATGTTATTACTAATTATTAAAATATTTAATTTTTGCAACACAGTAAATCATTTAAAAAAATATAATAATAATAATTAAAAACTTATTTTAATAAAATTATTCTGAAATATAACTTTTACCTTTTAAAGTTGTATAATAATTTCTACTTTAATTTAAAGTTGATTTTATCTTTATTTTATATTTTCAAATTTTATTTTTTGCATTACATTTTTTAAAAAATTGATTTTTATGAAATATTATTCAAGTACCAAATTATAATATTAAAATTTTATAAATTAAATTATTCTTTTAATCCATAAAACTAATGACATTATTTTTAAACTTTCTTAAATTTTTCTCTCTTTTATCACAATCTTTTCCTTAATTATAATAATATCTCTTTCTCTTCAAAATCACTCATTTCCATCCTTCAAATTATCATCCCATTTCTAATTTATTTATTTTTAAAATATGCAAGTATAATTTTCCACAAAATAATATTTTAAAAAAGTTTTAAAGTGAAATATTTCGGTACACTGAACAAATTTTACGTCGCTTACAAATAAAATAAAAAGAAGTTTAAATACTCATTCCTTTTTTTATTTTCTGTAATGACATAATGATAAATATTAGTTTTATATATTTATTTTGTAATGACATAATGTAATTGATACTGGAATGTTATAATATTTCTTTTAAAGATTTGATAAGAGGTATTTAAGAATTATAATGATATACATATATAATGCCTAAATTAACAAAATTAACATGATCATGTTAAAAAAACGGTATAAATTTTCACAAATTGTTTTATTATATTTGATTTAGTGTGAATATAAATATTAGTTATATATATATTTGTCTATTTATTTTGTGATGATAAATCTTAATGTAATTGATACTGGATATTTAAGAATTATAATCGTATAGATATAATGCCTAAATTAACATGATCATGTTTAAAAAAACTTTAGAAATTTTCACAAATGGTTTTATTAAATTTGATTTAGTGTGAAACAGATATAATCATATAGCAATGGAAAAACGCATTCCATGTGTTTGATTGAAAATGTCATTGAAGTGTCAGCTACTTCTTCAGATAAGGATAAATTAAATTCCCTGGACCAGAAACAAAATCACAAATTCAAAATAAACTGCGGACAGCTGTCAAAAATAGATGTTAGGAGACTGAATTTTTGTTTTTTAAGGTGACAATTTATAAGTTTTTACATTATGTATATATTATTTTATTTTCACCAGTAATATATTTAGAGTTAGTGTATATATATATATATATATATATATATATATATATATATATATATATATATATATATATATACTAAATATTTATTTTTTTAAAACTCAGATTAGGTATTATTGTATATTTTGACATTTTAATTAAACTACCATTTCAAAATATACTAATTATTTATCATTATTTAGCATTACATAAAAATGTTATTAAATAAAACAGATCAAATTTAACGCGTATAAAAAAATGCAAAAATTATTATAAAGGTTTTTTTTTAAAAAATCGTTATAATCTTTTTAAAGCGCTTTTCATTCTATAATAAATTAATTTTCCAAAAATCACTGATAATAACACTTTTCAACCATTTTTGTACTTTAACTAGTTACAATACATGTCGACAGTTCGCTCAGAAAATATTTTCAAAATAGTTTAAAATGTCAATATAGATATATAAAAAATTTAAGTCTTAAATATATACAATCTATTAAAATTAAAAACAAATATTTAATATTCTAATTTACATATATAAATAAGAATTGGGAGACCAAGACCAATAGGTCTTCTAATGTCACATCATATATTTGTAAAAAAAGTATTTTAAAAAACATTAAAGTATTACTATAAAATACTTTAAGCTGCATTTGGATAATATTGTATTTTTAATATAATAATTTATGTAATTATATGATTTATTGTTTTATATTTTTTGTTAAAATTGTATAATATAGTATTGGATATGTCTAAAATAAATGTGAGGTTATGTTTAGCTGATGGTTTTCATCCAATATTTAAAATAAAAGAAGTAAAAATAAATTATGATTCGAAAATATAGCTCTATACTGTACTGCAGGGTTCAAACTTTTCTGTTTAATACACTAAAAGTATTCAACTAGTATTATATATATATATATATATATATATATATATATATATATATATATATATATATAACTAACTAATATCAAACACAATTACACTTGAAAACAATAATCTATTAATGTATATTAATACACTAAGGGTACTAAATTAGTATTGTATAATATAGTGATTTATAATAACAATATTTTTTAAATTTATTTCTCCAAAGTTATAAAGTTTGAGGAAACTTATATCATCCAATAAATTTAAAAATTTAAAAATGAACAAACTTTAAATATTCAACTGACTCTAAAATTAACAATACTTATTAAATATTACCAACGTTAATAACCTAACATTAAAAATTGTTATATTACCAGCCAAAAATGTTAACAAAGTTAATATTCATTTGGTCATTTAAAAAACAATTATTATAATTGTATTTTCTGACAATAAAAACATCTTAGTCTTAATCTTATAAAGTTAATAATATTAGTTCAAGCGTGCAATTTATGACATTGACTATTAAGATATTGACTGTGACCTTCACATTATACAGTCTAACATTCTAATTGACAGAGTACTCACTTTTTTTTTATATTGAATGTGATTATGATTATTGTGACATTGTTTTCTATGCATTCGCAGTATTATTATTATTATTTTATTGTTGTGAGGATATAGTATATTAAAAAAGTAGAATAATTTATTGTTGTGTAGAAAATGAGTGAAATGTGAAGCTCGAGTGTGTGGACCATGAAGCATTGGTAGCAATGGATTTGTGCAGAAAAAACATGAAGGAGTAAACTACAACAAAGCACCGAACACCGAAAGTGAACGAAACGGCGTCACTTTCACCTACATCCACCTATGTATCCTAAGCCTCACATACCATTCATGCTTATCATCTTTCTGTTCTATATTTTTCAACTTTCAACAAAAAATAAATAAATATAAAATCATTAATTAGGCAAAAAAAAGAAAAAAACACAAGGTATAGTCTTCCACTAGGGTATTGCTAGGTAACTTCCTCTGTATAATTTGACCACCACCACACGTGTAATCAACTTTGTACATTCAATTTTCAAAATTCAAAGTTCAAACCAAACCTGCATCTCTGAGCATTTAATGCTACATAAATTTACCATTCACACATGTGGAAAAGACTACATATGAGTCATCATGGGTATTTCATTGAAGTTTACCTTTTTGAAGTCGATTTATAGTACGTAAGGAAATTTAAATATTATTTTACAAATTCATTTTATAAGGTTTAGTAGGTTCAAAAGATTTAAGTCACCAAAGAGTGCAAATAGCATATGTATTTCATATATACAATTGACAAATAAATCATGATGGAACTTGACTGCGACTTTTTATGTTTCTCCAATCTAATCTTAGTGGAACAGTAATTTGACCTTTGTAATTTCACTCATTCAGTTTATCTTTATCTTAATAATGATCAACACAACACAATAGTCAATATTCTACACCTCCAAATTCTCTTTATTCAGTAATTACCAACATTTCAGGAGAGTAACATTCAAAAACAACTTCGATTTTCAAAGGAGAATGATGTTATAATTCCTTTTTTTTACTTATACTTATTTATTGTAAATTGATTTTAATTTTATTTAATGTAAGATCTTTAACCCTATTTAACACACCTACAAGCTGTGACTAAAATCTGCATGTCTAATAATTGAGCATTAAGTTATGCAAATGAACCTTAACATCATTATCAACCCACAATCAAGTGCACTTGCATTTATCCATGGTCATTCTGATTTCTTGCATGACTTCTTAAATTCCTTCCACAAATTATAGATTAAGACGAATCCAAAAACCTTGATAAAGCTTGTCATATTATGTAAACCAAAATTATGACCTGAACAAAGAAAAATCCAATTATGATTTGAAGGATGACAATATCTTCTGTCAATTAAAACATGTATTAGAATACAAAAATGATGATTATGCACAACTTTCAAAAAATTATCAATCATATGTATCATATACATCCTAAGATGTCGTATTAGAAAGCACCATAAATAAATTATTTGAATAAACTATCGACTAACCTCGTATCACATATACGATTTCATGTTAAAACTTTCATAACATTTTTTTTTCACTTCATCTACAAATTCTATTATGATAAACCTCGTTAACAAAATTATTAAAAATAGGTCTTCTTACAGCAAATTATTAAAATAGGTTAAGTATTGAGTATAATAAATTATTAATATCTATATGTTAATTAAACATTTCACAAAAAATCATATATAAATTAATTAATACCTTAGCACACAATATAATAAATATTTTCTAAAAAAGCAAATAAATGTGGTGTATGTTAACTCTTCACAACGTCTCTTCTAATTGATACTAAATATAAATATTTGATTCAATATAATTATATTAATAATAATAGTAATAATAATAAATTTAAAAACTTATATGGTAATATTTGGTTGATTTTTTTGGAAAACAACCTAAAAGATTGAGGAGGTGAAAACTGAAAGATAAAGGAGGGAAAAATAAGAAAAGAAAAAGGAATGTGGAAGAGGTGGTAGAGATTACGCGGTGAGGTGGGGCCTTATGTCGTAGAAGAAAAGCTACAAAGATACAAATCATAAATCACGCGAGATGATGATCCAACGCAAATGAACATATGCGACACACGTGTACCCTTCATCCACCGTCCAGTTTCTGCAGCAAAAGTCAAATTAACGCGCCGATTCCATGCAACACCATCGACGCCGTGGGCCCCAACCGACTAGCCCACGCTTCGCTCCAAAACCAGTGTCGTAAGCAGTGACAAAATCACCTCGTGTGGGCTCTCGACACGCGCGCACCACAGTTGAGAGCACGACACGTGTCCGCTTACCCATCACCCACCTTCTTTATTTTATTTTATTTTATTAAAAAACTGCCATTGAAATAGACCTTGAATAAAGGCATAAAAAGAACACCGGAAAATAAAAGGAAATGTAAAAGGAATCACAACACAATACAAAATAAAAGGAAATATACATTTCACAACTTTTAAAATATATAAACAGATAATGACGGCCATTTTCACCTTAACCTTGCTGTTAACTTATGTAGTACGAATATTTAAATTTTGAAATTGTCACCTAACCTAATGACGGAGTATTATTAATTTCAAAATAGATTAAACAAATAAATAAATAATTCCATGAACAATTAAAGATAAAAAATGAAATGTTTTCTCTTCCTCACTCCTCTCCCACGCTCTGCGCCACGAGGAATACACGTAACGCATATGGTAAGAAATAAAAAAATAAAATAGGACAAATGTCTTATGTAATAGAATAGAATAAAAAGAAAAAAAAGTAAAAAAATTAAAGTGGATGGAAAATCAAAGGCCCACTGCCTAAACGTTATCGCCCATGTGTATTCTAGAAACTGCTGGCTCCTGACGCCACGTGTTCTCAAATCGCCTATAAATAAACATCTCTCCCTTATGAAATAAGTTTCAAGCGCCGCCACCATAGTTGGTCTTAGTCTTGAAGTAGAGAGGGATATTGGGAGAACCAATATTCATTAGTTTCAGAAATTAACCAGAGATCTATCTCAGAGGAGAAATAATTTTCTTAGAACAAAGATGGCATCAGAGCTTCAATTGCCCCCAGGCTTCAGATTCCATCCAACGGACGAGGAGCTCGTGATGCACTACCTCTGCCGCAAATGCGCGTCGCAGCCCATCGCCGTTCCCATCATCGCCGAAATCGACCTCTACAAATACGACCCTTGGGACCTCCCAGGTAATTAATGCAATCTTCTTCATTTCAATACAGTTTTTTTTTTTTCTTTTAAAAGAAATTCAAATGAACTAACTATATAATTTCAAATGCAACTTTTTTGTTTCCAGGATTGGCTTCTTATGGAGAGAAAGAGTGGTACTTCTTTTCACCACGGGACCGGAAGTACCCTAACGGTTCGAGGCCGAACCGGGCGGCGGGAACCGGTTACTGGAAGGCAACCGGGGCGGATAAGCCCATTGGTCACCCGAAACCGGTTGGGATCAAGAAAGCTTTGGTGTTTTACGCTGGGAAAGCTCCGAAAGGGGACAAAAGCAATTGGATCATGCACGAGTATCGTCTGGCTGATGTAGATCGCACCGTTCGCAAAAAGAACAGCTTAAGGGTATATGCACCGTACTTACATACATCCATCCCTAGTTCAAGTTCAAGAGTAATTGTATTAAATTACGAGTTTATCCCTTGGACGGTCCCACCGGCTTTTCATGAAGCTGAGGATGATAATGATAATAATAATTCCCGAGGATAAGTCCAGGATTTTGGTGGAAACCATGCAAAATGTATGGTTCTAATATGTTATCCCACCTTTATCATGTGATGACAACCACGCGGAACCTTCACTAGTTGAAGACTTACCGCATGTGGTGTGGGCTGATTTATTTGGGCCCAATACTTAACATCACATCCAAAACCCTCAACAAAAAAAAAATCTTCCGCCAATCGCAATTACCACTTTCCCTTTATGGAAATTATCCCTTCTTATCTCGCTCACCTGCATCATAAATTAAATTCACATTTATTTTAATAAATAAATAATGAAAACTAATCTCACGGTTCTGATTCTGCAGTTGGATGATTGGGTGCTGTGCCGTATCTACAACAAGAAGGGCACGATCGAGAAATTACAACCGACCAGCGACGTAGTCGTGAGCCGGAAAATCGAATCCCCGGAGATCGAAGAGAAGAAGCCGGAGATTCTGAAAAGCGGAGGAGTTCTTCCGCCGCCGCCGGCGATGACGGACTACATGTACTTCGATCCGTCGGATTCAATCCCGAAGCTGCACACGGACTCGAGCTGTTCGGAGCAGGTGGTTTCGCCGGAATTCGCTAGCGAGGTGCAGAGCGAGCCGAAGTGGAACGAGTGGGAGAAGAGCCTGGATTTTCCATTCTACATGGACACCACCACTCTGAGCAACGGCTTCACCCAATTCGCGACCAATAACACCACCACCACCAATAATAATAATAATCAGATGTCGCCGCTGCAGGACATGTTCATGTACTGGCCCAAGCCCTTTTGATTTTCACACCCCCCACGATATTCCTTGGACGCCCACGGCCACACACAGCACCACGCATTCGCATTGCACGGCAGCACGAGACTGAAGGTCCATGAGTGTGCCTGTGCGACCTCGCACACGATCCTTGATTAGCTGAGGCTTGGGCAGAGAAAAATCTAAAAAAAGTTTGGAGCTGGAAACGCATGTGTTGGGTCCACCGTTGTTGTTGTGTATGTTGGTATGCGATGAAGACAATCCAACGGCGCATGATCGTGCTGTCCCTAGTAGTAGCATGTGTACAGCTATTGTAGATCGTAGATAGGTACACTACAGGTTGTTGTCATGTGATAGAACCTCTCTCTCACCAAAAACAAATGTGATAGAAGGTCAATTTCGTCCTTCTAATTTATATTTGTTTAATCATATATGTTATAATTAGTATTATTAGTATTAAATCTAATTAAGTACCTAGCTCGCTAGGGGTGTGTTTTTAAATTCAGTGCAGTGATATCACTCTGTTTACTTCTCAATATTATATTTCTATATACTTTTGTAATTAATACTCTAAAACGAGTTTAGTTATTGTTCATCAAATATCCACTACTAGTATTAAAAGAACCTTATATGACGAAGATCACCATTACATTATTCTTTCTACTTAATTTTTGCAAGGGAAAGAAAACGTTTTTTTGTGAAAGAATTTAAAATATTTATATGACCAAGCTATAAAGAAAATAAAAAAGTTGTTCAATTCGTCGCAATCTGAAGTTTTAAATGCAAGATGAGGTAATCCATGTGTGGGAGTTATAGTTTTTTTATGAAACCGAATGTGACATTTATTTCTTATTTTTCTCCACCTCCATGTTCCAGAACTCTCTTTCATGAGAAAAATGAACTCTCTATTAATTTAAGGTCCACAGGGCGTGCGTTATCCTTACCAACCACAAGTGTTGAAGTTACATTAAACGCGTATATTCATCAAAATCTTTTTTTTTTCAATTTTTAAATGAAGAAACTTAGATATGCTGTTGCAACGTCAATTTTAAATAAATAGTAATATTAACAAATTCTATGTAAGGTAGACATTTTTTTTTCTTTTGCTGTATATCGATAACCAGATTGGCACAGAACTTAAAAAACTTGGGCTCTGTAAGCCCATTGTTTCCGATACAAACAAACCTCGGCCGAACACAGTATGGATTATGAGTGTATTGCTTTAATGTTTATCATATAAATACTTGTATGCAAGTTGTTTCTATAATTATAGAGAAAATTAAATTAAATTAAATTATGTCCGTTAATTTGTAAGTTATACGTTGTTTTCACAAGCTGTCAAGCAAAAATAAGCGGAAAAATAATATTTATAAACTCTTTCAAATGTGTGAAAACAATTAGATAATTCCAAATAAGTTTTTCCAACTTGGACTAACAAAACATCAATGTGATTCTGACCTACAAATTATGATGACGTGGTTCGAACCGAACCGACATAATTTTTCAAGCAGTGAATGAATATTTGAGAGTATTAAGATACAAGAAATTATATGAGTGAACTCAATCTGCTACAATTGAAAACAGCGACTCAATTGAAAAAGACATGTTAATTCATTTGACCTTGTGTTATTCACGTTGCACTACGCTATCATCGTGTTGCTGAATTATAATTATAACAAAAATTTATATATCAACCACCACAATTACTCAGGATGTGTGAGCATTTGACTGAATTAATAATCTTTTCACACTGCGAATGATGTGATACCAGTATTTTGTATACAGCAATGTTAACGTGCGTATTTCAATCAGATTTATTTATTTTTTCTATGGTTTGGTATGAAAAACTAATAATGAAGATTTTCAGAGTCAGAATCGATTGGTATGAGATTAGGTTCATAATTTGTTAACCCATAGTTTTGGTTTTTAATTCTTATCCACAAGAAACAGCATTTGACCATTAAAAGCCCTTGGCAATAGTCAATTATCTGACAAAAAAAAAATCGTTAAAGGTAGTGGAAATTGACCAACCCGTTAAACAAGTTGAAGAATATGAGTGATGGAGAAGGAAGCAATGTTACATTAAAAACCATTACTTATTCGGTGGAGAAATAATAAAAAGATATGTTTAGGAAAATAGAAGTGTTTTGTTAGGTATTTTACTAACATTTGTGTTCTGAATGGTATTTTAGGTACCAATGCTGTGTCAGTTCCCGAGACATTCTTATAATCAAACAAGTTTTTATTTATTATTTAAAGCTAATTAAAATATAAATATGGTCGAAGTCTTATGAGGATTACCACTCAATGCAATAACTAAAGAATCAATCAAATTAAGGAATAGAGGAAAATTGGATATTATCGCCCCTCCCTCCATTAAGAAAATTCAATTCTTAGTTTAAGAAAACGAATAGCTATAAATAAGAAGTTTTAAAATTAGAAAGTAGAGATACTAATCTTGAATGTTCTAGTTTAGAAAGTCTTTTAAATTCTGGAAAAAAGTATTAATAAAGACAAATTGGATTATAATATAAAATACAAATATTTAGTATTTCTTTATAACTTCAGATTGATTAAGGAAACTATAAAAACAATAATTAAAAAAGTAGCATACAGGATTTCTAGATCCCAATCTTCTTTGTGTTATCAGCTAACTATGATACCAAACGAAGGAAACGTCCTTTTTCTTTTCTCCGTCACCATCCAAATTCAATTATTTAATTCCTTCTTCGTGAATATAGCATTACCAATTGATCATGCAGAGTGAACTCTTTATCCGTATTCAACATTTGTATTTACAGTCTCAAACGTTATGCTAAATTTTATTTTGTTGGATGGATACTTTAATTCTTTAAACCCCTTAATTTCACTTAAGAAATCTAAATCATTACATTACACTCCGGTTATTATGTTATACAATCCTGATTTTCGCTCTAATTTTACAATTATGAAGGTTGGTAGTTATATATGATAGCAACTTATTAACAATACACTTAAACAATAAAAGAATAGAATAATTGATTATTAAGTAAAACACAAAAAACCAATGATTGATTTCCTAGTATCTAAAAAGATGTTCCACTTTGCATTTAGCTGAGAAAAAGAGACCTTAACCCAAAAACGACTTTAAGTACCGTAATAATTTTAGATTGCAAATAAATGTGGTAAAACTATATTTTTAATCTTCGATATACAAAGTGATCATAAATAGATTCACTATTGATGTTAAAACTAGGATCTATGGATAGTGTAACCAATTTACTATCAAATAAACCAATTTAATCAAATAAAGATAAAGTATATTTTATCTCAGGGAAACGTTGTTGGATTTATCAATTTCCAAGATTAAAAAGTATTGGAAAGAACCAAATATCTTTAGTTTGAACAAGAACAAATAACTCAATTATGTGGTTAATATAAGGATTAGGGTATGCTAAAAAGATGTCACACGCATAAACCAACAAAATAACCAATGAAGAACCAAAATCAATTATACATGTATAGTAAGTACATGTTTAGATAGTGTAAAATAATGTTGCAATAATACTAAGCACTTGTATAAATTAATGATTTTGTTATTGCTTTGTATCTTAGAAAATAATTATGTACACTTTCTCAAATAACTCATCGTTTAAGAATCCTTAAAAATCCTCCTCCATCACAAAACAATGTAAACTCATGTCTCTAGCGAAGTCTAAGACCTTTTTCCGAAGGTATAATGGGTATTTTAAAGACTATGGAATGCCCCGAGAAAACATGGGGTGCAGGAAGCAACGGCCCCTGTTATGTTAGGTTTTAAGATCATCATTTTATAGTCAGCTCAGTATAAATAGGTTGAAATAATAATTTTTGTCTGCAAAAGCACCACAATAAAAAACACATCTCATTAGAGATCATAAGACAACGAAAAATATGAATACAAAAGGAATTTAAAACCAGGGCTGAAGATAATAAAGTTAACACTATGGAACACGACAACGACAATAATGAAGATGAAACTTTCTTTCTCAATATATTTCGAAAGTGTAAGATATTTCAAATTTTCAAATCAAAAATTCTTTTTCAAAAAACAAAATTTCATAATCTGTAACTTAAAAAATATTATTTCAAATTATAGTCCAAAAAATTTCTATTTAGGTTTTTGGATCATATTCTACATTTCAGAAATTGTTTTAGTTAGTCTTTTATAACATAGAACATCTAACTATACTAAAACTCAAATTACTATTCTAGATTTTTTATTTCAAAATACTTTAAAATTGTACATATAAAATTCAAATTACTAATCAAGATTGCTGATTCTGAAAGACTTCAAAATTACACAATTAAAAAAAAAAATCATGAACTAGTGTCTCACTCCTCCATTATCATGGTCAATACAAAACAAAAGGGGCGAAAAAACTCATCATTTTGAAATTACGGGGTTGAAAGAAACAACCCGCAGAAATAATGGGCTGTATTCAACTTCTGGGTCCTGTTGTATAGTACTTTCCACCCAGGAATACATACAAAGATATGCTAACTTCTATTCGTGTCGGAAGATCCACCCACAGAAAAAGGCACATAAATCCTCCAGTTTTCAAACCAAAATTTAATGCATTCCAAGGGTTTTTTGTATTGATGTCAAAACAGCTAATTTATCTAATCTTTCAATCCTAACGGTGTCGCTTAAAATAGTAATATGACGGAAGTAAAATTCCAAACAGACTAGATGTCCTACGATGAATATTCACATAAATTAAGATCTTCATAATCCCATTCTCAACGGTGAACAATGCTACGGAAATCAAACAAGCCAAGTAATAGTATGTAAAAGCAATTTCACCAAACGGACCGGTTTCGGAAGAAGGCTATGTCGCAGCAGCAACCAGTGCAGATCTAGCACGTGTAAAAGAAGCAATGACCGATCCAAGCTGAAGCTTATCGTTGCACCCAAAACTTAATCTGTACCTGGAAGAGATGAAATTTCATCCCCGTTATCATAAGAGCTAATATAATTCCAAAAACACCAGAAGATACAAGCTCATTTTCCTTTGACCCATTATTGATAATTTAAACTTTCATATTACATTTGTATCGAACCATAATGCAATGACGTCATCTCTAGTACATAATCATTAATCAGATAAACAAAATTCCTGGGGATAGACAATTTTTAGGTAACCACAATCACCGGAAAGTGAGGATATTGCAAAAATACTGAAAGGAAATATAATAAAATATGTAGGGAGAGGGCGTGGGTCAGGGATAGAAGGGGCAATATCTCTATTCAAAGCATTGAATTTCAGCCAACAAATGAGACTGTGTAGGAAAAAAATGTATAAGTAGTGCTCCTTTTTCCATAAATTATTAGAGATCCATAATATATTGATCTACTGCCTTCTAACAAGAGCCAAGCAGCACGAAGATGACAATAGCATTTTGGATTGATCATCAACCAGGGAAACCAATATCTTAGATGTAAAAAATATATAACGCATAGGGTACAAATACTAGAAGCTCTTCTTATTTTCTTCAATTCCAAGATGTGCGTAATATAATAAGACTACAAGCAACACAGTTTTTACTATTTAATACTCGTACATATAAAGTCTGAACAGGGTAAATCTGCTTAGGTTATGTTAAATATTGTAAGATCCATCTTCTGATTTAAAAAGTGTTCGGCCTGATTTTATGAGAGGGCCTAGAATAAGCCCATTTGTTTTTCAAGACCCCTTTCAGCTTCCCACATACTCCCATTCTGCACCCTCAAATCAAAACATCTCACTCATTTCTCCCCTGTCTAAAATTGGGGCTGTGCTAGGGCAACTGCGAAACTCTCCTCCCAGCTAGCGGAATGTAAGTTGAGCTCAAACTCCCGTTTTCCTCCCTCTCCATTTCAGTTGCTTCGATTTTGTCCAAGGTTCCTCTTTAGAACCTTATTCTCATTCTTGTGTGCATGCTTTTCAGCTCTCTAATCTGTCTTTGGAGCTATGGTGTTGTTACTGTTAGAGCTCTCTTCTAGCAAGTTGTTTTCCTAGTGTTGAGGTAAGGGAAGCTAGAGTTTTCACGTTTTCTTGAAGTATCTTGTATGTTTTGGCTCTGTTGTATGTTCAACATGCATGTTTGATGACTGTGATTGTATAAGAATGAGTCTGGCTGTGATTTGTGTTGATTTTCTGGTTTGCATGTGTGAGCAAGAGAGAACCATGTTGTTTTCGCCCAAGCAAGTCATCCTTGCCTAAGCAAAAATAGCAGAAACTCACCTCTGGTTTATGCTTGAGTTGTCGCTCAAGCGACCCGCTTTTGTTTTGAGCGATGAGTAATCTCGCTCAGGTGAAAAGGTCTCGCTTATACGAGAACTCGCAAAACCTGCAATGCTTATTATTCGAGCTCTCGCTCAGGCGAGAATGCCTAGCTTAAGCGAGAGGCTTATGTCACTTAGGCAAAGGCTTCTAGTTTGAGCGAGACTGGTGCAAGGACGTGCTTTCGTATTGTTATATTTGGTTGCTTGTCTCCATGATTGAGTTATTTACCTTGAAAGTATGAAGTATGATGCCCTATATGTTTTATGTGATATAATGAGAACAAGATTTTTTTTTGTGCTTGGTATGAAATGAATCATGACTGGGTTGGTTGGTGGTGAATTGGCATGAGATTATGATGTTTGAGACAACATGTGAATTTGGTGTGAGAAACATGGATATGGAATGAGCTAGACGTAATTCCACGAGTCTCTTGGCGAGATCTCATAGTGGTGTTGTAGTGTATATAATTAGATAAAGATTCAAGCAAAGTTGCATCTTGAAACTCTAAAGAACCGGTCAGTCTCACATAGAGCAGACTGATTCAAATGGTGAGAGTAGCAGGAGATCTAGTCTTTGGTAGGATAATGGTCCCAGATGATCATGGACTAACCTTATGCGTGGTAGGGTAAAACCCATTAACAATGGCTCTGCAAATCAGTAGAGGCCACCACAAATGCAAACATGCAGTGAATCTGATCTTTTTATATTTATCCGAATAAATGAGTTTGAAAGTCTTGCATTGTTTGCCTTTACACTGAAATGCTTGTTTAAAAACCTGTGTTTACTGAAATGTCTATTTAAAAATTTGCTTATATACATATATGAAGAAAATTATTTTTATCTCTAGCTTACCCTTTCTATCTGTGTTTGTGTTTTTGTTTGGTTTTCTTTTTGCGATGATTGTGGTGCTGGCAGGGAAACTGTTGTTCAGTTAGACTTCTTGGATCGCTCATTGTTGACCTTTTCTCCTTGTGAAATGTTATTTTAATTTCATTGCTCTAGAGCAACCTTTTCTTGATATGTTTCATGTTTAGCCTATGTTCAAGGTATTGTGTTGTGCCTTTGGTTATTCCTTTTAATATATTATGGGTAACTGTAATGGTTGATTCTTCTATACTTTTTGTTACTCTAATTTATACTATCAACCTGCGACGCTCTATTTATTAGAATCATTCTATTAATTTGGGACGTTACAAATATTGTAAGAGTCTAATATCCAAGTGCCCACAATATGGGAAAAAAGAGGTAAAAAATTCTGATCTTTATATCCACACTAAATGTAGCCTAATTATTTTTTCTCCTTTCATTATTATGCTTGTTCGCAACCCCATGTGTAATTGGAGTTGGAAATGAGTTAGATCAAGTTAGACTTCACAAAAATAAACCAATTCCTTTTCGCAAAATTTTGGCCTTTAGACTGACTTGTTACCTATTATAGGAGTTTTAAAGCATAGCTTATCCTGTCCTAAATCCTATTGAGGCCTTTCAGACAGTTGTACAAAAATTTTCACAACGTTAGATAACTGTTTAATGTAACTAACATATGTTCATCAGGCAAGGCACAAGGAGAATAGCATGTAAGAAGAGAAGAAATACATACTCTATGTCTGCCAAATCATTCATCAATTGTACTCGAACGGCTGAAGGCATCTTAATCTTAAAAACAAACCTGTAATGATAATAAAGTGAAAATACGATGGAAAATATGTTGCCAGGATGTTGGACAGTTAGTATGATGCAAAAGACTCACATGATCACTTCTCTGATAATATCAACCAGGGCCAACCCTTTCCTGCTCTTCATTTCATCTATTCCTGTTTAAAATTATCACCAAACAAAAAATCATAAATGGCTGATAAATATTAAACACAACAATGAAGGGTAACAAGTCACTCGGTACTTTTAAAGCTCTCTGCAAATTGTTCGTTTAGAAGCCAGTAAGATATTTGCTCAATATCTTTGGGCAATGGATTTCCAGTGCACAGGTAAACATCTTCTTCTGTTATCTGCTGAGTAGCCATATTTGTTGACTGCACATATATTAAAAACACAATGTCATTTGCAATTCATAGTTGAAAAAAAAAAAACTAAAGATATAACAACTCATAACACTTTTCCCCTGATTAAAAATCATAAACTGGTACTTGTCCTTGACACTTGGATACAAGATGAACGAAGGAAAATCATGTGAGCAAAATTTAAGAATGCTAACCACCATTTGGATCTAAAAAAGAAAATGAGAATAATTGAGAAAATTACATTTCTATATACACATTCAGTACAGTCCCTATTACATTATATTTTTTCCTTCCTTTTCTTTCCACGCTACAAGTTCATAAATAAGCAAAACATCTATCACATACAAAGAAATTACATACTATATTAGTTTCCTCAGTTATGATAGGAAAATCTCATAACATCCAGTACACGCCATGCTTTACCAAAAAAGGAATTATCATTTTCATAAATTTAGTTGACACTGGCAGAAACACAAATTATATGGTAACTTAGAAATAAGTTACCATATAACATATATTAGTAAATATATTGCAATTTCAGCAAGAAATAAGAACATAATTTTAAGGAAAAATTAGGATGTGTCATGACCCAAATGTCCACAAAGTTTAAGTATTTGGGATCAATATTAAAAATCGGTAAGAAAATTAATGAAGACAGACGCCACACATATTTTTAGAAAGTGACTTCAAATAAAACTTAATCTCATAAAACCATCTTCAAAAGTGAGCCTTGGATCCACTTACATATTATAATTTGGTCATACTTATAGTCAATATGGGATTTACAACACACCTTCTCACACCAAGGATTGAACATAAACCCAACAAATCTTGCTAGAATAGGCTCTGATATCATTTTAAAAAGTGAATTTTTAACTTTCACAAAATCTACTTGCAATGTAAGATTTGCACTTATTTGTATACTATAATTTAACCATACATTTAGTCAGAGTGAGATTTACAATGCATGATAAAGGATGGGTGGTTAAAATGCAGAATAACATTGGGTTACTTGTGGCAATAAAATACCTACCAAGCTCAAAGGAGAGTTTTATCTTACAACTATACACCCAATTAAACTCTATTATAGTAAATGTTGGGCTTTAAAGAGACAATAAGGAAGAAAAATAAGAGTAACAAAAATGAGAATGTTGACATAGATGTGTTGCAACATGCGAATGCACATGATACGAAAATTATTGCATATAATATAAGGTGATATTGTTGAGACGCTTATCAAGGAGAAGACAAAGTTTTGAGTAGGGAGAATTAAACATACACAAAGAATGTCACTAGTGTAAAGAAGTAGTCTTCCAGCTTAACTCAACTTTACAAAACCATCTTATAAGATAAGGTTTGATCCCACTTATATACTGTAAATTGGCCTTATCTCTAATCGATGTGGGATTTACAACACACTCCCTCACATAAAAACATATACATATCGAGCGTTAAACTAGACATTAATGAGTTGACCGATAGCGGCCTAGTAGCAAGTGGAACAATAGATCCAACAAACAACAAACTTCCCTAGGATAAATGGCTCTGATACTATGTTAAGAAGTAAACTTTAAGTCTAACTCAACCTTACAAAACCGGTTTGGATAAGATTTGCACTCACTTATATACTGCAAATTGATCTTATCTCTAGTAGATGTCGGACTTCCAACAACTAGTAACAACAATCTTTTTTTATTGGCACTAGTAACACAAGTAGATTGCCCAGTGTCTAGTCCTATGAAAAGAGATAGAGGGAAACCAACAAACATTGAGAAAAAATATCAAAAGGGATGCCATAGCAAAGTTATCCTTGAACATTTTATTTTTGACCAAGCCCAATGGTGTTGTGTAATATAGTACTGACCTCACCTAATGCAATAAAGCTACTGTTGTTGTAATGTACATTGCCAGATATTAAAGTTGGAAATTTTCAAGCAAGAATCCGCACTTAAATTTCAGATCATGTAGCCGGGTAGACATTATCTAAGCTAAAATGTCAAAATTAATACTTGCCAACACTTCACCATTTATGGCCCTAACCTCCCCCTTCTTTTTTTTTTTTTTTTTTTATATGATTCCATGTAAGCATTTGTAAACATTAGTGTCTACTTCTACACACATCTCACTATGTACAACACTGAAAGCGGTATAAGGGAAGAAAAGAAACAGTATAAACTCATTTCAAAAATGGAGTTTGATTCTATGTAATCGATACAATTAATCCTTAACTAGAACAAGAATAAACATCAAAATAAAAGGACTAGCGGAGCTAGATTTGTATGTAAAAAAATTGAAGGCCATTTACCTGAAGAATATTTAAGGCCTTTCTCATATCACCATTGCTAAGCCGAACAAGGGCCGCTAAGCCATCATCTTCAACATCAAGCCTAGTAAATTACAAAATGCCAAACATCATATTTTAAGTTATTAAGTCAAAAAATTGAATCACAAAATTACAAATATTTATAATAAAATTAGTGAACCAATAACAAGGGCACAGATGTGAGATGCATTAGAGGAGATTAGCATGTACAACCAAGTTTCACAAAAATTAGTAACTTGTAATTCCATTTACTTCATTTATAGCTTAATTTTTCTCACCAAAACTTACCTACAACCTCCCAAACATCTTAAAAATCTAAATTGAAGCATAGATTTTGCGTTAAACAATTTGATCATGCTAACTGACTAAAAAAATTGAAGTGATTCAAGAATCCGAACACATGTAGTTGAACTGTACAAACAGTTACAGAGAGATGCACACACAAGTAAGGTCTCATTAAGTTTAAAACAGTAGGACTTGTACGTGCTCTTTATTTCTCTTTTACTGTGCCTCTGATTCAATTATCAGCACTCACTAGAGTGTATAATATTACTTTTGATGGAGTATTTCACTATATACAAATGAATCTAAGCATCAAAACTATCATTAACACATACAATAGAACCACCATTTTTTTATGACATAAAAGTTCAAGCTAAATTTCCCTATGTATTGCATTTAGGATTACAAATTTCTGTTTGGAACATTCAGACCTTTTACCTAAAAAACTGAAGCAAAAAAATAAAAAAGATACAAGCGTCCTTAGAGAAGAAACTGTTTGAAATAGGGTAAACACTAACAGTCAAATAAAAACATATTACAATAACCTTCTATAATGAACTGAATGCAAATGGATGCATAGACGGGAAGCGCATTTTCTCCCCTCCCGGCCCCTTCCCTCTAAACAAACTGATATCCAAAAGAAGCTGATTTTTACTTAACACATGAAATACTTCCAATCACCCGCTTTCAGAAGATAAATTAATGAATAATATTAAAATATAAACAAAATAAACTCTCCCAAGATAAACAATGAAAGCCTTCATCAGCTTCATTCATGATCATTATGTTGGTGCTCAACACGCACAAGTGTCCAACTATATTAGAGAATATAATTATATAATTCAACAGAATTTTTTATAAAAATATTCCAGATGATGTGAGAAGATAAAAAGAAGAGTCCATGACTCCAGCTACTACATGCAGACTAGATAATATAGAACAGGAAGCATACCCTTCAGCCTTGATAACGTGTTTCAGTCTTTCAGTGACATGGACGGCATCAAGAGGGGCAAATCGAAACCGAGTGCATCTAGATTGAAGTGCAGGAATAATCTTGTTTACATGATTACAGATAAGAGCAAACCTGGTGCTTTTTGTATATTTCTCAATCACTGCATGAAAAAGAGATAAGGGCACTATAACTCATGAAACCACTTGATGCTGCATTAGAGTATAAAAATTAGCACACACCTCTACGTAATGCAAATTGGGCATCCTTTGTCATAGCATCTGCTTCATCTAACAATACGAGCTTTACAGAGGCCTTAACACTGAACAGGGAGTTTTAAATGGTAAGTTAAGGCAAACTTGCAGCTTCGGTACAATCCCAGAACAATAAACAAAAAATAAATGTTCAACTCTGGTTACGCTATTTTGTCCATCATTCCAACTTCCAAATCAAATGTCATATCAGCATATGCAAGCAAAACAAAAAAAAGGAAAGAAAATAAAACACAGTAGCAAAGATCTTTGAAAATCAAAACCATTACAACTGAAAATTAAAATGAACAAAAAAGAATTATATAAATGTCCTTGTATTGCCTATAATGTTTTATGTGGTAAAAAGAATTATATAAATGTCCTTGTATTGCCTATAATGTTTTATGTGGTAATATCTCAATCGGGAATAGAAATTGTATGCAATATAACAACCCCAGCTATCCCCCACTTAGTGAAGGATTTTAGCAGCACCTTGCAGAATAGAAAAAATAATGAGAAGAATGGGAGCAATTTTAGCACCTAAACTACGACTTTTAGAGAATTAAATCTGCAGGAGATATAGGACCAGACAAACAACTAAAACAAAGGGAACACTGGAACCTCTGAATTGACTAATAGACTAGTATAGGAACTAGAAGTACGCAATGCAGAACCCTGAAGATGAGTAACAAGGAACGGGAAACACAGGGAGCATAATCAAACCATAAATTCTGAAGCTTTCTAACCAGAAGTTCAACTGCAGTGAACTATATTTCTAACTAAAGCAACCACCGCATAAAAACAAAAGCAACTCGAAAAGAACATCAATTTGACTGCCAACATGAAATCAGACAAACCAACAACACAAACTACAGAAAACAATTTTTGTAGTCATAAGACACCAAACACATGTATACAAAAAGTGTACAAGTACGAGAATAAAAGACAGAGAAGACAACCCAAATGACAAGCTCTGAGTGCTAGCAAAATCTTGAATCTGCTGTCTCACGACCTCAATTCCCCTGTCATCTGATGCATTGAGCTCCAAAATCATATTTTTGAAGCGTGGACCATATAGTTTGCGTGCCACGGCGAGAATGGTTGATGTTTTGCCCGTTCCAGGAGGGCCATACAATAAAAGATGCGGCAATCTGTTCTCTGTGGTCAGCCTATCAACTAAACAGCAAATTAAGAAACAAAACAATGAGCAAGTGATCCAGGAAAATATATTATAAGATGTACGATTACATGCTCCTTTTAATTTTCCTAATTTTCACTAAACCAAAATAAAAATGAAACACAAAAAAGTTAAAAACAAGTTATGTCGTTCCCTCGCTAAACAAGTAGTACAATCCAACTACTACAATTTCACCACTTCCATATTCCTAAAACCCTAAGATGAGGACAAGAAGGGAAAAAACTCAAATCAAAATAAGAAAATTAACCTAAACTGCAACATAAACCCTAGAGATAAAAAAGGTAGAGAGAGAGAGAGAGAGTCTTACTGGTATCAACAATGTCACGGTGAGCGGCGACGTCGTCGAGAGACTGAGGGCGGTATTTTTCAACCCACGGAATGGCCTTGCCGAAGGAAGTAAGGTCTGTGGCAACTATGTCATTTTCCCCGGCGGAGATTGAGTGGTCATCGCTGTCGCTGTCGATTTCCATGAGATGGGTCGTCATTGATAGGTCACCCCTCTAAACACTCCGCCTCACAAGCCACAATAGTGAGTGCTGCTTTATGGCGCCAAATACATATTCATTCATACTAGGGGATTCGGGTTTTTTTTTTCTTTTCTTACTTTTAATTTTAATATATTATATTGGTATTTTACTAAAGTAATATAAAAAATTAAAACAACATTTCAGAAATAATAAATTATAAATTAATAATGTACATTTTAAACAAATTCACAATCTCAGATAATTTATGTGCAATGGTTATTTACTCGTGTATTGTTTTCTTTGACATTCCATTCATTAGTTGAAAATTCAATTTAAAAGGTAGTGTGACGGTTAAAAATATCAATTTTTGTATATGTAAAAAAGAAATCATAAAGAATAAAATAGGAAGAATGTAAATATTGATCGAGCGTTAAAATGTCATGATCATTTGTTTATATCTAATAACTTATAATTTTATTCGGTATATAAGAGTTTATAAAAAAATAATTAGTGTGTATTTAAATATTTTTCACTTTATTTTTTTATTATGTTGGTAATATTATTTGATCCAAATGTCCATCATGATTTGCAGAGAGTTATATAAGTAGGAGGAAGCAATCTTTAAGCCATTTTGGATGGAGTTTCCTGTGTGATTGCGGATGAAGTTCACAACAGTCGTGCATCTAGGAGTCATTGTTGAATATGAAGGAAAACATCTTGCACTTGTTCCTTATCTTTCTCTGAGATTTAAATTGCTTTTGCAATACTTAGTTTCTCGTGTTGGATGTAATGTATTAGAATTAGTATAACAAGTTACGTCAATCAATCTTATATCGGAAAACTTAACACACAATGTAGTTAGTATAATAAGTTGTATGAAACACTTGGTGTGTGTTAATGATTTACCAATTGTTATTATTATCATTGTGTTGCGCTTATTAGGCATGTCCGTGCTCAATATTCATTAGTGCTCTATAAATTAGGTCAAGATCTCAAACAAGTGGCACCCACTCGAAACTCATATAAGTGATTTCATCAAGCATATGCTGCAAAACATGCACCACCATGTAAGGGATATGAAATCATTAAACATTTTGTTTAAACTAAAATTCTTACACCATGTATAATTATAATTACAAAGTTTAACCTCTTAATAATGCAGTTCTTACCACTTTCACACACACACCATACAAATTGACATAATTGCTTCAAAATAAATTTAGTGTCATCATAACTAACAAGTGTCTTGATTTTACCTACATGAACCTTATTCATGGGATCTCTAATCACAAAAATTAGGTTACCATTACTTGTTTGTTTGTAAATGGCTTGAGTCTCATTCCCCTGGTGTTTATAAAATCATGTTTCTTCCTAAGGGTTTTGTCAAAGGATATGCTATATTTCGTTTTGACTTCATATAATTAATGAAATTTGTTATACTCTTTAGCATTTGTTTCACCAAATTAGGTCTTAAATGTATATGTATGATATTTCTATTATAGATAGTTTTTAATTGTAGTTATTGCCGATTGACAATCACAATGTATTTATACAAATGAGGTTGGTTTCATTTCTTGTGAAATGTTTGTTATGAAGTTTTTCAACCACCCAGCTTCAGTACCATCCATTTTCATAGCAACAAACTCATATTTCATTGTTGATATAGCAATAATTGTTTGTTTGGTTGATCTTCATGTAATCATATCACCCAAAGTGTGAATACACAACCTCTAGTGAATTTTGTCTCATATAAATCAAAGAACCAGTTACCATCACAGTTTTTATATTAAGAGTACACACTATCAACATCATTAGGTGAAAAACCATCATAAAGTAAGCATTATCAAGTTTTTCATGCCATTATTTTGGTGGTTGTTTCAATCCATACTAAGATTTTTAGTTTGCAAACTTCATTCTCTCGACCAGGTTGTTAAGATTTTGACAAGTGTACCAAGTTGTGCAACTAATAAAAATGGTAAGTCCAAATATCATTTTCCCATGGGAATTGCGTTTGTTTAGTTAATTAGGCATACTTACTAATTTAAGCATTGAATGTAACCATAGATTAATTCAAAACAAGTGAAAACATATATATTTCTAAACTTGAGAGCATAAAATAATCAAGGCGATGACTCATTGGGGTTGGAATTCATGACCAAAACTATAAGCAATCATCTCACAATATATATGTCGGGTTTTTTAGTAAAATCTTTTGATACTAATATTGCCTTGTACTTCACTACAAATTTATCAGGGTGATATTTTTTCTTGAAATCCACTTACAACCAATGACTTATGCTCCTTTATGGTGGTTTGGATGGGGTAATCTAAGAGGGTAATTGATTTATTTATAGAATTTGAAATTCTTTCAAGAAAAATTATATGTTTGGATGAGAAAATTAAAAAGAAATTAAAATTAAGGATTTTTAAGAAGGAATTTCAAATAATTGAAATAGTATAATTTGAAATTAAATTAAAAAAAAATAACCAAGTTGTGAAATTGCTTCTTGGTTAGAAAAAAAAACGTCTACAGGTAAAAAAAGTTAAGTTGGGTCGGACAAAAGATTAAGACGAGTCAATTTGGGTCGAATTTTAAGCTGTCTCGAGTCCGACCAAAGTTCAAACTAGGACAGACCAAACCAAAGGTCGAGTCGGACCAAGTCGAGTCGGGCTGAAGAACAAGTCATGATAGGGAGGGTCTAAGGTTGAGCCAGGCCGGGCCAAAGGTCAAGCCAAGCTGAGACGAAGGTCAAGCCAAGTCGGGTCAAAGATCGAGCTGGATCGAAGGTCGAACTAGGTCAAAGGTCAAGTCGGGTTGTGCAGTGCCGAAGGTCGAGCCGACTTTAACCAAAAGTCAATACAAGTTGTACCAAATTGAAGGTCGAACTAAGTTAGTTAAACTTAAAAGTTGAGTTGAGTTTCCCATAAAATAAAATTTAAATTGATTTATCCAAATAATAAAGTCGAAATTTAAAATATTTCAATTACTCTATCCAAAATAATCATCTAAGAAAGAAAGAGAATTCAATTACAAGTAATTCAATTATTAGGTATTTCAATTCTTTAAAATTATTAAAATTTTTCGTCTAAACACAAGGTTAAACTTTAGACAAATCTATTAATATCTTAGTATCATTTCTCGTAATCGATTCAATTTCCATCATAATTGTCATGGTGTTGCATAAGAACACTAGTAGCTTATAAAAAACCTCGTTCGATCACTGTGCACTAGATAAATATAAAAGTCATATCTAAGTGAAGTTTCTTCTCTATGTCTTTTACTTTGGCTGAAATTCTCACATATGATGTCACTTTTAGTATTTGTAGGTTGTTTGAGTGTTTCACCAAGTTATATTTTTGTGCTATTTTCAGTTGTAATATTTTATGGTTTGAACGTACATGTTTCATAACTTTTATAAAAAACTAGCACCAGACCCATGCATACGCACGAGATTTTTTTTCTCTTTTGTGAAATAGTTTAATATATATTTTAGTCACTAATTAATGCTTTGTCAGATATATTTTAATATATATTTTAATCAGTAATTAATATATGGTCAAATATTTTCAGGTACAGTTTTATATTTTCAGATACTTTGATATAATTGAAAAAGCAATAGGTCTATTTTTCAGTTTGAGCTTCTCCGTTAGAATTTTATCGTTCTTTGGTCGGCTGGTTCTTTCGTGGAAGAAGATGTCGTCTTCCTGCAGATACAACTTCAAGAACTTGTTCCATAACTTCATTTGCTTGTTAACTCTGGGTGACGTAAGTAATTTTGAACTTTTGCTGTTCATATGCGTTATGAATATTGGTTATATATATGTTTTTCAGTATCTTCTGTTGATTTGATGAATTCTTTTGTTGTGTTTTTAGTGGTTGTGATAATGTCCTTGATGCATAATTTAGTTAATTTTTCTGACATGCATGTTGTATACGTGTTCTTGCACGTACGAGTTTCAGAAAACCTAAGATTCCAGTTTTGAATTAATAAAAATAAAAAATCAAGATCTTGTTCCAAAATAAAAAGAATCACGAGTTTTAGAAAACCTAAAAATATAATTTAGCAAAGAAAGAAAGTACAACATGGTTATTAAGGAGGTGTGTTTGGCAATTTGAAAAATCCTTTATCGGGCCCAATTCAGGCGTCCAAAATTCCCCCCAAGTTCCCTCTGCATCTTCTTCTTCTTCTCGCCTTGTACTTCTCCGTTCCGAGCCATGCTTCCGGCTCTTTCTAACCAACGCACCCACACTCACCACTCCCAATCTCTCTCTCGTCTTCTCAAACGAAACCATTCTCACTTCCGGCCAGGAGATACCAAAACGATGCCGTTTCGGTCTCCACCGAGGTCGAAACTATCAACCAAGCTTCTCAACATAAGCATATCCTCGCTGTGCAAAGCGAAGCAAATATCCAAAGCCGAATCCGTAATAACCGACGGCATAAGAATCGGCGTGCTCCCCGACGCGGTCACATACAACACCCTAATTGATGCCTACTGTCGTTTCGCCTCAATCGATGTCGCTTACTCCGTCCTTGCGCGAATGCGCGAAGCAGGGATTGACCCCGACGTCGTTTCGTACAATTCGTTAATCTCCGGCGCCGTCAGAAAGTGTATGCTCTCCCAGTCCCTCGACCTTTTCGAAGAAATGCTGGCGCGTGGCGTAACCCCCGACGCGTGGAGCCACAACATCCTAATGCACTGTCTCTTCAAGCTCGGGAAGCCCTACGAGGCAAATCGCGTTTTCAAAGAATCCGTTCTCCGCGGCGAGGTTCACGCCACCACTTACAACGTCATGATTAACGGTCTCTGCAAGAACGGTTACGTCTCCCACGCCTTGAGCCTATTCAGGAACTTACAGAGGCACGGTTTCGTGCCTCAGGTTTTGACCTACAACGCGCTTATCAACGGGCTCTGCAAGGCCAAGCGGTTGAAGGACGCGCGGACGGTGCTCAAGGAGTTTGGGGAATCCGGTTACGAACCGAACGCGATTACCTACACCACCGTCATGAAGTGCTGCTTCCGGTGCGGTTACTTCGAGCAGGGGTTAGAGATTTTGTCGGAGATGAGGAATTTAGGGTTCACGTTTGACGGATTCGCATACTGCACGGTGATTGCGGCGATGATTAAGACTGGCCGGATGCGCGAGGCGGAGGAGATAATTGATATCATGGTGAGTACCGGCATTCGGCCAGATCTCGTGTCATATAACACTTTGATTAACCTTTATTGCAGGCAGGGGAGGTTGGAGGATGCATTGAAATTGTTGGATGAGATTGAGGAGGAGGGGTTGGAGTGTGATCAGTACACGCATACTATTATTGTTGATGGATTGTGTAAGGCTGGTGATTTTGATGGTGCTCAGAAGCACTTGAATTATATGAATACATTGGGGTTTGGATATAACTTGGTTGCGTTTAATTGTATGCTTGATGGCTTGGGGAAGGCTGGGCATATCGATCATGCTGTGAAGTTGTTTGAGGTGATGGAGGTGAAGGATTCGTTTACTTATACTATATTGGTGCACAATCTTTGCCGGGCGGGGAGGTTCCTTTGTGCCTCGAAGGTACTGGTTTCGTGTTTGAAAGGTGGATACCAGGTGTTGAGGGCCACTCAGCGGGCGGTTCTTGATGGCCTCCGCAGTATTGGGTTTACTAATGAAGCGCGGAAGCTTCGGTCGAGAATCAGATTGGCACGGCTTATGTCTTGAATGTGTGTCAGTTACTGTAAGAAATTTTGGAGGTGTGGTGATTATTTGAGGGACCTATGTTGGAGTGAAGTTAGGCAACAAAAGAACGGTACTCTGATATGTGGGTCGCACAGTTGATGATCAGCATAACTGCTGTTCAAAAGCAGCTGTTAACCTTCTACTGCAAGAAAATTAAGTATGTTATTGCTTAGGTAGGCTAACTGGTATATTGTTTCTAGTTCTTGCTAGATAACTGCCTCTTATTGTACTTGTCGAGTAATGTTGACTTACGAAGTTCTTCTAAACCAGATGGAAGCTAATACGATACTGCAACAAGATTCTACTTGGGAGCCAAAATTGCTTGTTGAGGAGTTGATCACGGCTAGAGCTACAGATCAGGTATGCTTCCATTGCATCAAATTATCTTGGTCACTGTTTCACGTGGATTTGAAATTTGTTTATTGGCTGAAAAATGGAGCTGGTTACAATATTATTGGCTCGAACATGAGGTTGAGTGTCATTTTCCCAAACCTCAAGAAGGAAGTATGTTATCTACCTGTTGATTTGTTCATTAATGTGGCTAGTCTTCCTACACTACATTTCGTCGACATTGTTATAGAAAAAGCACACAGTTCTGCATAACAGCCAAGAATGAGGTGTAATGTATCATGCAAATAGTTGAAACAAAGATGGTGGCATATAGCTTGAAAAATATTGGTTATGTTAGTACTACCTTGAGGTTCTATTATACTACAACCATATATGTTATGGTTATGCTCTGTAGTTGCAACATAATTTGGGTTATTAGCCACACTTGGTCTGTGATTCAGACAACTAACGATATAAAGGGGAAGCCGTTGATTAGGCAACTGTAGATCCATCTCCCAATTTGTTGGAAGGGTCCAAAGCCTTTCAAATCTCGACATGATGTTACTGGCAATATAAGCCACCGGTACTCAGCATCACAAATTCAAAGAATTCGTTGCTGCAAATACACGACCAGAGGCTTATATAATTGTCACTGTGAGCACCTTTCATGGCTATGATATGAGTCTATGATCTACATCTCTCCTTCTCTTTAATGAAAGGAATACAGGGATTTGTGTCTACTATCTGACATGCTACCCTTTTCCAGAAACATGGTAATGTCTACTTGGGGATTCTAGATTGCTTTGAAATAGGATTGGAAATATTAACATAATTGGAGGTGAGAAATATTAAATTCAAATAAAATATTAAATATAAGGAAATCTTGTTTTTTATTTTTTATTTTAGTTTATTGTATTGCATTTTCTTTTGCTCTTAACAGATATCTCTTTATAAGGTTAGATAGTGATTTGTGACAACGAGAAACAACATCTGATTGGATGGGTCTCTGCATATTTTGATAGACTTTCCAAGTCATAAATCAGTCTAATGTGATTTTTTTAGTTGATACTGTTGATAGAGCTTTTTTCAACTTATGCAGATGTTTATTTCTGTTTGCTCTGCATGGCATCCAGAGAGGAGAATGAATGCACACAAAATAATGTCTTAGGGTATTCAAAAAGTGGTAAACTCTAATATATATTGTAAAAAATGGTCTGAAAAACAAAATTATTGAACAAATAATATAAAATACTATTAATTTGAATGAATTGAATTTTTAGAATCTAATACAATCCAATGTAACTAAAACTTGTCATACATAAATTTATTTGTGAAATTAAAATGTAATGTATTTTTATATATAAATACATTTAAGATACAACACTACTTTGGAAGTTTTTAATTTAAAATCTTAGAATTGCCATTTTCTTACAAATTTTCAAACAAGTTGTGAATGAAAACAAGTAATTTTTATAAAAATATTTTAAATACTTTTTTATGAAATATGTTGATTGGATAAGAAATAATAAAAGAGATTGAAATTTTAAATTGACGATAATAAATTGGATGTTTGAAATTATATAGTTTTAAAATTTACCTAAAATGTAATAATAATTTGAAAATATTTATATTTTTAAATATATATATATATATATATATTGTATTTTCTTTGTAGTTCAATTCTAGTTAGCTTATGGTGAACATGATTGAGATTGAGATATTGTTAACTTGATTGAAGTTTGTGTGAGATAATCTTAAAATTGTTTATTGTTAAATATTTGCAAAGGTTTCTTCTATATTATAATTGATTGTACTTCTTTCATATTACAGTTGATTAGATTTATTTTCCATCTGAAAATAACTAAGTTTTTATTACTAATGTAGACTAAAGTTAGCATGTAATTTTAATTCATGTTAATTTTAATTAATGTTAATTTTTTAACCAATATAAATTATAGTTATTTTTTTAGAGAATGAAAATTTGGATGATTTCTTTTATTTTTAATAAGTTATATTTATATTTATATTTATATTGTTGAGATTATTTTAATTATTATTATAAACTACTATTATTTATTGCTTGATATTTGTCAATTTTTTTTTTAATTAATGTTGTTAATATTATTTTTCTGTGAATGTCAATTATATTACTTCTATTTATATTTGTTGTGATTATTCTTTTATTGCATTTTTTTTTATTAATGACACTTTGTTATTTGTTATTTTTATTAATAGGTTGTTTGAATACTTTTTAAATATTGATTGGGAAAACTTTGGGTGATAATGAATAGGGTATTTTTTTTTTTGTTATTTAGGGAAAAATTTCTATCTAAATTGATGGAAAAATTAATATAATGGTTAACTATATGTTTTTTGTTTTAGTCTCTTCTTCAAAAGTTTTCAAAAGTTTGATTGTCTTAGGTTTCCATACCTGAGAAATGTAAGTATTTAATCCTCAATACCTGTTAATTTTTTTTACGTGGCAAACACTATGTCACGTCACCCTTATGTTATTAGACACATATCTAGTTTTAGTTACATGTGTTAATTGAAGAATAGAAGAGAAGTTTAGAGTCTAAATAATTGAATTTTTAGTTCTATAATTTTTATTGGAAATCCAATGTTTGAAAATATGTGTTGAAATTGAAATTGAATTGAAGAAAAATAAGAACATTGAAGGATTGTTGAACGAAGAAGGGAAAATTGTGCTTTGAATCAAAGTTGAAGGATACAAAAGCAAGGATTTTCATTGAAGGTCGCGAAATTACAGAAAGGGAAATTACGTGTGTTTGCTTTACAAGTCAGGTTAGTTTGTATTTGTTTGTATTGTTGCATTGTTTAGTCCTTGCATTTAGGGTTAACAGTGTAGTTTAGGGTTATGATTGTTTTGCTTTATTTAATTAATTGTTGATTTAAATTGTAGGGTTTGAAATGAATTTCTATTTACTTTTTCATCATACAGGGGAAGTTTGTAAAGAATAAAAGGTTGCATTACCTGGGTGGGGAAAAACGTGGTTAGAGGAGTTGATCTTGTTTTGAAGCATTGGATATACTAAGAGACTTCAAATATGTCGTGGATGTTAAACTTTAGTGGAAGCCGAGAAAAGAAAGCTTGGATAAGAATTTGAACTATTGAGTGTGGATATGCAATAGAGTTAGCTAGCTAGAGAGAGGCTCATCAAGAAGTTGAAATATATATTGAGCATATTCTTAGTAGACCTGAAGTAATTCACTTTTTTTTTTTTTTTAAATACACAACTTATTTAACATCGTTTTAGTACAAACTTAAGTATTTCAAAATTTTATGGATTCAAACCTTAGTATTTCAAAATTTAGTCATTAAAAGTTTCCAAGGAATT
>Ga0214544_1001213_pt1 | contig 52603 bp, 35 predicted proteins | sample CNSS3metaG_FD_160074 | JGI IMG/M metagenome (GOLD analysis project Ga0214544, IMG submission 160074) | Root nodule microbial communities from cowpea collected in UCLA plant growth center, Los Angeles, California, USA - CNSS3 | ecosystem: Host-associated > Plants > Roots > Nodule | place: USA...
ATAATATTATATTATATTATATTATATATATTATATATGTATATACTATATTATATATATTTATATATTATATATTAAATATTATATATTATATATTATATATTATATATTATATATTGTATATTATATATTATATATTATATATTATATATTATATATTATATATTATATTATATATATTATATATATTATATATATTATATATTATATATATTATATGTATATTATATATATATATATATGTTATATTATATATATATATATATAATATTAAAAAAGTAAAACTTAAATTTAAATTGCTATTCTCTTTAATTTAACATTTCAATAATGTTAAGGCACTTATTTTAACACAAAATTGGTTGTATAGTTTTGAATTAACAGGTAACTTTATTATTAGTACTGTAAAATTAATTTAATTATTTAATACTTAATCTTTTAATATTATTAGTTAACATTATTTTTTTCTTGTTTTATTGTAGATGGAGATAAAGAAGATGCTTCAAGAGATAAAAATGTTATGGATTTATCCATTGAAGACTCTAATACTATAGTTTGATAAGTGACAAAAATGATTTGATGTTAGACAATAATTTATGTTTTTGTGATTTTGGTTTGTATTTTGAGTTTAACATAATTTGGGATTTTATTTGGATTGTATTGAAGTTTATTTAGATTTTAATCGGAATTATAATTTAGTTTTCTTGGGATTGAAGAAAAAAAATTGTGTGTTTTTTTTTTTAAATTAAGTGAGTCAATAGCCAATCCGTTTAACCCGCCAACCCGTGGTGGGTCGGGTCGGGTTCTAATTTTGTTGGCTCGCTAATAAGTGAGCCGGGTTGGGTTGACCCACTAAGTGGCCAACCCGTCGCGGGCCAAGCCACAGGTTGGGTCGAGTGACCCGTTTTGATAGCTTTATGTAGTACAATAAGTATCGTATCCATAGCGATTTGGAGGAATACAGGATGCTAAAATTGATTTGATATGGATAAAATAGTATTTGGGTTGTATGTGTAAGATCCGAGAAATTTAATTAATTAAATAAATAATTAATAAATAAATATGGGTAGTGGGAGCCTTTATGGGCATTTAATCCTGACTTTTATAATGTAGAATAGTACTAGCTCAAATGGTTGAGAGTACTTAATTAGTATGAAGGACTTAGGTTTGAGCCACGTGGAGGCCAAATTGTGAGCTATTTTAATAGTGTACTAGTATACTGACGCACGGGACGTATTTGTTTTATTTTGTATATTAAAATAATAAAATAGTGAAAGTATTATGTAATGAAATATTATAAAAATTAAGTTTCAGTGTTGTAAATGTTGTTATTAAAGTAATGAAATAGTAAATCTAAGTGATGCAATGATAATTTCAGTTTTAAATATAATAAATAGAATTGATATCACAATATAATACAATTAATTGATTTTACGAAATAATTATAATAGCCTTATTTTTTTTTTTAATTTTTTTAGAATAATAACATAATTGTTATTATATTTATTTAACAATTAAAAATACTAATAATCTATAACCATATATAAGGAGATTCTCTCTTTTGTGTTAATATTTCAAAATACCAATTTTACCCTTTAAAATATAATTATTTATAAAAAAATTTAAAATTGATTGTTATTTTTACAAACTTTTTTATAAAATTGTTTATCTCTACTCTTTTCTTTTTCTCTATTTATCAACAGTTATTCTCTCGTCTTTTCTGATATATTTCACTTTATTTTTATTAAATATAATTTTATTTTATATATTATAACTTAATAACATTACATTATCATCACCTACTAATATAATATCACATATATTTACAAAATGCGTACACACAGGCGTTGTTGCGCTTGTGTGTACGCTAGTAATATTAATATAAATTATAAATCATAAAAATTTTAAAATATTAAAACTCTATTTAACAAAAGTATTTAGTATAACAATGTTTTCTATACTTAAAAAAACACACTTATAATAATAACACCATTAGGAATAGTAATAATAACAATAAAAATAATAATGATATTAATAATAATAATATTTATGCTATAAATATTAATATTAATGCTAACACTAAGGCTAATGTCAACTATAATAATCTATAATTATATATAAAGATATACATTAACAACAAAACAAATAAAAAAGACAAGTAATTAAAATACGATCCCATAGTAAATTAATTTAGGTTAAAATACTCTGTTGGTCCTCGTTTTTGTACCAAAATCTCAATTTGTCATCATATTTTTATTAGTCTCAATTAAGTCCACATTTTTGTAAACCAGTAACAATTAGGTCATTTTCGTTAGTATGGAACTAACACCGTTAAGTAGGTGTCACGTGTCATCTCCTCATTTTTTTGAATTTTAATTTTTTTTTTGAATTTAAAAAATAATAATTTTTTTTATGTTTTTTCAATTTTTTTCAATTATTTTTAAAAAATATTTATGACACGTGTCATGTTTGTAGTGTGCCACGTGTCAATCTAATATGGGGACACGTGTCAAATTATTGTATGAATCTCAATTTGGTCATCATATTTTTTAATTTGATTGATTTCAGTCTCCAATATTTTTAAAAAACATTCAATTTCATGCACTCCAAATTTAGACCAAATTTTACTTTTATATAATGTTATGATTATTTTTAATAAAATTGATATTTTTATTAAATATTTTAATAATATTAAGTGTATTTAATATTAAAATTTTAAATATATTTATTTTAATTTGTTATAAAATTGTTTTAAAATTTTACATTTGAATTTATAAAATTGTTATTTTTAAGCCAACTCTAAAAAATTGTTGATATTTAATGTTATACAAATATTTCAAATATAAATTTATAAATCTATATATTTATAATTTTAAAATAAAATTTAAACAAAGTTTAATGTAAAATATATATTTAAATAAATTTAATATTGTTTAAAATATGTAATAGAAATATCACTTGTAATAAAAATATCATCATAACATCTATATAAAAATTAAATTTTTTCGAAATTTAGAGCACATAAAATTGAAAATTTTTAAAAATATTTGGAACTAAAGTTAAATCAAATTAACAAATATGATGACCAAATTGAGATTCATACAATAATTTGACATGTGTCACTATATTAGATTAACACGTGACACTATGAAATTGAAAATTTTTAAAAATATTTGGAACTGAAATTAAATCAAATTAACAAATATGATGACCAAATTGAGATTCATACAATAATTTGACATGTGTCACTATATTAGATTAACACGTGACACACTACAGACGTGACACGTGACATAAATATTTTTTTAAAAAAATTTTAAAAATTCAAAAAAAATTAAAAATTTAGAAAAACCGAGGAGGTGACACGTGACACCTACTTAATGTGTTAGTTACATATTGTTACTGATTTACAAATATGTGAACCTAATTGAGACTAATAAAAATATGAACACCAAATTGAGATTTTGGTACAAAAACGAGGACCAACGAAGTATTTTAACCATTAATTTAAGATGTGTGTCTAACTATAATAATAATAATAATAATATCATTATAATAATATCTCGTAGTAATAAAAATAATAATAATACAATAACTACATAAATAAAAATATATACATTTATTGTGTCCTCTTTTGTTTATACAATTTTATCCTCTTAATTATTATTTGTTAAATTAAAATAATTATTTAAAATAAAAATTATTTGTCTATTTTATCATTTTAATAATTTTAGTAACTATTTTTTTAATTCAAATAATTACACAAATATAAAAACAAAATGAACAATAAAACAAATAAAAAGTACAAGTAATTGAGATATAATCCCATAGTAAATAAATGTAAATGTGTGTTTAACTATAATAATAATAATAATAATAATAATAATAATAATAATAATAACACTAAAATAATATCGCATAGTGATAAAAATAATAAAATAATAATAATAATAATAATAATAATAATAATAATAATACAACTACATATATAAAGAGATAAACATCTTTGGTGTCTTTTTTTTGTTAATTCAATTTTACCCTCTTAATTGTTATATTTTAAACTTAAATAAATAAAAGAAATATTTTTCAGTTTTATTATTTTACTAATTTGAGTAGCTATTTTTTTTTGAATTGAAATAATTATTCAAATGTAAAGATAAATAAACAACAAAATAAATAAAAGGGTAAAGTAATTGAAACGTGATTCATAGATAGTGAGTAAAAGTAAAATGTGTATGTAACCATAATAACAAAAACAATAATAATAACAATAATAATAATAATAATAATAAGTAGCGATAATAATAATAGTAATAATAATAATAATACTAATAATAATTCACTAACTAAATATATAAAGAGATACACATTTTTATGTCCTTTTTTTTGTTTTTACAATTTTATCCTCTTAATTATTATTTATTAAATTTAAATAATTATTCATAATAAAAAATTATTTGTCAGTTTTATCATTCTACTAATTTTAGTAACTATTGTTTTCCAATTCAGAAAATACCAAGATATAGAGATAAAATAAATAACAAAACAAATACAAAGAACAAGTAATTGAAATATGATCTTGTAGTAAATAAAAATAAAATATGTGTCTAACTATAATAATAATAATAATAATAATAATACCACTATAATAATATCGCGTAGTGACAAAAGAAAATAATACTACTACTACTAATAATAATATTAATATTAATATAACTACATATACAAAGAGATAAACATCTTTGGTGTCCTTTTTATTTTATCAATTTTATCCTCTTAATTATTATATTTTAAATTTAAATAATTATTTATAATAAAAAAATTATTTTTTAGTTTTATTATTTTACTAATTTTAGTAACTATTTTTTTAAATTGAAATAATTGTTCAAATGAAAAGATAAATGAACAACAAAACAAATAAAAATGACAAGTAATTGAAACATAGCTCCTACATAGTAAGTAAAAGTAAAATGTGTATCTACCAATAATAATAATAATAATAATAATAATAATAACTATTATAATAATTATAGTTCTTAATAATAATAATAGTAATATAATAATAGTAGTAATATAATAATAAAAATAATTATAATTATAATTAATAATAATGATAATAATATTTATAGTTGATAGTAATAATGATCCTTAATTATACTTGATAATAATAACCCGTGCCGGATTGTAAGGCCCACTAAAATGTCTTATTCCTTTCTGCTATAAAATAAAGGGCTGGCCCTTTGTGAGTGGGCCTAAGGACTAGCCCAAATGATAAAACTCACCTTAAGTCTGCCTTAACTCTCACTTTCCACTCACTTTCAGAGAACCTTGAGCTGCAACCGTCAACCTCTCTGCTAGGGTTTGATCCATTGATTCATTGTAACACTTGTAACACATAGCTCGGGGGTGAGCAGAGGTATCCACCACAAGTGCAAGCATCCGTTGAATCTGACTAGGTTATATGTATCCAGATTAGTCGAGTTGAGTTTTAGTGTATTGTTTTGGAAGGTCATAACATGCTTGGGTGATGTATGTATGTTGGATTGCGAAAGTATATTTGATTGCATTGATGAAATCTTTTGGCTTTAGCTTACCTTTTTCTTGTTTGAATGCCTTGTATGTTATTCTTCTACTCTTGCGATGATCATCAATTTATTGATGGGAGCACATGCGAGAGATACTCGTGGTCAACAGAGGAGAGATGATTTCGCTGCATAGTCCGCTTGGACTGGATCTGTATCTTTATGGGTTTTCTTTCCGGGTTATGGCCCATGTATTAGTTTACTATTTTAATCCCATTTTGGGTTTGTTGTTAAATGTTGTAAATAGTTTGCTTAGACATCGTGGTGTGCCTAGGATCTTGTAGGGGTTGCGTTTAATACCCTAGGACTGCGCTACTATATTATTTGTGTGTGACATTTCTTTTAATTACACTTATTAATTAAATGGGACGTTACATTTATGGTATCAGAGCGATCATTCTTTAGGTCTGTGGACTTGGATGTCCGCTTAGCTTTCCCTATGTCTTTCTGAGTGTTCTAGTTAAAATTGTTGTCTTATCAAGCCTAACCAAGTGATTTTCTGTGTGCCAATGAACTATGGCACCTTCTCGTAGGGCTCCACAATCCTCTCAAGGTGACGTACTCGATATTGTTAGGGCAATAGAGGCGATGGTAGCTGCTATGACGCAGAAACACATAGATGATGCAGCATCATGAAGCATCGATGCAGCGATAGGTAGCATCGCTCGAGCAACAACAACTAGTGATGCAACAGATGGAGGCTGCTAGGGTAGCTACTGAGGATGCTCATCGACAACATATGGAAGCCCTCCGACAGCTGGAAGAGAACAGGACGGCTGCACTTGTTTTTGGTCCCGAGCCACGACCGACAGTTAGGGAGTCGAGCCTAGAAGATTTTCTGAAACATCATCCAGTGAAATTTGACGGTAGAGTCAACCTATATGTAGTAGACTAGTGGCTAAAGGATATAGAGAGGATCTTCGATGCGAAGATGTGCCCGGCAGAGAACCGGTTATCATTTGCTGTATACATGCTCACCGATGAGGCGGAGCATTGGTGGATTTGCATGAAGTCCATTATGGAGGAAAGGGATGAGTCGGTCATGTGGGAGGCTTTCAGGGGGAAGTTCCTCTTAGAGTATTTCCCCGACAGCATGAGGTATGCCAAGGAGGTGGAATTCCTCTAGTTGACTCAGCGAGGGAAATCAATGACTAAGTATGCTGAGAAGTTCAAACACCTCAATTGCTTCTACACTCTACCGTTCAACGAGGAATGGAGATGCCGCAAGTTTGAGAATGGTCTCCGCGGTGATATCCGCTTGATGATGGCTCCCTTGTCCATAAAGGACTTTGTCGCTCTGGTAGAGAAGGCCAGAGTGATGGAGAAAATGAAACGTGAGGTAGAAGGCCAGCGCCCCCAGCAACCATAGAACGCACAGAGGATTGGTGGACCAATTGGGTCCAAACCTAGACATGAGGAGCGGAGGAGGCCATATGATAGACCCCACCATCAGTCCCAAGGGTCTAGGAGTTTCCCTCTACAATAGGGCCGAGTATAGCGTTATATATGTGGAGGCCCTCACCTGAGGAACACATGCCCGCGTATGGAGGGTTACCGTCGGTACAACAATTGTGACAAGGAAGACCACTTTGGGAAGGACTGTCCCACCATTGCCAAGACAACGACACGCCCTCTAGTTTAGACTCCTCACCAACATCAGCGAAGGGACAGAGGCAACAGGCCTCAGGCGACGGGCAGAGTCTACGCTATGAGAAGAGCAAAGGCTGCAGGCTAAGGTAACCTTGTTATGTGTTATTGTGTGATTTTCGGGATGAGATGTTGTGTGTTGTATGATTTTGGAGTGACACACTCCTTTGTGTCAAATGCTTGTGTGGAACGTTTGGGTCTACCGGTGTGCGAGCTACAGTGTGAGCTTGCGGTGTCTACTCCGGCGTCGGGTCAGGACGTCGTCCTTGTGTGCTAGATGTCTAGTGGAGGTAGAGGGACGTAGGTACAAGGTGAATTTGATATGCCTACCTCTATAGGAGTTGGAGGTGATATTGGGGATGGATTTGCTCTCTGCCAATCGCATTCTTATAGATTGCCGAGAGAAGAAGCTGTTTTTCCCTAACTCAAAGGAGCATGAGTTGTTAACATCTCAAGGGATTGTGAAGGAACTACAAGGGGGTGCACAGTGTTACATAATCTTCACACATCTGGGGGTGGAGAAAGAGGAGAGGACGTCAGTTATACCGATCGTGCATGAGTTTGAGGATGTATTTTCGGATGAGGTGCCACGGTTGCCTTCCCATAGAGAGGTGGAGTTCTCTATCGATCTAGTACCAGGAACCAGCCCAATATCAATGGCTCCATACCGTATGGCTCCGGTAGAGTTAGTGGAACTCAAGAAATAGATTGAGGAGTTGATGGAGAAGCAGTTCATCCGACCCAATACTTCGTCTTGGGGAACACCAATGCTGTTGGTGAAGAAGAAGGATGGGAGTTCACGTCTATGTGTGGACTACAGACAGTTGAACAAGATGACAATCAATAATAAGTACCCTCTCCCGAGAATTGATGACTTGATGGATCAGTTGCATGGGTCATCAGTGTTCTCGAAGATAGATTTACGGTCGGGATATCATCAGATATTGGTGAAGGCCGATGATGTGCAGAAGACGACCTTCAGATCCAGATATGGCCACTATGAGTACGTGGTTATGCCTTTTGGTGTGACCAATGCTCCAGCTGTGTTCATGGACTACATGAACTGGATTTTCAGACCGTTCTTAGATAAGTTCATTGTGGTCTTCATAGACGACATTCTCATCTATTCTAAGACTCAGGAGGAGCATGCTGAACATCTGAGGTTGGTGCTTAGTGTCCTAAGAGAGAAGCAATTGTATACTAAGTTGTTCAAATGCTAGTTCTGGATGGATGAAGTTCAGTTTTTGAGCCATGTGATATCTGTGCACGACATTGTAGTGGATCCGACAAAGGTCGAGGCAATGGTTAAGTGGGAAAGTCCCAAGTCAGCTACAAAGATCATGAGCTTCATAGGTTTAGCAGGCTACTATAGGAGATTCATTGAGGGATTCTCTAAGATAGTGGCTCCCCTGACGCAACTCACACGGAAGGACCAACCTTTCACCTGGACAGATAAGTGTGAGGAAAGTTTCCAAGAGCTGAAGAGAAGATTGACCAGCACTCCGATACTACTGATCCCGAATGTCGGGAAGCCTTTCGAGATCTACTGTGACGCCTCCCATCTCGAACTTGGTTGTGTGTTGATGCAGGAGAAGAAGGTTGTGGCATATGCCTCGAGACAACTCAAGATGCATGAGAGAAACTACCCCACTCATGACTTGGAGTTAGCGACCATAGTATTTGCTTTGAAGATCTGGAGGCACTACCTTTATGGTGCACAATTTCGGGTGTTCAGCGACCACAAAAGCCTTAAGTATCTGTTTGATCAAAAGGAGCTGAACATGAGGCAGAGAAGGTGGATGAAGTTCTTGAAGGACTATGATTTTGAACTGCTATATCATCCGGGGAAGACGAATGTAATGGCTGATGCATTGAGTAGGAAGACTGTACATGCTGCACACCTTATGATCAAGGAGGTGGAACTACTGGAGCAGTTTAGAGATATGAAGTTGCAGGTGGAGTTGGGGTCCGAGTCCATTATGTGTAGTACCTTAACTATATCTAATGATTTCTTGGATTCAGTTAGGGAGAGGCAACTATTGGATGCCAGCTTGAACCGGGTACGAGAACAGCTTGGGACAGATGAGGCAAAGGATTTTGCTTTGGGTAATGATGGCATACTGCGGTTCCAAAGCAGAGTGTGTCTACATGATGATGCTGAGGTAAAATGGTTAATCCTTGAGGCATAAGAGTCGTCTTAGCTTGCATCCTAGCATGACTAAGATGTACCAGGATCTCAAGGAATCCTTCTGGTGGCAGGGAATGAAGAAGGACGTTGCACAATTTGTATCCGCTTGTTTGACATGTCAGAAGGCGAAGATGGAGCATCAGAGACCCGGTGGGAATCTACAGCCCTTGGAGATACCAGTGTGGAAATGGGACAACATCTCCATGGATTTTGTGACCCATTTGCCACAGAATTTTAGGGGGCATGATACAATCTAGGTTATAGTAGACCGATGGACTAAGAGTGCTCACTTCTTGGCGATGAACTTGAGGATGTCCATGGCAAAGTTGGCCCAACTGTACATCAAGGAAATTGTAAGACTGCATGGAGTACCTTCGAGCATTGTATCAGACAGGGATCCCCGGTTTACGTCACCATTTTGGCAAACCTTACAAGATGCTTTGGGAACCAAGTTGACCATGAGTTTAGCCTACCACCCTCATATAGATGGTCAGTCCGAGAGGACGATCCAGTCACTTGAGGACTTATTACGAACATGTATACTGGATCACTTGGGAGCTTGAGATGAAGTGTTACCGTTGATTGAGTTTACCTACAACAACAGTTTTCACGCGAGCATTGACATGATGCCATATGAGGCTCTTTACGGCAGGAAGTGTAGGACCTCTCTCTATTGGTATCATGATGGGGAGGCAGTGCTTGTTGGACCAGAGTTATTAGAACAAACCACCGAGAAGGTGAGGATGGTGAGGAACAGAATGCAGGCTTCTCAGAGTAGATAGAAGGCTTACGCTGACTGCGGGAGGAAACCTTTAGAGTTTGCAGCTAGGGATTATGTGTTCTTGAGGGTGACCCGAACCACTAGCGTAGGAAGGGCTCTTCGCACAAGGAAGCTTTCGAGTTTCTTGGTTCATATAAGATCTCCAAGAGGATTGGACCGGTGGCATATGAGATAGCTTTGCGTCCTCAGTTGGCAAACCTTCATCTAGTGTTCTACGTCTCACAGTTGAGGAAGTATGTGTTCGATCCGGCTCATGTGTTGGAAGTCGAGGATATACAGATAAGAGAGGATCTCACTGTGGAAGTGCCACTCATTGCCTTGGAGGAGAGTCGAGTTGAGGAACGTAAGAGAAAACCAGTCAGTCTCGTCAAAGTCATCTGGGATCGGAGGACTAGTGACTCTTCTTGGGAGTTGGAGGAGGACATGAGAAAATCACATCCACATCTTTTTACCTGGTAAGTTTTCATTTTCGAGGTAAAAAATTTTCTTGTTGGGGAGAATGTAAGGCCCACTAAAATGTCTTATTCCTTTCTGCCCTAAATTAAAGGGTTGCCCCTTTGTGAGTGGGCCTAAGGACTAGCCCAAAGGATAAAACCCATCCTAAGTCTGCCCTAACTCTCACTTTCCACTCACTCTCAAAGAAGCTTGAGCTGCAGCCGTCAACCTTTCTGCTAGGGTTTGATCACTCACCACCGTCAAATTTCGCTCAAGCTCCTTCTTGCTCAACGTAAGTTATCCTTCGCCCCGTATCACCTCTTCCTTAGCATATCTTCGTGTTTTCCCCAACTAGGGTTATGTAGGAGACTCATTCTAAGGTCTGTTTCGTGGTTTTTCCAGCTCGTTAAACCGTCCTTGGAGCGGTTATACTCACTGTTGTAGAGTTGAGGTCCTCTACTAAACCCTTCTAGGTAAGGGAAGCTAGGCATTGCTCTGTTATTACGTTTTTCTGCTTGAGTAGTTGTATTTTGCCATGGGATGTCTTGCATGTTGCCGTGAATCTGTGAAATGAATTATTTTGGGCTATTTAGATATGTACGAGGCTGTGCACGAGAGAATAGTGGCGACCACTGGTTTTCTCGTCAAAGCGAGCACGTCTCGCCTAGGCGAGACTAACGAGAGCTCGCTTTGGTTTTTCTGCATGAGGTGTCGCTTGAGCGACGCGTTTCCTTTTTGAGCGAGCGACATTCTCGCTTAGGCGAGGAGGGCTCGCTTAAGCGAGAGGGCGCAGGAAGCCATTGTTCCCCTTTTCGAGCCCTCGCCTAGGCGAATGGGGCTCGCCTGAGCGAGAGCCTCTCACCTGAGCGAGACCCTTCTGCTTGAGCGAGACCCTTCTACTTGAGCGAGGAGCTGGGAAAGGCAGTGTGATGATTGATCGTTTCCTTGAACCTTGAATGGTTGATGTTTGCTTGGATTTAAGTATTGTGTTAAATGCATGAGACAAATAAATACGCATGAGTGATATGATTCATGAATTGTGAATAATGAGTTTGGCATGAACTTAGCATGTGATCTTAATGAGGTGGTTGGCATTAAAGTGACATGGTAACGAGATGAGTTGGAATGGTATATTCATGGATGGAGTATGATGAATTGGTATGGATTGATTTGGAACGTGAAAGGGATTGGTTATGAAGATTGATATATATATATATATATATATATATATATATATATATATATATATATATATATATATGCATGATAGGTCTTTCTTGATTGAATGAACATGATTGGTCCGTGTCAGTGCGTAATTCCTTGGAATCTCTAGGTGATATTTTCAGGGTCGTGCTTCAATGGTCGGGACGTAATTCCATGGCCCCTGTTAGTGGGTGTCCATGGTGGTGCCCCATCTGTATAACTTGGTAAGGATTTAAGGTAAGGATTGCATCCTGACACTCTAAGGAGTTAGTTAGTCTCACTTAGAGCGGACTGAATCCTGTGGTGAGAGTAGTAGGAGGCCTAAAACTCATTAAGGGCTAACCTTGTGTGTGAGGGAATTGATTCATTGTAACACTTGTAACACATAGCTCGGGGGTGAGCAAAGGTATCCACCACAAGTGCAAGCATCCGCTGAATCTGACCAGGTTATATGTATCCGGATTAGTCGAGTCGAGTCTTAGTGTATTGTTTTGGAAGGTCATAACATGCTTGGGTGATGTATGTATGTTGGACTGCAAAAGTATATCTGATTGCATTGATGAAATCTTTTGGCTCTAGCTTACCCTTTTCTTGTTTGAATGCCTTATATGTTATTCTTCTACTCTTGTGATGATCATCAATTTATTGATGAGAGCAGATGCGAGAGATACTTGTGGTCAACAAAGGAGAGATGATTTCGCTGCATAGTCCGCTTGGACTGGATCTGTATCTTTATGGGTTTTCTTTCCGGGCTATGGCCCATGTATTAGTTTACTATTTTAATCTCCTTTTGGGTTTGTTGTTGAATGTTGTAACTGGTTTACTTTAGCATCGTGGTGTGCCTAGGATCTTGTAGGGGTTGCGTTTAATACCCCAAGACTGCGCTGCTATACTATTTGTGCGTGACATTTCTTTTAATTACGCTTATTAATTAAATGGGGCGTTACACGGATCTTGACCAATAATTTTGGAGAAGCCAAAATAATTTATAGTAAACAATTTTGAACTAATCAATAATTTATTCGGAATAGAAATCTTCAGTTATTCCTTTTTGAATGTAAATAACCATTTTGTGTTCAAGAAATTCATCTTTCATCTTATCCCAAATTTTGTTTTGATCATCTTCGTTGTAGAAAATGAAACATTAAGAGTTAAATAAAATGAATTAGACAATCAATCAAGTAAAATATATTTAATTTGTTTGTTTTTGTCAAAGATTGACATAATTCAATAATGGTCAACAAATCCTTCAAATTTGAATGGGTATGAACATCAACAATGAAATGTTGGAGTGAAATTTTAAACTAATCATATATTTATCAATATACCTATTTTTTTTAACTTTAAGACAAAAAAAATAATTTATCATAATCTAATAAAAATTGAGACGTAATTACTATAAAAAATATACAATAGTAATAATATTATATATTACAAATAAGAGTAATAACTTTCATACTAATAATATTAATAATACTAATAGTAATAATATACAATAGTAACATATACTAATAACAATTATTGTTATTATTATAATAATACTAATATTTTGTTATAATTGATCTATTATCACTATTAATAATATTTATAATAATAATATTATTAATAATTAGAAATACTAATACTTATAAAAATATTACAAATAATAATATTTTTTATAATTAATAATATAGTTGAAATCATAAATAAATAAAAAAAACAAAAACAAATTGACCTTTTTAGGATTTGAACCCAGTCCTTTTGTACTAGAGTTTTAAAATGACGAAAAAACTAATTTTTATGACACGTGTCAATAAAAGAAAATAGGTAATGTAGTAATTTTAGTAGTATCTTCTTTTCTTAATATGTAATAGATTACTTTGATAATATAATTGGTTATGATGAGTGATAATATAATCCTAGATTTATAAAAATTATCGTGAAATGTGAATGGGTTGATTGGTTGTTCATTAACTTGACATTTGCATGGTTGTGTTCAAACTTAGGGGACATGAATTAAGCTTTTTTTTGCCAAAATTCTTTTTGGCATGAACGCGAAGGGTTAGAAACCCTACCTGTCCAAAGGGTAGCCAAGATGACTGGAAAATAACCAATAATGAATCTTGAATGATAATTAAACCCATTTTATGGCAATTTTGTAACATCCCGACTAGATATTACGGATTTAAATAATAAAATAAAGAAATAGTAAATACGAGTCAATTATTAAAACTTCATTTCCCAAAAACGCGAATAGAGCACGTGCAGAAAACCATGTTATGGATCATATACCGTAACGTCAGATGGAGTTCCCAATACGAATAATATTCGTAACGTCCTAAGACTACCAAACTCGTTGGTCTTATACCAAGAAGGGCAATCTATCTAAACCCGTCGTATGAGCCATAACCTGTACACTCACACCTGCAACACTCGCCAACTCGAGCCACAACTCAATAGTTCCTTGTGTTCATCCGTCATCACGAGCCACAACTCAAGAGATTCTATTCCGAGCCACAACTCAAGGAATACCACGTGCTTAACCCCTATCTCGAGCCATAACTCAAGGGATACGTTCTTAGCCACAACTCAAGGAACACCAGCAAGTCAACCTTTGAAACATCATCAAAGTCTTGTAGACCATGCACATCCAAAGCAAGCCAAACATCTTTGCCTTAGCAACATCGCCTAGCGCTACTCACGAGTTGCCAGGTGCACCACACTTTCAGACCGCCTGGCAGGGGACACGTGCCGCAAGGCGCCAAGCGCCTATGATGCTACTGTTTCAGCAAGTATCGCCTGGCGGGACAACCCTTATCGCCAAACGCCACACGCTTCAATAATCTACTTGTTTTGTAGCTATCGCCTAGCGGTCAAACACCACCGTCAAACGCTACACCAGTACTTGTGCAGTATTGGTTTTTAAGCACCCATAACAAAGTAAAATCAATCACACTCTTATAATTATGCATATCCACAATCAAGAATATAGGCTTCCATAAATCAACATGACTCACATGCATAATCTCAACTTAGATAGCTTCATCATACGCGTACACAAGTATCACCATATATCATATGCATCAATTCCTCATATATATATATATATATATATATATATATATATTCCACCCTTTAAATCCATGTTAGCATTCAATTCTAACTTATGAATAATGCATGCTCAAACAAATATAAAGCAATAACACTCTAATAACTTAAGCACATGATCCTATGCACCAATGCAAATTTATATTGACACACATGCATTCACCAATAAACCAATTCTCAACATGTGAGTAACCCAAAGGAACTTCAAATTCATAGAGACTTACAACATAACCCAATCATGCTTCTTTAGAAGTTACTTGGAATTATCAAGAGCTTATTCATGCATTTGAAAGACTTCAAAACCAACAATAATGAGTAAAATATATCTCTAGCTACTTACCTTCAAATCAAATATCCACCGTTCAAAGTGAAGAACTACATGTTATGGACCACCTGTCAAAATTTCACCTAAATCGAACGGTTAACGAACCGAAAAATGCAGTTTTACGAAAACTGCATAAACTAGAAAAACGGTGGCGCCTAGCCCCCAGAAATTAGGAACCTGGTGCCTAGCGGTACAAAACCAGTGTCAGGCGGTTCCTGTTCTGTGAAAATACGAAAAACAACGTTTTTTGTGAATCAGACACCACCCGCATCTCTGGTATGGTGCCTGGCGGCAACCAAGGTGCCACCAAGCGATTCTTGCTGTTCTAGGAACCCCAGCATTCTTCCTACACCTGCGAACCTTAGCCCATTCACAACAACTCTGGTTTCCATCAATATATGACTCTATAGAATACGATTCCAGATTTTAGGATTACGCTTCATCCCTAATACTTCCCATACACGAATTCGTTCACATTTTCTGTTTAGATTAGTGCCACTATAGAAATCCCCAATTCATCAACCCTAAGATAACCTTCATGTGATTTTCATCTCAATTAACGCCCAATTCCATGAATTCTAAGGCAAATACGATGTCTAATCATTCATAATGATTAAAATGTGGTTTGTTCCCGATCAGAAGCCTCCTAGAACATGGAAACATCCAAATAGAGTCAATTCAACTCGCGACGTCTGTCGGGTGTTCATCACCGTCAGCCAGTTCATCAGGAACCCATAAACTGTGATTCATCACCCGCTTATCATACATTTCATGCAAATATCAACACAAAAACAAAAGGTAAGGTTCAGCTCCCCTAACATCCAAATTCATGTTTCATGATGACTAATAAAATTCTATGATTATATTACCACTTAACATGATCAAGCATATTGTTAAAATAATAATAAATCAAATAACACAGAAATGACATACATAAGAATCGAACCCAAGTCCTTTCACACATTTAAATACTCTCAACCACTTGAGCTAGTACTTTTCCACATCATACAATTTAAAATTAAATGTCATAAAGGCTCCCACTACTCGCATTTATTAATTAATTAATTATTTAATTAATTAAATTCCACGGTTCTTACAATTTCATTTGTTGGCCATTAAGCACAATTAACCCCAACCTCTTAAGTTTTTTGCAAAAATGAATATTTCGTTGCACGATTCTAACAATTGGTATTGGAGCTTGCTTTGATAGTTATTCAAATTGCTTCAATTAATATTCCCCTTTTATTTGTTAGGAAAATTATCCTTTTTGAAAAGTAAGAATGCAAATATTTTTAGAGTTTGTCAATAGAGGTATTTGGGATGCTGTTATAAATGGTCCAATTGTTCCTATTATTAATGTTAAAGATGTGCAGGAACCTAAGCCCTTTTCGCAATGGAGCACGAAACAAAATAAAATGGGTCATATGATGTTAGGGCTAGAAATATAATTTCATTTGCTTTAACTCTTGATGAATTTTATAGAATTTCAGTTTGTACAAGTGCTCAGGAAATGTGGGAGGTTTTAAAACTAACCCATGAAGAAACAACTGATGTGAAGCATGCTAGGAAGAACTCGTTATTCAAGAGTACAAGATGTTCCAGATGCTACAAGGGGAAAGAATATATAAAGAAAAGAGTTTTAATTGAATTTTGATATTAAAATGGAAAAATTTTAAAGTACAATTTTTATTAAACAAACCAAGTCACCCCCCCCCCCCACCTTTTGGGTTTTATCCAAAAACAAATATTTCGCTACGCAATTCTACCACTTAGGTCGACTCTACTCAACTATGGATTTGAAATTACTCATCTTAAATATGGGCATGAGTTGACTCGTAAGAGGAATTAAGCATGAGGCGATTCTAACACTTAGGTCGACTTTGCTCGACTATGGATTTGAAATTACTCATCTTAAATATGGGCATAACTTGACTCGTAAGAAGAATTGAGCATGAGACAAATTTAAAATTATAATAATATTAAGTGTATAATTTACTAAGTAAGAGAAATTTTGTATATTACATTAAAAATATAATTTATTAAGTAAGAAAAAAATTCTATATTTAGTAATAATGTTTTGATTACGTAAATTCAAATATCATAGGTGAAGTTCATATAAATTTAATTTAATGATTAGTCGTCATAAAATAGATATATAAATAAGAATTAAGTTTTCAAATAAAATGTCATTTCTATACTTCTTAATTTATTTCCATTGGTAGGTTTAAATTTATAAACGTTATAAGATATCATAATATTTTTTAGGTTAAAATACCTTTTTGGTTCCAATTTTCATCAAGTTTTCTCAAATAAGTCCTAATTTTGGTTTTGTGTTTAAATAGGTTCCAATTTTCGTCAATTTTGTTCAATTGGGTCCTTTTTGCTAACACCATTTAAATCATTAACGACCATGAACAATGACTGTCACGTGTCATTTCGTGGTTTTTTTTAATCCAGCAGCGTGCCACATGTCAAAGTCAATGTTCTATATTCAATTTGGTCCCTATATTTGTTATTTTTGTTCAATTTAGTCCCAAATTTTGTTAACATGAACCAATTTGGTCCCTCTCCAAATTGAAACCAAATTTAATTTTTATATTAAAATTCACAGTTTTTATTAAATATTTTTATATAATATATTAAAATTCACATCTATATAACTTTAATCATAAGCGCTGTTATATATAGCAAATAATTGTCGTATTTAATACGATTTTTTGTAGTGCTTGTAAGATGTTCTTAGAATAACTATTGGATAGTTGCTCTCATATTTATGGCCTTAAAATGGAAAAGTAGGCGAGATTACATTTTTATTTATTTTCCTAACGGTTGTATATCAAAAGGTGGACAATACAAGTTTAATTCTATTTCCTAACTGTTGGTTATATAAGTCTAATTGTATAACAATTTTATTCATTAAGATGTGTATTTGCATCAGTAAAATATAATGGTTTTATCATTTGGTTATATGAGTCCAATTGATTAAGAATTTTACCCACATACAAGTTTTATGTCACTAGATTCATTCATTAAGGCATGTGTTTGCATCGGTAAGACATAATAGAATTATCATTTTGTTATATGAGTCTAATTGAGTAAGACTTTAGAACACATGCAAGTTTAATGTCACTAGATTCATTCATTAAGACGTGTGTTTGCATCGATAAAACATAATAGTTTTATCATTTGGTTATATGAGTCTAATTGAGTAAGACTTTAACCCACAAACAAGTTTTATGCCACAAGATTCATTCTAAGACATGTGTTTGCATTGGTAAAACATAATAGTTTGATCTTTTGGTTATACGAGTCTAAGAGTCTAATTAGTAAGACTTTAGCCCAAATGCAAGTTTTATGTCACTAGATGCAAGTCTAATTCAGTAAAATATAATAGTTTTATCATTTGGTTATATGAATCTAATTGAATAAGACTTTAGCCTACAAGCAAGTTTTATGTCACTAAATTCATTCATTAATACATGTTTGCATTGGTAAAACATGATGTTTATTATAGTATCAAATTATGATGATGAGCATGTATTTTAAAATTTGTAGTTTCTCAATTTGTAAATATTTCTTATATCTATTATGGTATTCCCAAACTAAAAAGGGGAAAATTACAAGTTTCGGAAGGAGAAAGTTTTTCTCCATTTGGGTTGGATAGACATTGATTATGCTATTAGGAAAACTAGAATCACCAATATTATTGATACCAACACTCCAGATGTTGTTGATCTCTAAGAAAGGTGGGAGAAGTTAAATTGTCTCTTTGTGACGTTAATAAAGACCAACTTTTCTGCTGATATTCGGTGTTCTATTGATCAACATGACAATGTAAGAGATTTACTAAAGGTTATTGATGTATCTCCTACCATTACATTTGATAAATCTTTTACCAACACTATTATCATGTATTTTTAATCCTTAAAACTCATTGAGATTACAAGAGTGCGTGATCACATCATGCATAAAAGGGATACTGTGCCTCATCCGAAAGCCTTATAGGTTACCATGTTTGATTCCTTTTTTGTATATTGTATTTTTGTGTATTTTTCCTCGTATATATGATATATAAAATTTATTATAACACACATAACAATAAGTGGTCTATTATGCATTGTTGACCTTGTGTGTTCAAGAATAAGAAAAATTACTAATGGAGGAAGGCAAAATAGTGAAATTGACTACTTGTTTTAAGAATAAGAAGAATAAGGTTAATTAGAAGGGAAAGATGTCTGCTAAGCCAGTTATAAAGAAGGAGTTCAAGTGTTTTTACTATAAAGAAAAGAAGGGACACATGAAGCAAGATTTCCCAAGGTTTAAGAATTAGCTAGAGAAAATAGGTAATTATTTTGCTTGGTTTGTTATGGATCTAATATGACTAGTATTAATCTAACACATGGTGGATTGATTCTGGAAATGCAATCCATGTTTGTAATATCATATAAGGTATGCAAAACCTAAGGAGACTAATCGGAAGTGAACATGGCATATATTCAAAAAGCAAGATGGGTTCACATATATATCTATAGAAACCATTCAATGAAAGAAATGTTTTTAACAATATGAAATTTTGTTTCTTTATCTATCCTCAGTTACTTATGGCTGAGGTTTTCAAAATCAAATCATTCACTTAATAACATCACAAAATCATAATCAAGTACCTAAACCTCTAAGCCCAATTGGCTGCCTCTCATGTCTTAAAGAATTAACACTTAATCATCACAAACATTTGACTCTACTTTTGAAAGATTCATGCCTAGAGATTGACACCTATCATACTACCTTTGTAAGATCCGCTAAATTTAATTAATTAAATAAATAAATAATTAATAAATACGGGTAGTGAGAGGCTTTATGGCATTAAATATTGATTGATATGATGTGGAAAAGTACTAGCTTAAATAGTTGAGAGTACTTGGTTGTGTTCTGAGAACTTGGGTTTAAGTCTTATGTATGCCAATTGTGTGTTATTTAATTGTTATTATTTTAATAATATGCTTGATCGTGATGAGTGATAATATAATCCTATAATTATAGGAATTATCACGAAACATGAATTGGTTGAATGGTCATACATTGATTGACATATGCATGGTTGTGTGATCGAACCTTAGTAGAGAAGGGAGAGTGGAGAAAGAGAATTGAAGGAGGAATATCGAGCTAAGGAGAATTGAGATCAATGACTCAAAGAATTGGGCGCATTTGAGCAAGGAATCCAGGTTAGAGGAGCTGTATCATGTGTTTATTTTAACTGTATTGTTTCTTGACTGAATGGAATGCATGTGAACCTTGATTTCTGCCAAAAATATGATAAATTTTGGTGTTTCTAGAAGTTTCCAAAAACCGCATGGCGGCATTGAAGACCCGCCAGGCGACGCATGCTGCAGAACCCAGTTTATGGGTTTCCTCTATAAACTGCTTGGCGGCTGTATGTGTCCCGCCAGGCGACGCGAACTGGTTTGGCCAGTTTCTCATGGTTTCATGATTTTTTGTGATGTGTATGATGCTTGAATTAGTTATTATATATGAAATTGCGTACTTGTTTATTTAATTATGTGTTTGTAATTGTATGACTAAGGATAATTATGATTATGGAGATAATTGGGTACTAGGGTTCATGTGGGGCTTGCGAAGGAATGAACCAACATGACCTATGTGTATGATTTATGATATGATGCATGAAAGTAATTCCGAATTGAATAAATATGATGTGTTCACCCTATAATTATGTCAAGATGAATGTTGGAAGTGTTGATTTGGGGTTTTAGGGTTTATGCAAGTGCAGAACAATCTGGGATTTTTTCTAGAACTGTATGCACCGCCTAGCGGCGCATGAACTACCGCTAGGCAACTCACGTTAAAACAACCCAGTTTCTAAGTTATTGTTAAAAAATCACCTGGCGGTGAAGAGCTACCGCCTGGCAACGCGTATGGTGTTTTGTTCACGGAAAACACTATTTTTCGTGTTTTCGCGGAGCAGGTATTGTCGGGCGCTGTTTTTGTATCGCCAGACGCCACCTTCCTGACTTCTGGGCGTTAGGCACCACCATTTTTCTAGTTTGTGCAGTTTTCGTAAAACTGCATTTCCTGGTTCTTTAACCATCCGATTTAGGTGAAATTTTGACACCTGGTCCATAACATGTATTTGTTCACTTTTAACGGTGGAGATTTGATTTTGAGTTCAATAGCTAGAGATATATGTTACTCATTATTGCGGGTTTTGAAGTCTTTAAAAGGCATGAATAAGCTCTTGACATTTTCAAGTAACTTATAATGAAGCATGATTGGGTTATGTTGTAAGTCTCTATGAATTTGAATGTTCTTTTGGGTTAGTCACATGTTGAGAATTGGTTTATTTGTGAATGCATGTGTGTCAATATAAATTAACTTGTTGCATAGGAGAGGCGATAATATTGCTTTATATTTTTTTTAGCATACGTTATTCGTAAGTTGGAATTGAATGCTATCATGGATTTAAAGGGTGGAATATATATATATATATATATATATATATATATATATATATATATATATATATATATATATATGGGGATTAATGCATATGATATATTGTGATACTCGTGTACGCGTATGACGAAGCCATATAAATTGAGATTGTGCATGGGAGTCATGTTGATTTCTCGAAACCTATATTCTTGATTGTGGATATGCATAATTCTAAGAGTAGGATTGCTTTTACTGTGTTCTGGGTTCTTAAAAACCAGTACTCCGCAAGTACTGGTGTAGCGCTTGGCAATGGAGTATTGAAGCGTGTGGTACTTGGCGGTAAGGCTTGTCCCACCAAGCAATACTTGCAGAAAAAGTAGCATTAGAGGCGCTTGGCACCTGGTGGCACGTGTCCCCCGCCAGGCAGTCTGGAAGTGAGCTTCGCATGCCGGCTCCAGAGCAGCACCAAGCGATGATGCAAAGGCATAAGCTTTGTCTGCTTTGGATGTGCGTGGTCTACAAAGCTTTGGTGATACCTCGAAGGTCGGCTTACTGAATTCCTTGCGTTGTGGATCGGAACGTATCCCTTGAGTTGTGGCTCGGGATAGGGGTTAAGCACATGACATTCCTTGAATTGTGACTCGGAATGACATCTCTTGAGTTGTGGCTCGGGATGCCGGATGAACATGAGGAACTCTTGAGTTGTGGCTCGGGTTGGCGAGTGTTGCCAGTGTGAGTGTGCATGTTGTGGTGCGTACGGTGGATCCAAATAGGTTGTCGTCCTTGGTATGAGACCAACGAGTTTGGTAGTCTTAAAACGTTATGAATGTTATTCGTATTGGGAACTCCACTTAACGTTACACAGTGTGGTCCGTAGCAAGGTTTCCCGCACATGCTCTACCAGTTGTGGCTGGTAGGTGTGGCAGCAAGACATCTTGAGGTACTCATCAGAAGACGTAGAACACGGGTAACATGGTGGTGGCCATGTGATATGGAATCAAAGGATGGAATTCCTTTGGTGTGTTTGTATGTATATATATGTTTTATATATATGATTGTTTAATTGTTAGCTCACCCTATCTGCTTGTGTTTGGCGATGATCGTGTACGTGGTACACGGGAGCAGATGATGTTGCAGGTGGATCTGGTGAGGCATATAGCTGGAGCGAGGCTAGTATGGGAGAAAAGAGTTTTCTGAGTTTTATGTTTTATGTTTCTAAATAAATTGTAATATTTTATATTACTAGACTTTGATGATTGTAATGAAGCTTATAATTATGGTTTTAAAGTTTATTCTATGATGAATGAAAGTTTTAAATTTCCCGCGTTTTTGGGAATTGCAGTTATATTAAATGAGGTTTTAATATTACAATCTTTAGTAAGTTGTCACTACAAGAAAACTACATAATAGGAACTCAATTCACTCATATGACATGGTAAATTTCTTATGACTTACCAAACACAATTCTTTTTCACATTGTAGACTTAGTTAAAGGAACATTCTTTTCTCGTACATTAAGTTGATGTGATAACAATTAGCCTTGGCCTTGGAAAGATAGGTTGCAAACACTTCCAATAGTACTAGTTAAGTGCATCCTCATTATGATGAAGACTTGGATGATCATGCCCAACCTTGAATATGACTTTTTAGTATATTCTCTTAATCAATTTGTTTTGTTCAATTATATTGTATATATTATTTTTAAGGTTCACATATTTATATATCTTAAATTTTGATTTTATAGGTCTCAATTCAATTATGGTTAATGGACGTATTCTTGTCCTGTATGCTTTGAATTTGGACTCAAGTTGGATGTACTATATTTAGAAATTTAGTAGTTTAACAGTGAACATTTAAATAAACATTAGAACAAAATTGTTACCACTCTCTTCAAAAATGTATGCATCCTTTATTATTATGATATTTGCAACATCAATGTTATATATTATAATTTGGTGCTCAATTCTCAATTCTGATTAAAGTTCAGAATAATTCTAATTGAAGTTGAGCATTATTATGATCGATGTATATAATGTTTACGATGTTTATTAGGTATCATATTAAGTAATGTGTGTAAATTCCCCAAACATATTGTTGGTATAGAATTCATATAGCTAGTGTCGGCCTTAGTATGGCAAGGAAAATTCTAACACAAAAATTAATTTTAAATTTGAAACATCATTAGCGATGGCCGTGACAACACTACTGCTTTAATATTTTTTTTATCTAAGAGTCAGGCTTAGTGAGGGTTTAACTAACTCTAAATATAACAATTATTTTAATGTATAACCCTTCATGAGTTTTACAAATTCTCTATGTGTAAAAGTTCTCAGGAAATGTGGGAGATTTTAAGAGTAACCCATGAAGGAACAAATGATGTGAGACGTGCTCGAACTAACTCATGATTCTAGAGTACGAGATGTTTTGTATGTAGCAAGGGAAACTATTTATGGTATTCAAAAGAGATTTACCCATATCGTCAATCATCTCTCTGGGTTAGGTAAAATTTTTGATACTGATGAATTAAATATTAAAATTTGAAATCTTTGAATAGGACATGACAGCCAAAGGTTACAACGATCCCTGAATCTCAAAATTTTGCAACAATGTCCATGGTAGCTCTTTTTGGTAAGTTTAGAGAGCATGAACTTGAACTTGGGCGTTTAAATGAAGAAGAGGACCAAGGAAGGAAAAATGAACATAAATTTCAAAACCAAGATAGTAAAAATTAAAAGCCCTAAAGAAGATCATGTTTCAGACGATGAAAATATGAGTCTCATGGTAAAGAAGTTCACAAAGTTTATGAAGAGCAAAAATAGAGGATATCACAAAAGGTATAAAAATGAAAACCAAAACTTTGTTTCAAATTACAATTGCTATGAATGTGGAATAATCTCTCTAGGTTAGGTAAAATTTTTGATACTAATGAATTAAATATTAAAATTTTGAAATCTTTGAATAGGACATGACAGCCAAAGGTTACACCGATCCTTGAGTCTCAAAATTTTGCAACAATGTCCATGGTAGCTCTTTTTGGTAAGTTGAGAGAGCATGAACTTGAACTTGGACGTTTAAATGAAGAAGAGGATCAAGGAAGGAAAAAGGAACATAAATTTCAAAACTGAGATAGTAAAAAATAAAAGCCCCAAAGAAGATGATGTTTCAGACGATGAAAACATGAGTCTCATGGTAAAGAAGTTCACAAAGTTTATGAAGAGCAAAAACAGAGGATATCACAAAAGGTATAAAAATGAAAACCAAAACTTTGTTTCAAATTACAATTGCTATGAATGTGGAGAAATAGGTCATGCAAAATTAGAATGCCCAAATGCTAAAAAGGGTAAAGAGAAGAAGGGCAAAAAGTTTGTGAAGAAAAAGAAATGAGAGGATAAGGATTCAAGTTTTTCTTCAAGTTCTCCTTCAAGATCATCTAGCTCTAGTGAATCTGATGAGGAAGCAAATTTGTGTTTGATGGCTGACCATGAAACTTCTGACAGTGAGGTAAGCTTTTTCAGAAATGACAACGATTATGATTATTTGTATGATGCATTTCAACAACTACTTCATAAATCCAATAAATTAGATGTTGCTCATAAAACTTAAAATCTAATTTTAAGGATTTACAAAGCAAGTTTGAAAACTCTTGAAGAAGAAGAAATTTTTAAAAATAAAATTTCAATTTTAGAAAATAAAGAGACTAAAAATGTTGAGTGTGCATCTTGCAAAAGTTATATGTTTGATATTAGCATTCTTGAAAAACAACTTGAAGATGCAATAAATAATAAAAGTTTTGAAAAACCAATGTTTAGGAGAAAGGTTTTTCATAAAAATAAGCAAGCTCCCAAGAACAAAAATAAAAGAACCCGAGGAGTATGGGTAGAGAAAGGAACAACTCATTCTAGGAATACAAATTGTGTAACATGTTTCTATTGTATACAAAAAGGATATACTTCTAAAAAATGTAGAATTAAACATTTTAATATTTCTAATGATAGATATGCTTGTGTTCCTATTATAAAGTAATATGTCTCTAATCTCAAAGGACCCAAATAAGTTTTTGGGGACTAAATTTTTTTTTTTATTTAGCAGGTTAAATTCAATTTCAAAAATGTTTATATGGTATCCTCGTAAGGTCTATAAAAGATTTAGGCATACTGAATGTTAGAAATGTGTTTTAAATCGTGAAAAATTATCATTTTTATTATTTTTCATAAATCACCATGCAAATAATCAATTATTTCAAGTCATAATCAATTATCATTATGAAATAATTGATTATTGTGCAAAATAATTAATAGAAGTTTTGGAAATTTTTTAGAAAAATTGATGAAGTAATAATCGATTATCATTAGAAATAATTGATTATCCTGTGAAGTAGAATACAAAATTCAAATTTTTTACCGTTTGTATGAGTTTTTCAAACATTTAAATTATAGGCATTCATAAATGGAAATTAGAAAAATCATTTTTTTGTAATCTTCCCTTATTTAAATAAACTCTTGTTTTCTCTAACCTTTATAGTCTCTCTTTAATCTAGGGAGAGTCTTTGATTTAAGGGGAGTATTTGTTATTGAAATGTTTGTTTTTATCAAAAAGGGGAAATATTACATGTAGGGGAAGTTTTATCTCTTAACTATTTTTTTACCATAAAAAAGGGGGAGGGATATGCAAGTCTCAATTAAAAGGGAGTTCTATTTTATGAAGTTATCTGATTTAGGGGAAGTTGTCTAAAGAATTCATTTTTTATTATGATCAAAAAGGGAGGAATATGTTTATTTTGATGTCTTGTAATACCTTGTGTTTTAAAAAGGGAAGATTTTTTTTTTTTTTTTTGGATTAACTGCTCTTTTCTCTTAGGTTGTTGTTTAGAACATGACATATCAAAAGTCTTCAACAATTTTTAATAGTCATAAAAAAAGAAGAGATTGTTGACAAAAAGAAGAAAATGAACATTTTCCTTCAATAAGGAGTTTTATTTATAATGATGATGATAACGACTTATGAAAAAATATAAAAAACTTAAAGAATACATAGAACTTGAATTCAAGATATTAATTGAATATATATATATATATATATATATATATATATATATATATAAATGAAGAAATTATTGATCTCATTTAGTAAAAAAAACAATTATAACTTACCTTTTTTAATAGAGTTGTTAAAGTGAGTGTATTTAACTCAGGAGTTAAGTATTCTATAAGGTGTAGGGATGGCGACGGAGCGGGACGGGGACAGGTTTCACTATCCCATGCCTATCCCCGTAAAAAAAATTTATCCCCATACCCAAATCCAATGGGTATCAAAGTTTTATCTCATCCCCACCGGGTAACGGGTATAATCTCGTACCCATACCCGTACCCGTTTCCTCACTACTTCAATATAAATTTTAATTAATTTTTATAAAATAATAAAAAATTACGGTAAAGGAAACATAATATTATCAAATATTCAATATTAAGAGGATGATTATTTCTTCGATATCAAATACTTTGAAATAAATTATAATTGTTTACATTTTAGATTAGAATACAAAAATAAAATTTCATGAGAAATAAAATATTTATTAAATTTGCAAACTACAAACATTAATGAAACCTAGTTGATAAAATTTGAAAATATTTTTAAAAAAATTTAAAGGAAAACAAATATTCAAATTAAAATATATTTTAAATGTTTGTTTACTTCAGTTTTTTAAATTCTAATGAATTTATTTTTTTATACACTAATAAAAATGATAATACATCACTTAATCAAAATGACGAAAATAACAAATAATAAATATAATAATAAAATGTTAACATGGATATTATATCTTTTGAACTCCAATATATGTTGGATGGTGATAAAAAAAATATTCATGGGAAATTACATTAAATTTTGATATTGTAGTAAATAAAAATTATTTATATAATTATAGTGAAAAAATTACAGTATGATTGATATAATGAGTTAGAAAATAAAAAATAATTAGATAAAATATATTGAAATAATATTTTACATGATGAAAATAAATAACAAATAAAAATATTAAAAAATTAACAAATATGTGTCTTAGAAACAATTTGAAAAATTATTGAAAGAAATTGCACAAAGAAAAACAAATGTATAATTAAGGGTATGATAAGATGAAAAATACCTTAGACATCTAAGAACGTTTTTCAAATATCAACATATATACTCAATGGTTGAGAAATAATTGTTTTAGCGAAACAAAAGAGTTCTTCAGATAAAACAAAAATTAATAAAAATAAGTAAAGAGTTTTTTTTATATTACCTAGTAAATGAAAGGTTTATGCTATTAAACACTTAAATTGAGAGTATTAAACATACTCTGTGAAAGAAAAATATACAATAAATAAAAATATTTAAAAATAATAGAAATGTTCAAATATGAGACATAAAAAAAATTTAATTGACTTACATCATTTTAACATAATTACATATAAATGTTATGATAAGATGAAAAATATATTGGAGATGCGAATGAGTTTCATGACAAACCAAATAATTAGAAGAAATAAAATATAATATATATATATATATATATATATATATAGGGTAGGGTTACTTAATTAATTGTGAATATTTTAATAATTTAAATGATGACGGAGATATGACGGGGATATGTACATCCCCATAACCATCCTCATACCCAATTGAAAAAGTCGGGGATTCCCCATACCCATACCCAGTCAATATGGGGATTCTCTGTCAAAACGGAGACGAATTCAGACAATACCCACGGAACGGGTTTATTTGTCATCTCTAAGGTGGTTCGATTTATCACAAACTCGTAGGTGGAGTGATTTGATTTTCTTAAGAATGGTTTGTTTTTTTAATTTATTTTTTATATTTATTGTGGTACAATGTGGATTTATTTGACTCAATTATTTATAGTAATACAATTAAAGTATTTACTCAACATTATTATAAAAGTTTCAACTAATTGGACAAATAAATAAATTAAACGCTAAAATTATTCAATCCTTATTTAACAAAATTATAATATTTCAAAATATTAAATTGTCAAATCTAAATAATAGAAAATGATATAAAATAATAAAAGATTATTGTTAGTGCACTGTTAATCAATATACTTTCAATTCAATTGAAAGTCATTTAACTATGAATTAAGTAAGTCAAATTGAGTTTTACTTACATTTAAAAATTTTAATTTTTTTTAAATTCAACCTAACTCAAATAAATAATTAGTCTAATTACAATTTATTTTGACATCTTACTTTACGTACACTTACTTCTTACTAAAAGTCAAATTTGTAACCTTAAAGGAAAGGGCTTAAATATCTTTCATCATCCCGTAAAAATCAAACATCTCATTTTTGTCACAACAAAATTAATACAACTTGGGCTATATTATGTCAATAGAAGTTTTGGGATTTTTGGCCATTTCAATTGAAATATTTTTGAAATAGTTATGTGTTGTGAATTCCAAATGATTTTTTTTAAGTAGTGGCTTTTTAAAGTTGTTGTGGTCCTTTATCATTAGAGCTGTCAACTTGTTTACAATTTGAATACAATTTTAACTATGTTAATAGAAAATAATGTTAATAAAAAAAATTCAAAATTAAACTTGTTTATAAGTTGAATATAATTTTAAATAAAGTTTAATATAAAATATAAATAAAATTAATTTTATTAAAAATATTTAATAAAAGTATAAATTTTAATAAAAATATTTGTTTAATATTTATAAAAAAATAAATTTGGTTTCAATTTAGAAAGAGACGAAAGTGTTCAATTTGAAAAGGAATTGAGACTGAATTGAGATAAAATAAAAATTAAGAAACCAAATTGAAGTTAAAACAATGACACCTACTAGTTTGACATTGACATGTGATATTGTCACTATCACATGTGATAAATTTTTAATTTTAAAAAAAATAAAAATAAAAAAACCATAAACTGACACGTAACACATCTTTAATATTTATTAGTATGGTACTAAAGAAAATGACTTTATTACATAAAAATTTTCAAAATAAGGACGATATGACAACATACATGCCATTTTATACCAATATACTAACACTATTTTTTTCCCAAAATTTTTTTGAAGATCAAGTTTATTGTTGAAGAAATTTTTTTGCAAACAAATTAAACTTATAAATTGAGTAAAATCACTACGAAAAGAATTAATTTTAGCGGGATTTTATTAATGGAGGTTATAAAACCTTACGTAATTTCTACGCATCGCAGAGGTTTTTTAGGTCTATGAGGAAAATTTCATTTTCCTTTACCTTTTTCACAAATCCTCTTTAAATTTTTCCACAAAAACTCTTTTATCATTTTTTGTACGTTCAAAAAACACTACCACTTTCTTCTTTCCGTACATAATCTTATTTTAGCTTCAAATCTTCTCTAAATCTCACTAAAATTCTTCAAATAACAGGCAATTGCAGCTCCCGATTTCTCTTCATTTCCCTCTTCAGATCTTTACATGTGTGTCGTAGCTTCCAATTGGTATGGTTTTCCCTTTGTTATCATTAGCTTTTCAATTTTTTTTTCACTTTGTCGTTAATTTCTCACTTTCCTGTTAAAGCATTAAGTCAAGTAGTTATGTCCGTTATGTTAGTTTTACTGGTTTATTCTGTTATTAAATCAGTAGCACCTATCATTTCTCTGTATAAATACTCTTCCTTTCACATATCAATACAATATGCTTTCACAGTATTCATTATTAGTCTTTCTTTTATATTTTAACAGTTTCTAACAGGTGGTATCCAGAGCCAGGTTCGTCTAGGACCGGCTTGAGTTTGTGTGTTTCAGAGATCACATCTCTAGGTGCATTCGACTGAAGAGTGTGTCTGCATCTTGGCTTCTCAGTGCGTGGAAGGCAGAGAGTGATTGAAACAGAAGGAGGCTTCTTGCAGCAGAAGTGTTTGTAATAATTGCTGTGAAAGGAAGCTGTGAGTAGAATCAGGGAAAGAAAAGAATATTGTGAAAGAAAGTCGTTCTTGGATCAAGAAATAATGGCTGGGAGTGACAGTCATGTTCCGTCAATGAGCCTACCCGTTCTTACAGAGAAGAATTGGGATCGCTGGAGCACACAGATGAAGGTGTTGTTTCGATATCAAGAAGTGAGTGACGTGATAGAGAATGGGAGTTCTACTGGAGCGGGAACCACAGATGCAATGAAAGCAGCTACCAAGAAGAAAGATAATAAAGCTTTGTTCTTGCTTCATCAATGCGTAGATGATGTACACTTCGAGAAGATTCAAAACGCAAATACAGCCAAAGAAGCGTGGGATATACTAACTCGTTGTCATGCAGGTGGTGAAAAAATAAAAAAAGTGCGGCTTCAGACGTTGAGGAAGTAGTACGAAATGCTACAAATGGAGGAGAGTGATCAAATTTGTGAGTATTTCACCAAAATACTCACAATTACGAACCAAATGAAGAGTTGTGGAGAAACCATCACGGAGCTGATGATTGTAGAGAAGATCATGCGCTCCTTGCCGAGGAAATTTGACTATATTGCAGTAGCAATAGAGGAATCACATGACTTGGCAGCAATGAAAGTTGAAGAATTGCAAAGTTCCCTTGAAGCACATGAAATGAGGTTGGTCAACAGAAGTCCGATCAAGAATTCCGAGCAAGCGTTGAAAGCACACCATCTCAAGTATGATGAAAGAAAGAAACAAGGCAGATGGAAAGGAAAACGAACACAGAATACGTGGAAGAATCGTAGATATGAGCACGATTCTGATCAACCCGATGCCTCTGAGAAAAAAGGTGGATCATGGAAATGCCACAAGAAGAAAGGGTATGATAAAAGAAATATTGAATGCTTCAATTGCCACAAGAAAGGACACTATGCCAATGAGTGTTATGCTGACAGAGGAAAACAGAAAAAACATCAAGATAAGGAAGTGCATGTGGTGCAAGAAGAATCTGATTCAGATCCACTAACTCTGATGGTTACGAATTTTGCAGAAGAAACACACACAAAGTCATGGTTTCTTGATTCAGGATGTTCGAATCACATGATAGGTCACAAAGAATGGCTCGTAAACTTTGATTCATCAAAGAAGAGTAAGGTGAAATTTGCTGATGATAGCACATTAAGAGTGGAGGGAGTGGGTGACGTTGTGATCGTGAGGTAGAATGGCTCAAAAGCCATAATCTCCAACGTGTTATTTGTTCCAGAGATGAAATGCAATTTGCTCAACATATGACAGTTGATTCAGAAGGGTTTTACTACGGTTATGGGAAATGATCAGATTGAGGTGTTTGATGCTAATAAAAGACTCATTCTGAAAAGCAAACTTGCCAAGAATAGAACATTCCAAGTTAATTTTACGGCTGCTGAAGTCCAATGTATGTCTACAACAGAAACAAAAGATGAAGACTGGCTGTGGCATTCAAGGTATGGTCACTTGAATTTTAAAAGCTTGCATCAACTTGGATCAAAATGTATGGTCTCTGGAATTCCCATTATTGCAGTGCCAAGAAAGATTTGTGAAGTTTGTGTAGCAGGGAAACAAACTAGAAATTCTTTTCAGCCACAGTTAAGCACAAGATCGAAAGATGTCCTAGAAGTGGTGCACTCATATGTATGTGGGCCTTTTGAAAGCCTTTCGCTGGCTGGAAATAGGTACTTCATTACTTTTGTTGATGAGTTCAGTCGAATGATTTGGCTGTATGTGATAAAACTAAAGTGTGAAGTGTTTGAGATATTTCAAATCTTTAAAGCCTCTGTCGAAAGAGAAAGTGGAAAGCGTTTGAAAATCCTACGAACAGATGGTGGGGGTGAATTTACCTCCAATGATTTCGAAAACTACTGTCAGAAGAATGGAATCCAACACGAAGTAACCGCTCCCTATACACCCCAACACAATGGTCTTGCTGAACGAAGAAACAGGACAATCCTTAATATGGCCAGAAGCTTGATTAAAGAGAAAGATTTGCCACAGAGATTTTGGGGTGAAGCGGTGGCAACCTCTGTGTACATTTTGAACAGGTGTCCCACAAGGAAATTAGAAGGGAAAGTTCCACTAGAGATATGGACTGGAGAAAAGCCAGCTGTTGGGCATTTGAAAGTGATGATCTTTGTTGGATATCATCCAACTGGGGCCTATAAACTCTATGATCCGATCAATGAGAAAATGTTGTTAAGTAGGGATGTTCTGGTGCTAGAAAATGAGAGTTGGGACTGGAAGCAGATGAAGACCAGTCTGAGGAGAAACATACCAGAAATTGTTGGTGATGATGTTACAGAGGAAGCAACTGATAAAAGCATAAAAGGACCTTCATTCCAGAGGTCGCAGAGACATAGATCGATGCCCATCAGGTTTGGTGATTATGAAGTGCACTCTGATAGTCGAATTAATAATTAAGTGGATGTGATTCATTTTGCGTTAATGGCTGGAGTGGAACCTATTAACGAAGTGGAAGCACTGCAGCATACAGTCTGGAAAGATGCAATGATCGAAGAACTCAAATCTATTGAAAGAAACAAGACCTGGAATTTGGTTGATCTTCCATCAGGAAAACACCAAATTGGAGTGAAATGGGTGTTCAAGAAGAAGTTGAATCCAGATGGGTTAGTTTCTAAACATAAGGCAAGACTTGTGGCGAAAGGGTTTCTCCAGAAGCAAGGGTTGGACTACTCTGAAGTATTTGCCCTTGTTGCTCGAACTGAGACCATACGTCTTGTGGTGGCAGTGGCTTGTGCCAGGAATTGGTCATTATTCCAACTAGATGTGAAGTCAGCGTTCCTTCATGTCCCGTTGGAAGAAGAGGTTTATGTTCAACAACCTCCTGGGTTTATTGTGAAAGGAAGAGAGCAGCAAGTCTACAGGTTAAGGAAGGCGTTGTACGGGCTAAAGCAAGCCCCAAGAGCTTGGAATAGAAGAATCGACTCTTTCTTACATAAACTAAGTTTCACAAAGTGTACTGTTGAGCATGGAGTATATGTAAGGGAGAGTGAACATGAAGGTCTACTCATCGTATGCCTATACGTTGATGATCTTTTGGTAACTGGATCAAATTTGAAAGAAATTGAAGTTTTCAAGAAGGTAATGGAGGCAGAGTTTGAAATGACTGACTTGGGAAAACTAAGCTATTTCCTTGGTATGGAATTTACCTATACCCCTGCTGGGTTAATAATGCATCAGAAAAAGTATGTTAGAGAATTACTAAAGAGGTTCAACATGGGCTCTTGCAATTCTGTAACCAGTCCGATTGATGTCAATATTAAATTGACAAAAGATGAAGAAGGTGAGGCAGTTGATGAAACACTTTTTAAGCAAATTGTTGGTTCGTTGAGATACGTATGCAATAGTAGGCCAGACTTATGCTTTGGAGTTGGACTTATCAGTAGGTTCATGAGCAGTCCGAGAAAAGTTCATCTGTTAGCAGCCAAAAGATTGTTACGATATCTTGGGGGAACAGCTAATCATGGAATTTTGTTTCCATTTGGAAGGAAAAATCAGAACTAGAACTGATTGGGTTTGTTGATTCTGATTATGGTGGTGATTTGATAGAGAGGAAAAGTACTTCTCGATACTTGTTCCTAATAAATAATGCTCCCATTGCTTGGTGCTCGAAAAAACAACCAGTCATTGCACTATCCAGTTGTGAAGCAGAGTATATCTCTGGGAGTTATGCAGCATGCCAGGCAGTATGGTTGGAGGAATTGTTGAAAGAAATAAAGATCAGAGTGAAGACGCCACTGCAGCTAAAAATAGACAATGTTTCTGCTATTAATCTGGCCAAAAATCTAGTAAGCCATGGTAGAAGCAAACAAATAGAAGTGAGGTTCCATTTCCTTATAGATTTGGTGAACAAAGAAAGAATTGAAGTGGTATACTGCAATACAGAACTACAGCTGGCAGATATACTGACCAAGGCCCTAAAGAATGAAAGATTTGAAGACTTGAGAAGACAAATTGGAGTTGTATCTCTTAAGTACTTGACTTAAGGGAGAGTGTTAAAGCATTAAGTCAAGTAGTTATGTCCGTTAGTTAGTTTTATTGGTTTATTCTGTTATTAAATCAGTAGCACCTACCATTTCTCTGTATAAATACTCTTCCTTTCACATATCAATACAATATGCTTTCACAGTATTCATTATTAGTCTTTCTTCTAGATTTTAACAGTTTCTAACATTTCCCCTCTTTGATGTTTGATTTTTTGAAGAGATTTAGTTTCAAGTGCTGCATTTTTCGAAAGCTATGATGCGCCTAAGACCATTTGCTTTGCCCGTCCAGTGGTTCTAGCATCTGCGTTGATGGGTTTGCTTCGCGTGTTTGCATTTGCTACAACAATGTTGCAATAGAGCTGCAACAGTTCTACATCACATATGTGTTTGCTTTATGTTCCCAAATTCTACAATCTACTTCGATGTTTCCTCATTTCCTTTTTTACTTCCTAAGTTGGTGAAAGTAGATCAAGTAAGAGTTGAACTTTGGAAAATAGACAAGTAGATTACTTTTCATGACTTTGATATGATTTTGTCTTCTGTTTTCTAGTTGTTATTTCACTTTAAATACCGAAGAGTTCTTTTTTTCTCTGTTCTTTTTCTTATTTTTGTAGAATAATATATATACTTGTTCATCATTTAATGGAGTTTGTTCCTTTATTGTGCATAAGAAGGTACTCTTTTCTTTCACACTTTGTTGTTATATTTATAATATTTTCCTTCAAGATAGGATTTGCATTGAATATGTTTGTATTGGTCTTTTGTTGTTATTGAAAACTGAAGTTACAAGTGTTTTTGGCTGTTGTGTTGTAGTATCTTTCCAATTTGCTTTTGTTCATCTAGAATACATAACACTCTCACAATACTTGTAAAGGTTGTGGTTTAGTAGGCTTGTTAAGGATGAAGCAGGGAACATGTTTTTTACTATCAATCAAGAAACTCCATATGCAAGGTCATGTTTCATAGTGCGGGTACCATTGTCGCCCCTATTTGTCTTGCTTTATATCACTTTCTCTTTATTATCACCTTATTTGCTCGTGTACTTGGTCTCATATATATATATATATATATATATATATATATATATATATATGTCACGGACATCGTTGTGTTCTAACACCTTATATTATTGCTCCATATAACTCTATTTTATACAAGATCATCCATCTATTGCACTACTTTGCATACAATACTTAAATAATTCAAACTCCATCTATCCCATGTGTACGTGCATGCAATCTTAATCTCTCTAAAAAATAAAATGGATAATGATATATTTGACTTACTTTTTTTTATCCACTTTTAACCCATCATTTCAATCATCTTTCAATTATCTATTTCGATTTTTTTAGTGGTGTGATATGACGATCTAAGAGTGATTAGAATGGTGGGTTAAAAATGGGTAAAAAAAAGTCAAAATATCATTATCCAAATAAAATATAGTATGACCATTTAGCTAGCTACCTACCTTTAACTTTCATATCCACCCAAAATGAGGGCTTTAACCGGTACTTGAACTCTCCATTATTTTGACTAGCTACTATTCACATTATGTAACAACACCAATTAAAATTTCAAATGCTTCTACCACAATTATTGTCATTATTGAGTGTTATTGAGTGATGATATCCTTGCATAATGAATTATTTTCATATTTGAACAATAGGTTCTTGGCCATATCAAAAGAATTTCATATTATGATATCCTATAATTGTAATTTCCATTTAAATTTTTTTCCAACAAGTTTTACTATCTTTTTGTTTTAATTTATGTCCATTTATAATTTTTCGTTTTAATTGTAAGTAACCTTTGTTTTTGAAGTTGAGTTAGTTTATGATGACTAAGTAAGCGTTCTAATACGGAAGTTTTTGGAGGAATGCAAGGCTTGAGTAAGTAACGTTTTTTAACATTTTACTAAATAGAATATGATATTGATGTTTAGTTTAGAATTATTGCTAGTACATGTATATCATGAATTAGTTTCTAAGTACATTTCTTTTATGTAAAAAGTGATGTATATAGATTTGCACACAAAATCTTAAAAATAAAAAAAATAGATAGTTGTATGTAGAAATACACTTAGTATTGTAACTACAAGTGTGATCATGAGGAAGTCCATGTGTATAAAATCTTATTAAAAAAAAAGACAGATAGTTATACATTGAAATACACTTACTATTACTAATAGTGTTGATAATGAGGCTGTTTGAAATGTGCATGTTATCCATGAATGTTTATCTTGTGAACCAATTAATACAAATTAATATTGTATTGAGAATAACTATATACTTTTGAGGAAAATACTTAATTGAATGAGCAAATCCATGTGTACATAATCTTGAACAAAAAAAGACAAATAGTTGTACACAAAAAGGCATGGTGCGGTGACGGGGAAGCCTTATAAATGTACTATTAATGACAATATGGTAATGAAAAAGCCTTATAAATGTGCATTTATGTTATGAGTGAACGTTTATTTCTTGAATCAATTAATGAAAATTAATATCGTACAAAAATAACCATTTACGGTGGAGAAAAATACTTAATTGACAGAGATGGAGATGTGTACAAAACTTTTCAAGGGAAAAAATATAATTGTACATAGAAAGATGATGTGTGGTAATGAGATGACCTTTGAAATGTGCATTTGTATGATTCAACATTTACTTCATGAAGCAATTAATGAAAATTTATATCATATGGAAAATAATTATTTACTGTTGAGGAAATTACTTAATTGACTGAGAGAAAGGAGATGTGTACAAAATCCTACCAAGGAAAAGATAGATAATTGTACACAGAAAGCCACATAATGTGGTAATTGGTGGTGGTGTTGAGGAAATTATTATAGAGGAAACTACTTAATTGACTGAGGGCAAGGAGATGTGTACAAAATTTTTCAAGGACAAAGACATAGTTGTACACAAAAAGACAATGTGGTCATGGGTGGTGTGGTAATGAGATGGCCTTTGAAATGTGCATTTGTGGTATGATTCAACATTTATTTCGTGAAGTAATTAATGAAAATGTATATCATATAAGAATTAATCATGTATTGTTGAGGAAATTAATTAATTGACTGAGAGGAAGATGTGTACAAAATCCTACAAAGGAAAAGGTAGATAGTTGTATATAGAAAGCACCTTAATGTGGTGATTGGTGCTGTTGAGGAAATTATTGTTGACGAAACTACTTAATTGTCTAAGGGGAAGGAGATGTGTACAAAATCTTACTCAAAAAAAGGTAGATATTTGTACACAGAAAGCCACTTAATGTGGTAATTGGTGATGTTGAGTGTTGAGGAAACTACTGTTAAGAAAACTACTTTATTGATTGAGGGAAGGAGATGTATACAAAATCTTACCAAGAAAAAAAAAAGACAGATAGTTGTACACAGAAAATCACTTAATGTGGTCATTGGTGGTGTGGTAATGAGATCACCTTTGAAATGTGCATTTTTGGTTTCTCGTATGATTCAACGTTTACTTTGTGAAATAATTAATGAAAATTAAATATCATCATTTACTGTTGAAGAGACTACTTAATTGACTGAGGGGTAAAAGTGTACAAAAGCTTGCAAAAAAACAAGGCAAATAGTTGTATACAAAAAAACACTTACTGTGGTCACTAATTATGTGCTGATGAAATGACCTTTGAAATGTGCCTTTGTGTGGTATGATTCAACGTTACTTTGTGAAACACTTGATGAAAATTAACATCGTATTTAGAATCATCATTGGAAAATCTTAAATATTACGGACAAAATCTTAGTAGTTGTACACAGAAAGATAGTTAATGAAGAAATGATACTATGATATTGAGATGGCCTTTGAGATGTGATCTTGTGGTTTTATAAACGAGTTTGTGTAACTTTTCATGACTATATTTAATAAGCATTTAGTAGATTAACAATTAATGAGCAAAAATAACACATTTATATCCTCGCAATAGAAAAATGGTTCAAAACCAGCATAATTCATATTAGCCTATTGACCAATGAACCTGAAGATTATACTTCATAAAAAGTTGATAATGTACATAATGTCAAAAACATTCAATAAGGTAGAGAATGTTCTACTTTGAAGCCTTTCTTACTCCTCCTAGCTAAATTTTGTAACATCTGTTTGCTCACCTAATGCAGCTTGTAATCTCCAAATTTGCATGTTATAAAGAACATCGATGATAAAACATATGAAAAAGATTAAACCTACTTGTGTAAATGGAGATATTCTTATAAACGACGAAGCAATATCATAAAAAATACTTAAGGTAACTATTTATTTTGACAAAAGCAAATTAATGTATGTACCTCCTCAACCATATTTGCTTTAGAGATTTTCTTGACTGTATTAGGGTATCGGGGTAAAAGAATTATACCTAAATAGTAAATCAAATGACATATCATTAGAGGTAAGCTTGATTAATGTTACATACTTGCGAAGATAACAACAACGAATACAAGGGAAAATATTTAATGTCATCAAAGTCATTTGAGAGTAGAAGAGATTGTTTTATTGCAAGCGCACGACAAACTTTGCTAATTTTTTAACAAAAAAACTGCTACACTACCAATTCAAGACTTCAAAGAGAAAGGTATGCAATTGATAACTATAAGATTCAAAAGTTACTCATAAGCATGGCAAAAAATGACTTTTGACGTTAAACATATGTAGTTTTAGGGTAAGGGAAGCGTACTAACCCAAAACTCCAAAAAAAAAACAAGAGTCTAACTTCTTCCCCTTTACTTCCTTCATCTATTGACCACCAACCAACCAAGTCACCTATTAAGAGAGGAAGTATAGACAATAAGAAACTATTTACTATAAATTCAGCATGTCATCTACCAAAGACAAAATCCTTTTAAAGCCAAAAAGATTAAAATCAATACCTTGAGCCAGGTCGAAAGAACCCAAAGCACTCACGAGATTTTGATGCTATAGATGAGTATCTTTCAGGAATATCTCCATAAAAGAACTATCTTCTCTATTAACCTATATGCAGCAAACCAAATCCCAGTTCCTTGCAACATAAAAAATGGTGAAAAAATGACCCAATGTTGAAGATTTTTTGCACTAGATGGCGTTCCCTAAAATTTAAATGAAAAAAAAGTGGAAAGACAATAAAAACTAAGGAAAGTTACAAATTCCACGAACGTAATGACAAGATTTTTGTTCAAAATTATCATACCTCTTAATGCATAAAAAAATTATTTGAAAACCAATGTTTGTCAACGCTAAACTTTTGCTATCAGTTCAGAAATTAAGGCAAAAAGGTTAAAGGATCAGAAAAGGGATGAGAGAAACAAGAAACGTGTATGGTTGAAGAGGGAGATGGAGATTAAAGTTGGAGACTTTTTGAGCAAAAGGTGTTGCAAATTTCAATGGCAAGCAGTTCCTGCAACGAATTCGAAGAGGAACCAAAGATATTAGACGGAAGCGAGAAAAGATGAAAACGAAAGAGGAAGTGTACCTTAGCAGAGAAAAGGAATTGTCTTTGCCATAAACACTTCCGTTGCTGTTACAAGACGAAGAAAGACTTGAATCTGAACCTTCAGTGATGGGAACCGTTTCGCTCGCATTCTCCATCTATTTCTCCACTCCAACACCCAATTACATTGCCACATCACACAATTTAAAATTATTGAAAAAAAAAACAAAAATGCCACAAAACAGTAACACCTAGACGGGTTAAAAAAAAAGGTAAAAAAATACCAGGTTAAAATATCATTGCCCATGTATTTATTTCAAGTTATTACTATGGTTCAACCATTGGTAAGTTTTATAAGGAACTACTAAAATTATTTCGAAATGATATGTTCACACATTGATTTTGTTAGGGGAAATTTCATTTCCCTTTCATTTATTATGGCTACCCTTAATAAATAATTTTCATTTCATTCAATTTATAAACTTGTGGATGAACTTAAACTTAAACTTTCAGTAGTGTTCCCAATTAACTAGTTGTTGAATTTCTTACTACTATCTTTCTATTTTTATATCATAACTTTCTAATAAGTATATTCATAGATTAAGACTATTATCTACATCATTTGAAAATTAACAAATCATGATAAAGGTTGTACAAGACTTCTCACTTGCATAACCTATAATTTTAAAATGTACACTGCACCATGATAATTTAGTTTTAATATCCAGAATATATGGATGCAAAAGTTAACTTTTTGTTTGAAAATATGAAGAATAAGAAAAAGAAAGATTCTATCATGTTTCACAAAACACTTAAAATCCGTATTTTAATTTTCCTCTTGTTAATATTAACCCTTATTGATCACACATTAAGTATAAACCTAACCAAAAGTATAATTGATATCTTACCACTGCAAAAATATTTAGTTTTAATGGAGGTTCGTTACAGGTGGTTATAATAATTCCAGTAAAAGATAAACATCGTTGAGGTTTTAAAAACCTCTAGTAAGTGTCCATGGTTTTTTAGAAAATCCTGGTAAAATTTATCAATTTGAAATTTCTCGCTTTTATATTTTTCGTTTTTTTTTATAATTTCTAATAATTTTATTTCAGGTGCTCGTTCTTTCTCCACCGCTCTCAAGAAAACACTTTTTGTTTTCCCTTCTTTTTCTGTGAAATCCAAATCTCTAATGAAATTCATAAGGAGCAAATCCAGATTTGGGCATGTCTGCCAAACCAAGCCTTCTATCATCGTTGCCACCAGCACCACACCGACAACATTTTCCACCGTCTCCGATCACAAGTCGATCCTCCATCCCCCACGCCTTTCATCCTTGGCAAGTGCATTCATCTCGATGACACCGATGATCACAAGTTTCAGATAACAAGTCGTCACCGAAACTCGTGTTGCTCTCGTCGTCGTTGTAACTCGTCTCGCTCTCGTCATCGCCGTAACTCGTCTCGCTCTCGTCTCTACTTAAGAAGTTCAGGTATATGTATGGATTATTTAAAGAAGATTTTTTATTTCAATTTGTTGAATGATGAAAAAATTGTGATTGAAAATGGATACTTTCAAGAAAAATTTTGTTGATGTGACCTTTTAATTTCCACTTTGAAATGGGTACAATGCTTGTTACTCATCCCATATTTTCTACGGTTTTGTCCGTATGGAAATTTGTTTATGTTAAGATAGCTGATTAGGTAAATGCAGAAACAATGATATAGTGCAGTTCAATTTTTTATTTTCTGTGTTCCAACAATTTCCAGATGGAGTACTTACTGATGTTAAAACTTTAGCATCTACTGCATTGTGTGGAATTATATAGTCTATTATAGGTGGCAAACCTTTACTGATTCTTGGAATAGCAGAACCAACTATAATTATGTGTACATTCATGTTCAACTTTGCAAAAAGAAGGCCAGAATTGGGTTCGAAACTCTTTCTAGCATGGACTCGATCATATAGTTTGTCCACTTTCATCTTTGAAGTTGTGTAGCCATTTTATGATCTTAGTTATAATTTTTTTGACGAAAACTTAGTTTCCTCATGTATTTACAAGCAGGGTATGCATGTGGACTGCCATCATTAATAGGACTCATTGAATGACTGATTTCTAATTCCCCAACATGGTTTCAACTATTCAATATAAGTAAATAGGGGATGAAGTCTCGGAAATGAATTTTAGTGCATCTGAATTATGTATGAAAGATCTGAAATGTCATTCTTATCTTCTGCCTCCTTCACATCTTGCATTGTTTTTATCATTTGGCTTTTTCTTTGTTTTATTGTTGTGTAAATATTTTTTAATATGTTGTAGAGTTATCTGCCTATTCATAACATATCTCCAAGTTTAATCAATGAAGTTGATTAGAAGTTTGATTGGATAAATTTCTCCAATAGCAAAACAAGGATAAGTTAAACAAGTTTTTGACGAATTAAAGTTAATTTATTCGTGATTATTGTTTTAAAACTTTTTAGTTATAAATTAATTTTAGTTTATTGAAGATTTATATGATTTTAGAAATATCTAAGGAGAGTAGTATTTAAATAGGTTCTGATGTAATATGTGTCTTAACCTGTGTTGTAGATGTATTAGCAAATAATAATTTTACCTCTTAATATGTTTGAAGAATAAATAATGTGTTCTTCAAATGGAATGTATCTATTTTTAGTAATCCTAACTAATAGATAATTTTTGGTTTGTAAATGATGTTTCCTTATTTTATCTTTAAGTATACATAATGCAAATTTAATTTATCATTTTTTCACTTTATTTATATTTAATTGATGATATGACTTTTTATTAAACATTTTAAAAAATTTTAATATCAATTTTACTTTGATTTTCAAGAGAATCAATCACATTTTCTTGAAAGCTTCGAGTTTAAGAGTCGTAACATGTGGTGGGATTTGTTCAGGCTGCAGGTTTTGGAGGAACAAACATTGATACAATGGCTTAGGAGGCTAAGAAATGCCCCGGTTAATCTCGTTTTTTTACATGAAAATAGAACACATCTTGTTGACAACTTGGTGGCTTGTGTTAGTGAACCATTGCTTCCTTTTATTGAGTGTTGCAGGTACTTTCAAATCTTAAATTATTCCATTGCTTTCTGAATATGTAGAGTAAAATTTACATGTGTACAGTAAAATAATTATCCATTTATATAATTTTATTGCTTTCTGAATATATATTGGAAATTTAGACAACTGTTTGCTTTCTGAATCACTGACATTGTTATATATTTATTTCAGCTTCAGCCTTCAACTTTTTCATTACTTTGTCCTTTTCTACTAAGGCGGGAATTCATTAATAGAGAGAGGTGCCACCATCAACTTGATATGACCTTTCAAATCATTTTCAAACTTCCTGCAACACCATTCTTCATCCACTGTTATGGTGTGCAAACGACCTAGGTGTTTAAACCTTTTGGCATACTCAGCAACAGACATGTTCCCTTGCACAAGCTTTAGGAACTCCACTTCTTTGACATATCTTATGTTGTCTAGGTAATACTCATCAAGGAAAACCCAAGTCACCACTTGTGCCTTTTCCTCTAGCACCATCTTCATGCTAGCCCACCAATGCTCTGCTTCTCCAGTGAGCATGTAAATGCTATAAGCCAGTTTATTCTCATCAGAGCACCTCTTAGCATCAAAAAATCTCTCCATATCATTCATCCACTGATCTGCTTCATCTGGGGTTATCTTTCCATTGAACTTTGTTAGGTGATGCTGTAGAAAATCCTCCAAATTCTACTACTTTGGTGGAGGGGGTAGAGCTTTGGGAAGGATCAGTTGTTGTTGTATTTTCCTCTAACTGCCTTAATGCCTTCAGGTGCCGCTCCTAGGCTGCCTCAAAAGACAGCTTAGAGGCTTCCATCTACTACATGGTCACCTGATTTTGTTGCATCATGGTAGCACTCTGCTACTAGAGAGTCGTCGCCATGGTCTCAATTGCTTTTGCCAAATCTAGCATATTCGAGGTTGGAGGGGGTGGAGGAGGTAGCCTAGGTGCCTTAACTCTGCTCACACAAGGAAAACCATTAGTTTAACTCAAGGAAGCTAACAAACTATCCAAAACATTACAAAGAATGTAGAACAAAACTAAGCATGCCCATACCTACAGGTTTTCTAAGGAATTATGCTCGGATACCAAAAATGTAACACCCCAAAATAAAATAACCCAAAACTACCTAATAAGATCTTATATAATTGCTATCCAAAAAGCATACATAAAGTATACAAATAACATCATTTACAGTCATCCTTAAAGGTAAAACCGTAACCAAAATAAATTCAAATCCATCCCAAGAATATAAGCTAAAGAGGGCGGTAACTACCGAGTTTTTCAAAAGTTAACGAGTAGAAAAATGCTAACTAAAACCTAAATAATTGCACTGTCATCACCACTGCTAGGGAGCTACACTTAAATCCTCATCTCCTCACACTAAATAATGGTGATCATTGCAAAATGAGAGAATAACACAAGTACATAAACACATAAAAGGGTAAGCTAATTGCAAAAAAAAAAATACACATATATACATATATATAACACTCAAAAGAATTTTAGTACATTGCGCCAATTACACCAAGCTAAGCAATATCAACTAACTCATCACACATGATGATACTCTAAACTCAATTATCTGGATCTAGACATTGATGTATGATTCTTGGTGGCTTTTGCACTTGTGATACCCTTTACTACCTGCAGAGTCATTGTCAATGGGTTTCACCCTACTGTAACATCCCGACAGGATATTACTGGTTTAAATAAATAAAACGATTAAATATATAAAGACATTGCATTTATGAATAACCTCATTTCCCAAAAACGTGGGAAGTTTAAAATTTATTAAATGTTCGCATAAAGTTTGTAAACATCTATTCCATAAACCAAAACAACAATGTTATAGTTTCACCCATCAGGGTTTACAACAGTTTCCAAAAACAAATAAAGTAAATATAGGAAGTTCCCCCAGTAGGACCCCCACTCGCGACTAAGCACCACCTGCTCCACCTGCATCAACATCCTCTGCTCACGAGTACCGCGTACACGATCATCGCCAAACACAAGCAGATAGGGTGAGCTTATGAAAATAACATACATCATCATAGATATCATATAATCAATTTAATAGACATAAGCTCTACAAATATCAAAGTACCATCTCGTAACCAATTCTCTAACGTCTGGCCACAACCAGACCCTTCGGGTTCTACCTCTTCTAGTGAATACCTCAAGGTAATTTGTTGCCAAACCTATCGGTCACAACCGACAAAGCACGTGCGGGAACCATTGCCACGGATCACACACCGCAACGCCAGGTGGAGTTCCCAATTACGAACATAGTCCGTAATGTCCCAAGACTACCAAACTCGTCAGTCAACAACTGAGGAGGGCAATCTAACTGGACCCATCCTTACTGGCCACAACCAACACACTCACACCGGCAACACTTGCCAACCCGAGCTCAACTCAAGGGTTCCTCGTGATCATCCGCCATCCCGAGCTCAACTCGAGGGATGCCATTCCGAACTCAACTCGAGGAATGTACGTGCTTAACCCCTATCTCGAGCTCAACTCAAGGGATACGTTCCGAGTTCAACTCAAGGAACCCAGCAATCTTACCTTTAAAGCACCACCAAAAGCCTTGTAGAACACCCTACAGAGTCCACCAACTAGGACTTACAGCAGCCAAATCGCCTAGCGGGGGACAAGTACCGCTAGGTGCCACAGCTTCCAGACCGCCTGGCGGGGGACACGTACCGCCAGGCTTCGAGCGCCTCGTGAATCACAAATTTTGGAACTACTGCCCGGTGGGACCATACATACCGCCAGGCAGATGCTGCATCCAGCAGTCAATGGCATTACCGTTACCGCCTGACGAGACCTCCTCTCCGCCCGGCGCCACTAACTCCAGTACCCCACTGTTTCACTGTTACCGCCTGGCGGCCTCACCTCCACCGCCAAGCGTCGTATTAGTACAGTAACTCTCACTGTATTGGTCTGATTTGTAAGTACCATTACTTGCATTCATCACTTATTGCCTATATACTAAGTCCAAAGGTTATAATCCCAGTCTACAGCAGTGCCCCAAACTTATGCTCATGATCTATCTCGTTAGACCCCAACAATTTTGCTATTTCAATGCACAATTGTAAATCCACTGCAAGCTAGATTTTTCCTCTACATTCTGGTGAAACAATTAACCTCCCAACTCACACACTCTCATATCAACAAGTCCATTAGTTTACACGATTTCCAACTCCACCTCCCCACCAATTCCAGTATAGATAGACTATACCTGTAATCTGTACACTATCAAACTTTAATTTCCACTAACCCCCAGTTATCCTGCTTTCAGGTTTAAAGTCATGATCCATACCCTATCAACCTTGCGTCAACATTTCTAACTCTCCGTGACCCGCGTTCTCACTCTCTCGCGAACACCCGAAAATTCCAACAGTTCCCGAAATGTTTAAACTTCTGGTTTTTCCCTGAGGTGGCGCCTGGCGGTAAGACTCGTACCGCCAGGCAGTGCATAATGTTTCTGGTAGTTTTCCAGAAATCCCTAACCTGCCCTACTCTTCTCGCCCAGTATCTTCCTAGCACAGATAATACACACTCTCCCAATCATAGAGCCACCACTAATTAATATGAATGGACCGTTCCACGCTAGAATTACTCCAATTAACTTTTCGCTACCAGATTTTCCTAGACTCACGATCCCCACCTCCTTAACCCTAACATCTGCCCAATGTTCCATCAAAACTCACTTCCCATACGCACCAATTTTCACAGTTTGTAACCATAAACCCTCTCTTCATGAACACAGCTAACCTCCCCTCCGATCCAACTCAGCCCAGAACACAGAAATACCAAGAACGAGCCAATTTGACCCGCGCCGCCTGGCGGTCCAAGCAACACCGCCAGGCGCTTCATCCGACAAACCCAGAATTGGTTAAAACTACAAGCGTCGCTTGGTGGCCGGGAGTGTGCCGCCAGGCGGTTCCTCTTCCAGGAACCCTGATTACGTACAATCGCATGTGCAGACTGGCGGCCATGAACGGCCCGCCAGGCGGTTTCTAAGAATTTTCCAGAACCACAAAAGAATCAACCAGAAATTTACAGAAATTAACAACACATAAATTCAGCAATTCAAATACAATTGTTAAAGTTCTAACTAGTAAACTCCCCTAACCTGGATCCTTAGCTTTCAACCTTGATAAATTGAGGAAATCTCCTTTGATCACCAACCCTCTTTGGTTCCTTTCTATTCTGCCTCTCAAACCTCACTCCAACTCACAGAAATTTCAGATTTTCGTGCTCTCTCTCTGGTATATTTTCAGCTTGCCAAAACCATTCCCTTTACCTCACTTTGACCTTTTAAAGGTGTCCTAAAAACTAGGTAATAATGCAAAACGACCTAAGACTTAATGGCGATGTTTATTGCCATTCATGGACTCCTTTATGATCTGTTTCCAGCCTCTCTTCCCCCTCTTGGCTGCCATTTCTTTAGGGTTTACCTTAACCCTTCACCTTCATGCCAAAAACCAAAAATGACTAAAAAGTGTTCAATTTACGTTCACCAAGATTTAAACCCCTCACCCTACCAAAGCTTAGATCAATACCATACCACCAAGCCAATTCATATTTCATGCTAACAGTTATAATTCAATCAACATATTATTTCACCACATGATCATGCTATATTAAAATAACAATGAATAAGAATACAAAATGGCATACATAGGACTCGAACCCAAGTCCTTTCACACATTTGAGCTAGTACTTTTTCACAACATTCCACTCATAATTAATGTCATAATTAATTCTCCTTCCCGCATTTATTAATTAATTAATTATTTAATTAATTAAATTTCACGAGTCTTACACCTACCACACATTAGGTTAGTCCCTCTAACCATCATAAGAACCATGTGGTTGTTCTTAAACACAAGACCTCCTGCCCCTTTTATCACATGACTCATTCTACTCTACAAGAGTCTTGAATTTGCATAAAGGATAATTTTACCAGTAAGAACTAAAGGTCTGTTAATACACACACCCTTTTCTAAAAGTTTGATTTTGTCTAGCTATGTTCGAAAAATTTGAATGACTATCAAATCAAGCTATAATACCAATTGTTAGAATCACGTAGAGGAATATTCATATTTGAAAAAAAAAACTAAGAAGGGAAGGGGGAGGGCATGAATGGGTTTTTAATAAAAATTGTGCTTTAAAATTTTTCTTTAAAAAATTATTGTTCAATTAAAACCTTTTCTCTTATTTTAATTACTTCGATAAAATAAAGAGGGTAGGGATTAGAAAATTTGTACAGGAATATTTTATACTAGTTCGGATCAAAAAAACACTACGTCCAGTTGTTAATCTCTCAAAAGAGGGATTAACTCAAAAAATAAACCAAACTTACAATCACAAAAGAAAATGTTTAAGGTTTAGAGAACAACTCTCTTGAAGACACAAGAGATGCAAAACACCTTCCTTGAATCACACAAGGAATGAAACACCTCCTTTGAACCACATAGAATGAACAACTTCTCCTAACAATAGCAGCACTCAATCACACAAGAACCCACTTGATGAAAATTATCGCACTATCCACACTAGGTTTATCAAAGTGCCTTTTCACAGACACAAAGAGTTTCTCTAGCAATCACAAGTCTAAACACCTCAATTAAAAGTTCTTTTCGAAATAGGTTTTGCCAAAAATATATAGACTTTTATTCAAAATTAGGTATAAGAATTTGAAGAATCAAGTCACAATTGTCTTTGATAATCAATTTTCACAAAAACTTTTTGGAAAACCTTTTTTCTATGATAATTGATTACCAGCTGATAATCAATTATCACATAGCCTCTTCTAAAAAAATTGATTTCAATTGGGTAATAAATATCATTAGTGGTAATCGATTATCACATAGCTTTTTAGAAAATAAAATATTTCCTAAGTGATCTTTGTGCATAAGCTAAGTCCTAAAAACAAATTATTCACTAACATGACTTATTACAAAGGCTTGATCATAATACATAAACAAAATACAAGTCTTCCAATATCTTTTGTCATCACTTTAAGTTCTTAGACTTGTTTTTATCATCATCAAAATTAAACCTTGAAGAATGACATCCATCATCTTCTTCCCTAAATCACTAATTCGCAAACAACCATAAATTCCTAAATCCCCAATTCGCAAAATCATTACAAGTTCACAACCAACCATAAACGAAATTATGTGCAACCATATGAATTTAGAAGGGAAACGAAATTGAAGAAGAGAAACGAAATTAAAGCACATTCATAAGTCTTGAGTTAGGTATGTATTTCATATTTTTCTTATATATATTTTTATTTAACTTCATATCCCTATGCATGGATTACTAATTCTATTCATTTTCATTTAGATTTTAAAGATAAAGTTTGTAGACATTGTTGATTGCACTGAATTTTACAAATAACCAACTTTCGACCATCCATTACTAAAAAACCATAGATTACAGGTAAATAATAAAAAAACTTTAATTACATAAAAAAAATTCAAGTTTAAAATCTTTCAATGTTTTAGTTTTAAGTTTTTATCTTTCTTTGATTATATATTTTCTAAGCTTTATTTTTTTTTCTTTATTTATAAAGGAAACCCCAATTTTGAAAATTTAATTGAAAAACAAGTTTCAATAATTCACAAATAATCCATGTTTGGACTTGATAGGAAAAATGTCCAACAGGAATGGTTCCTAATCAAATAACAACAAAAGATAAAGATGATCTCATTGAAAAAAAACTATTTTTAAATGATCATATATTACTTTAAGACATCCACTATTCAGGTAACATATATTATACAATGTTACCTCTAAATTATGTTTGAAGTTGATTAATTATTTGAATATATTGGATTTTGTAGCTTGCAAAAGTATATCTTAGACACATTTTGGTACTTATTACAAAGTTAGTGCAAAAAACAGCGTTTATAATCCACACATTCTTTAGAAGAGTCAAATGTCTATGTCATATGCATAGGCCAAGAGATCCATACAAACTACCAGCAAAATCACTATCGAATGACATGAGTTATAATAGATTTTAAAGCACGTAGATAAAAGGTCACATGTGCTTTCAAGATCATGTGATGAAAATTTTGTGGTTAGATGCGAGAGACAAAAGTAGTTGTTATTTTTCAGCGACATTGTTTTCGAATTTGGGTTGTTCATCCCTCTCTTTCATTTCTTTCTCTTCACTAATTTAGTTTCTACTACTTTTTTATTTGTTTTCTTCTTTCTCCTTTCATAGTTACAACATATCTTTTTCGATGCTCATCAAACATTTAATTCTTTCTGCTTATGTTGTTACTCTTTCTTTTCTTTTCCTTCTCTCTTCAAAATTCTCTTTATATTTTCTCGCTATTTGTGAAACAAAATAATCAACAAACAATTGTATTGAGTTGATGAACACTTTTAGCATTGGAACCTATCACAGGTCTAAACCTATCAATTTCACCTAGACTATTAGGTTTAGCGTCAACTCGCATGGGATGGGACTAAAAAGGATCCAAAGGACGAAAAAGCCTCCAATGAAAAACCATAGGGCTACATGAAAACTTCGTTGGTTGAGTATAGCTCGCGAGGTTTTTTCTAATACGAAAAAAATTAATTTTTTAAAATATATTATAACACAAATAAGGAACAATAAGTATGAAAACTAAAAATTTAGCTTAAATCGACCTTTAACATGTGCAAACTTGGCTCAAACTTTGACTCGGGTTGACTGGTCTCGATTTTTGACCTGTGTCGACTTTTCTAGATGTTTAGCCTTTACTAACTGTTTTTATGTATTGTCCTAGCCAACTCATCTCGACCTTTGGTAAGAGATAAACGACATATCTTAACCTGCGATAAGAACTGATTTGTCCTATCCTTAGACCTAGGTCAACTTCACCCAACTATAGACTTGAAATAACTCAACTCAAATATGAACATGGATTAACTCATAAGAAGGAGTGTGGATAAATTAGACATGGATCAAATTGACGGTTCTAATAATATATATAACAAGAGAAGTTCACATAAATTTAATTTAATAATCCAGATGTTAAAAAAATAGATATATAAACTAAAATTAAGTTTTCAAATAAAATGTCATTTCTATACTTCATAATTTATTTCCATAGATAAGTGTTATACGTATTCATAATTTTTTTACTTAAATTTATAATTTATGTACTACCTTATTATATATAATTTTTTTAAATAAAATGTTATTTAAGAACTTCTTAATTCATTTTATATTCGTTTAAATATATAAGCGTTACAGAAAAAAGATACAACGTTTAATTAATGTAATAAATTGAAATATTTGGCGATCCCAATTAATTGATTCAATTTGTTCAATGTAAACAGATGGATAAGTATTGTAGTAAATTATATATATATATATATATATATATATATATATATATATATATATATATATATATATATATATAAATAAATATAAAATTTTTTTATATATATTAAAAGTTAAACAATTTCATTCTAAATTTAATAATTGATATTAATAAATAAATAAATATACGTAAATTAAGTGTTATTTTAACTTCATTAGGAATTAGGGATGTGAATCGGACAATGGTAGACAACTTTTGTTGCTTAAGCTATCCAAAAAAACTAAATTAATCACCTTTACTTTTGTTGCAATGAGTTGATTGAATGCAAAATACATGTTTTGAGAAAAATTTTAAAAGCATAAAAGATAGACAATGAAACTGAAATAAAAGCAATTACAAAGTACTAAACTAAGAAAACTAAATTCATTTAAAATACTGAACTGTTACACATTCAATTCAAACAAAAAGAAATAACTCAAGGTTATAGATTAACTCCACAAACTAAACTAAACTACATGCAAGAATGTAAATTAAATTAAGAGTATGCCATGATAAGAATGAATGCAATGCAAAATGCATGATGTAATATGGAATCTGAATGGGAATGGTGGATGGTGCATTAGATTAAAAGGGGAATGAAAGTGAACCTAGATGAATAAAGCATGCGTGAATGCTTATGCGTATCATAAAAACCAGACTAAAAACTAGAATTAAAACCAAGTACATAAATCTGCCATGAGGATGAACCTAGATGATTGCTACATGCGTGGTCAGATTTATGAATATGCAAGCTAAGATGATCTAAAATGCTATGTGAGTGAATTAAAGAAGAGTGAAATTATAAGCTAATCCAGAATTCAAGCCATGTACTAGTTCACCTTTAACATTAAAAGAATAATATTCATGTGGTCTCAAGTTGGCATTTCAGTCAAATGCAGCCACGTTCACACTATTGAAAATGCAGACCCTACACATACAACACTAATGTTGTTGTTGTTGACATGAGAAGCCAAGGTGGTTTGCTTCTTGAAGATTTGATGAAGATTGAATGAAGCTCTTTTGAACTATCTTGAAGCCATAAACATTGGAATGAAGTCTACATTGATGAAGGAAAAGAGAT